>ERZ857750.645-NODE-645-length-44652-cov-5.054959_pt1 | contig 44652 bp, 30 predicted proteins | sample MGYA00519915_ERZ857750 | MGnify/ENA primary metagenome ERZ857750 (study PRJEB31778, sample SAMEA3449358) | human gut metagenome | biome: human gut; feature: human-associated habitat; material: faeces | place: United Kingdom | collected 2010/2012 ...
GTACACAAAATTTGCTCGCAAATCGCTCTTGTTCAATTATGCGGTATTGCCTTAAAAAACAAAAATTTTTTGCAACAGATTTCGTTAACACAAATTTTATCCCTGTCTGGTATAATAAAGGTATGAAAATGCAAAGGAGGAAAGCTCATGCGGCTTTTGGTGATAGAGGACGAGCGTGATCTGTGCGAAGATATTGCGAAAAAACTGCGCCTGTCCGGTTATGAGGCGGACACCTGTGTTGACGGGGAGGCGGCGCTCGAGCTGCTGGCGGTGGAGCGCTACGATCTGGTGCTGCTCGACCTTAACCTGCCCAAGGTGGACGGTATGACGGTGCTGCGTACCCTGCGGGAGCATGATCAGGAAACCGGCGTGCTCATCCTGTCGGCGCGAAGCGAAATTTCCGACAAGGTGGACGGACTGGATGCCGGTGCAAACGATTATCTGTCCAAGCCGTTCCATCTGGAGGAGCTGGAGGCGCGGGTACGCAGCCTGACACGCCGCCGGTTCGTCCAGCAGGATGTGTGCCTGCGGTGCGGCGGGCTGACATTTGACACACGCAGCCGCGCCGCTGCGGCGAACGGACAGGCCCTGTCGCTCACGCGCAAGGAGAGCGGCATTCTGGAATATCTGCTGCTCAATCGCGGGCGGCCGGTCAGTCAGGAGGAGCTCATCGAGCACGTTTGGGACAGCAGCGTGGACAGCTTCAGCAATTCCATCCGCGTACACATCTCCACGCTGCGAAAAAAGCTGCGCGCGGCACTGGGATACGACCCGATCCGCAATAAGATCGGACAGGGCTACGAGATAGGAGCGGGCGAATGAGCAAACGAATTTCTGTGCAGTGGCGCATCACGATATTGACTGCGCTGCTCATCGCGGCGGCGTGCGTGAGCTTGAATCTGCTGCTGTTTTACTCCGGCTCGGACAGCATGGATGCGCTGAACGGCTTTGTGGTGGAGTACAAAACGGGAAACCAGCAGGAAATGACCATTGAGATACCCCAAGAGAATATGCAGGCGTTCTTCAGCGGCTTTTCTCAGCAGGTGAGTGCAGAAAAGGTGCGTTTCGAGCGCATGGGCTGGTGCATCACCGCGCTGGTGACACTGTTGAGCGCCGTCATCGCGTATTTCGTCAGCGGACGGGCGCTCAAGCCACTGGGCGATTTTGCGCGGCAGACCGGGCAGATCAACGAGGAAAGCCTGACCGACACCCGCCTGTCCGAGGACACGACCGCCGAGTTCCGGCAGCTGAGCCGGTCGGTCAACGCCATGCTCGACCGTCTGGCGCAGTCGTTTGACACGCAGCGGCAGTTCACCGGCAATGCGGCGCACGAGCTTCGCACGCCGCTGGCGCTCATACAGACACGGCTCGAGCTTTTTGCGGCGGAGCATCCGCAGATGGATGCCGAAACAGCCGCGCTGCTGCGCTTTGAGCAGGAACAGCTCGAGCGCCTGAGCGCCCTTGTACGCACGCTGCTGGAGATGAGCGACCTGCAATCCGTGCCGCGCACGGACTGCATCGACCTTGCGCCGATGGCCGAGGAAGTGCTGGTCGATCTGACGCCGCTGGCGCAGAAAAACGGCATCACACTCACGCAGACAGGTGAAAATGTGCAGCTCACCGGCAGCGATGTGCTGCTGTATCGGGTGCTGTTCAACCTGACCGAGAACGCCATCAAGTACAACCGCACGGGCGGCTCTGTGGAGCTGTCGGTTGAGCAGGAGCACGGGCAGGCGGCCATCCGTGTGCGCGATACCGGCCCGGGCATCGCCGAGGAATACCGCGACAGCATCTTTCAGCCGTTCTTCCGCGTGGACAAGTCGCGCAGCCGCGCGATGGGCGGCGTGGGACTGGGACTGGCGCTCGTGCAGGAGATTGTCCGGCTGCATGGCGGCACAGTGCGCGTTGAACAGAGCGCAGATACGGGAACAACAATTCTGGTAACACTGCCGGTTGGAAAAGCGGCTTGACGCGCAAATTGAGGGCATATATACGCGTTGTCTTAACAGTATACACGGTTTACACCCGCTCTGAAATCCAGTATAATTTAGACAGTACAATGGACAGGAGAGCACATTACAGTATTCGGAGGTGCGCGCCATGCCAAAATCGAAATGGAATCTGAACACGATCTACATATCCGAGCGGCTGCAGGAGAGCCTGCGGCCAATCTCGCGCTGTGCTATGACGACCGTGGTTGCACCCATGGGATACGGCAAAACGACGGCGGTGGAGTGGTATCTCGCGGAACGTGCCGGAGCCGAAGCGCCGTACATTGTGCGCATCAGTGTGTACTCGAGCAATCTTGCGATTTTCTGGAAAAGTGTGCAGGACGCCTTTGCGCGTGCAGGCTTTGCCTTCCTGCGGGAATACGACTGTCCGACCGACGGAGCGAGCGGCGGACTGCTGATCGACGATCTGTGTCATGCGCTGACCGGTGAGAAGTCCTGCTATATTTTTATTGACGATTTTCATCTGCTGACCGACAAGCGCGCACCCGGATTCCTGTGTGCGCTGGCCGGACGGCTGCCGCCCAATGTTCATTTGATTTTAGCCAGCCGTGACCTGTTTCTGCCGGCGGCAGAGCTTGTCCGGCTGGGCGGAAAGGTGTATCAGATCGGCACGGCGCAGCTTCGGCTTAACCATACTGAGCTGGCGGTCTATACCAAGCGGTGCGGAACCGCGCTTTCCGATGAGCAGATAGATACGCTGCTGTATTACAGCGAGGGCTGGTTTTCGGCGGTTTATCTGAATCTGCGGATGTTTTCCGAGCACGGTGTGCTGCCGGACCCGAATTCGGATATTTCATCCATCTTTACGGCTGCGATGATTGATCCGCTGCCCGAAAAACAGCGGGAATTTCTTGCGGTGATGGGACTTGCCGACGAATTTACGGTTGAAATGGCGCAGTTCGTCATGGCAGACGCGCACGCCGAGGACCTGCTTGCCGCGCTGACCGGGCAGAATGCGTTTGTCAAGCGTCTGCCGGACGGCGCGACCTACCGGTTTCATCACATGATGAAGGAATGCGCGCTGCACACCTTCCTGTCCATGCCGAAGGAGCGGCAGACCGTCTACCGCGGGCGGCTCGGCATCTGGTATGAGGCTCATCGGCTGTATCTGCATGCCATGACCGAGTACCGGCAAAACGGCGATTACGATGCGATGCTGCGCACGCTGCAGAAGGATGCCGGCATTCTGCTTTCCTCGCTGCACCCGAAGGCAGTGCTGGCAGCACTGGACGAATGCCCGGCAGCTGTGCTCGCAAGCCATCCGCTGGCGATTCTGGTGCTGATGCGGAGTATGTTCAACTGGCGCAATATCCCGAAAATGCTGGAGCTGAAGGAGCTGCTGCTGACGGCGATTTCCGAAAATACAGCGCTTTCCGCACAGGAAAAAGGCGATTTGCGGGGAGAATGCGACCTGATCATGAGCTTCCTCTGCTACAACGATATCAGCGCCATGAGCCGCCTGCACCGGAGTGCCAGTGCGCAGATGTCGCGGAAGGCGATCAGCATCCAGTCCGGCGGCGGCTGGACCTTCGGCTCGCCGTCCGTGCTGATGATGTTTTACCGCGCACCGGGCGAGCTGCAGAGCGAACTTGCCGAGATGGATGAGTGCATGCCGCACTATTATAAAATCACCGGCAATCACGGTCAGGGTGCCGAGACTATCATGCGTGCCGAGGCGGCGTTCCTGCAGGGACGCTTAACGGATGCACATATCGAACTCGAAAGCGCGTGCGCCCGGATTCAGGACAACGGGCAGGCCAATATGGCGCTGTGCTGTGATTTTCTGGCGTGGCGGCTGTCGCTGTTTGCGGAGATGAAGTATCACTGCACGCTTGCCGAGCGGCACGCGGAGCTGCTGCGGCAGCACAATGCTTCCTGGCTGAACCTATGGAACGCGATTGCGGCGTATTATTACGCTTTGCTTGGCAAAACCGACAAGATTCCGGAGGTTTTCCGCGCGCACAGGCTTTCAACCGTGCATACACTTGCACCGGGCAAGCCGATGATCGAGATGATCGAAAATCAGGTCGGTCTGGCACAGGGCGACTACGCCCGTGTCATCGGCCGGAGCGAAAGACTGCTTGCTGTGTGCGAAGGCATGCACTATGCACTGGTCGCGATGCATATCCGTATCCAGACGGCAGCGGCGTATGAAATGCTGGGTAAGCATGCGGAGGCACAGGCGCAGCTCGATCAGGCACTGACCGACGCGGAACCGGACGGCTTTGTCATTCCGTTTGCGGAGAATTATCGCTATCTCAAGCCATTGCTGGCAGAGCGGCTGCAAACCGGACCGGTTGCGCAGATCATCGAACTGGGAGAAGCCGCAGAGCGGCGAAAGGCCGGATTTGACCGTCCGGAAGCCCTGTCTGCGCTGACCGAGCGGGAATATGAGATTGTCCGGCTGATGGCACAGCGGCTGAACAACCGCGAGATCGCGGAAAAGCTGTATCTGTCCGAGGGCAGTATCCGGCAGTATGTGAATCAAATTTACACCAAACTGCAGATAGCAGGAGAGCCGCGCGCAAAGCGCAAGCTGCTGCTCGATCTGCTTGCGGATAAAAACTAACAACTTGTGAATGGTTTTTTTGAAAGGTTCACCGTATCCTATAGGTACGGTGAACCTTTCATTTTGTGTAAGCGAGAGGAGGCACGCATTTGGACCGGAAATACATTCAGTCAGTCAAGCCGCTGACCGACCACGTTCTGCAGGTCGATTTCGTCTCCGGCAGCCGCCTGCTGCTGGATATGAAGCCCTATCTGGATAAATTCCGATTCCGGTCACTTTCCGACCCGCAGGTGTGGAACAGCGCGGTGACAAACGGCATTTTTGTCCGCTTTGGCGATGTGGAGATGAGCCATAACGAGCTGTTTTCCATGGCCGAGCAGGAACACCACAGAAAAGGAGGAAAATGGTATGAGTAAAAAGCAGATGATACGACGGCGAGGTTTGTGCGGCCTGCTGGCGGTGGCGATGTGTATAGGGGTGCTGCCCCCAATAGCCGGGGCAGCCGTGACGGCAGAAAACGACTGGGAGATCTTTGATGCCTCGGACACCTACAATCTGCCGAGCACACAGGAGCAGATTTTGCAGGAGATGATCCAGAATCCCAAATTTGCGGAGAAGTGGGCGGCTATTGCGAACGATATTCTGCCTGCACAGTTTTATGCGGATGACGATGTAGGCAGAAAATACTTTGATTACAAGGACTTTACAGCGGACAGCTACAGCGCAGACAATCTGAAATACACCGACAAGGGTCTGCGTGATGCAGTAATTAAGGCGGTTGACAATTCCGGTCTTCGGGATGGCTCCGGAGTCATCGACAAGCTGCCGGAAGGGGAATTTCCCGTATTTTATGCCTCCACTTATGAAACCCAGGGATATTCCTCTCAGTCTGGCCAGTACAACGGCTACCACGGCACCGGCTACGGCTACTATGTGCAGGCGTTCTACGACTTCGAAATTCAAGGCATTGCGGACCGGTTTGAGACGCCCTCCATCGCGGCGGACGACACAACGGCGTCGCTCGAGCAGAAGGGCTATCAGTTTAATCTGGGCGGCAGCTCGGACAGCTACAAGGTAACGGCGGAAAACCGCAACGACTTTGAAAACACGGTCGAAAAAAGCTATACCTATGAAAAGAGCACCACGACCTCGACTACGGTCTCCAATACCTATTCGCAGAACTGGACCGAGGAGACCACGGTAGGCGTTGAATTCAGCGTGCCCGTTCTGGCCGCGCTTTCGCCCACTGCCAAGGTCGAGCAGAGCTTTTCCTACTCCTATGGCATGGAAAAGACCTACGAGAGCAGCAAGGAGGAGTCCTACGCGCAGTCTATTACGGATACCATCTCCGTACCGCTGCCGGCACATACGGGCATTGACATCAATGTCGATGTGACCGACCTGCAAACGACCATCCCCTATACCGGCGCGGTGTACATCAAGTATAAGACCATGCTGATTTATGTCACCGGCTGCTATCTGGATGGCAAAAGCCAGGGACATAAATGGTACAGCTACAAGGGCGACGGCCGCAAGAGCGGCGTGTATACCTTCGGCCGGAACGGCCTCAGCGTGATCGAGGATCTGGATGCCCGCATCCAGAACCGGACTGTCTCCGGCTACGACCCCGACGGTCTGGATATGAGCAGCCTGTATCAGGGCGAATTCAAGACGGCAGCCGATCAGCTGCGCTCCGGTCAGCCGGTTGCACCGTACTTCGGTTCGTTTCACTACACCTCCAAGAACACCGTCATCACCCCGCAGAAGGTGTACCCGATCTATGCACTCGATCGTCTGGTGCCTGATACCGAACAGGTCTCGCTGTACGAGCAGCAAAGCCTGCGTCTGGACAGCATCAAGGTCGAGGCGAAAAACGAACACGACGTGGAATGGTACGGCTTCAATCCCCGCCTGAGCGGCGAATGGACGGTTGTGGACGAAGGTCTGAACGACGCTTCGGAGTATGCCGAGGTCACGACAAACCGCAACGGCTACCCTGTTCTCAAGGCGCTCAAGCCGAATGACGGAGCACAGCTGTTCCTGCGCTATCAGCCGAAGGATACGATCGAAACAACGGATGATTTCAACAGCGAGCGGATTGAACTGACCATCCTGCCCGTTGTGCTTTCCTCGGTTACGGTAGAGGGCAGCTTTGAGCCGTTCTACTTCAACGACGGCAGCAACACCGCCGATGTTTCCGCACTGACCGTGACCGCTCTGGACGAGGACGGAAATGATTTTGATGTAACCGGCAAGGTCAAGTGGTATGCAGAAGCAAACGATGACATTACGGTTGACGAAACCACGGGCAGCATCGAGTTTACCGCACCGGGAACCTATCAGATTTATGCCGTAGTGAACGGCACGGAATCCAACCGTGTACCGCTGCAGGTTCTGCCCGAACGACAGCTCGATACGCTGACCGTGAACGGCACGATTCCCAATCTCATCTATAATGATGATACGGCGAACACCTTTGACCTGAGCACGCTCGATGTGGAGGCCAAGGATCAGTATGGCGAGGACATGACGCTTGACGATGGCCTGTTCGAGTGGCGGCTTGCCACGGACAAGGGCTATGCCGAAATCAGCGGCAGCGTAATCACCGGTCTTGTAGTCGGCACGGATACGGTTACCCTGTATTATCCGGTCGGACAGGACGAGCAGGGCGAAACGGTCTATCGGACGGCACAGCCGCTGCCCGTACAGGTGACGGCAAAGCCGTATCTGAATGAGCTGTATTATAATGACGGCGCTCCCGCCGCAGTAGAGGGCGCAGAGTATGATCTGTCCCGCATTCCGCTGCTGGCGCGCGACCAGCACGGCAATCCCTGTGGAATTCCGTCGGACATCGAGTGGACGCTGGCAGACACCAATCAGACCAATGCCACGATTGAAAACGGAAAACTGCTCGTTGCGGTTGGCAGTGTCCCGGATGCCTCCTATGCGGATGTGATTCTGGAAGCCTCCTCTGCCTCTGCCGGCAAGACTGCAAAGAATGTCGTTGTTAAGGTCGAGCAGCAGCCGACCCTCAAGACAATCCGCGCCGACATGAAGGACGGTTTTGTCCTGCGGCTGGATGAAAATGCGGTTCTTGCAGATCAGTTTACCGCTGCCGGCTACGATCAGTATGGCAGAGAAATGACCGGCGGCAGCTTTGAATGGGTTAGCTCCAAGCCGGATGTGGTTTCGCTCGAAAACGGAACACTCAAGGCACTGAAAGAAGATTCTACCGAGATCTATGCCCGTTCCGGCGACATCGAGAGTAACCACATTACGCTGACGGTCAATGCCCCGAGACGGCTGACTGCGATCACCGCAGACGGAATTCCGTCGTCCGTTCGGAAAAACACTACGCTGGATCTGTCTGCAGTTAAGGTAACGACGCTCGATCAGTTCGGCAAGGCCTTTACTCCGGAAGAGCTGGCGGCCTATCCGGCTTCTGTACGATGGACGCTGGAAAAGAATGATACGCACGCCGTTATCAGCGGAAATACACTCAGCTTTGGTGATCAGGATGGCACGATGACCCTGATCTGTGCTGCGGTCAACGCAGACACCAATGTGATCGTGGAAAAGAAGATTATCATTCGCATCACAGACTCTACCTCCGGCGGCGGCTCGTCCGGCGGCGGTGGAGGAGGAGGAGGCGGCTTCTCCGCACCCAGCTATTCGGTATCTGTAGATGATGTAAAGCACGGCACTGTCACCGTATCTCCCAAATCTGCCTCCAAGGGCGACTCCGTGACCATCACGGCAACCCCCGACAAGGGCTACACCCTTGAAAGCCTGACCGTGCTGGACAAGGACGGCAAGGCACTCGAACTGACCGACAAGGGCGGCGGCAAGTACACCTTTGTCATGCCGGCAGGCAAGGTCACGGTGAAGGCAGTCTTTATGGATGACAACACCATGCTCAACTTCTTCACCGACGTTCACGCGGAGGATTACTACTATGACGCAGTCCTCTGGGCGGCGCAGAAGGGCATTACCGGCGGTATGAGCGACACGCTGTTCGCTCCGAACGCTGCCTGCACCAGAGCGCAGATTGTAACCTTCCTGTGGCGCGCGGCGGGTTCGCCTGAACCGAAGGCGCTGAGCAGCTTCGCGGATGTTCCGGCAGATGCATACTACGCCAAGGCGGTTGCGTGGGCGGTTGAGAATGGCATTACCGAGGGCACGAGCGATACAACGTTTGCACCCGGCACCATCTGCACGAGAGCACAAGGCGCAGCGCTTCTGTACCGTGCGGCAGGCAGTCCGGCGGTCAGCGGCAGCGCGGCCTTCACCGATGTACCTGCCGATGCATACTACGCCGATGCGGCAGCATGGGCAGAGCGGAAGGGCATCACCGGCGGCATCGGAAACGGTCTGTTCGGTCCGCATAACAACTGCACGAGAGCACAGATCGTTACGTTCCTGTACAGAATGTACGGCAGCAAATAAGCAAATCAACCGATGGAAAGCGGCGGCAGGGGAATACCCCTGCCGCCGTCTGTTTACCGATTTTTTGCCGCCATCTCACGCTTTGGAGCGAGCTGCATTCCCGGACAAACCGCTGCAATAAGAGCGGAAGAGACGGAAAAATGTCATATTTTCGGTAAAACTGCGGAAATGTGTCATAAATTCTTCTTTTTTTGTCAAACCCTGTTGACAAAACACGATAGATGCGCTATAGGGAGGATAAAAGAAGATGATGCAGTCGCTTTGACCGCATCTCAAACGATAATAGCAAACCCACCGAAAGGTGGCGACGCAAAGCTATAGGGCCTTACCCCTCATCGAGAGGGCTGGCAGCCAGTTACCGAAAGGAGATCGCCGGATATGAAGCGGCTTTTTCGTATTGTATGCGCAGTTTTTGCAGCAGCTGCCCTCTCGATGGGCGTTACCGCAGCAGCAGTAAATGATGTTGTGGATATGAGCAATTCCACCCACGGGTATGTTACCGTAAACTACTCCTCGAGTGCAAGACTCAAGGTTGGTATTCAGTACAACGGCGGCAAGACCGTATTCTATGATTGCCCGAGCGGCAAGGATGCTTCCTTCTCTCTCGATAAGGGCAACGGCAAGTACACCGTAACGCTGTACCGCAACGTTTCCGGTACGTCCTATCAGCAGGTCGAGTCCAAGTCCATGAACGTAACCGTTAAGGACAGCTACGCTCCGTATCTGGTCTCCACTTCTGAGGTTCAGTTCTCCAAGGGCGACACGGTATCCGCTAAGGCTGCTGAGCTCTGCAGGAACGCCAAGACCGATGAGGCTAAGGTTATCGCCATCTACAACTACATGGCAAGCCGTTATACTTATGATAACAAGCTGGCGAATGAGATCACCAGCGGCAAGATCACCAAGTACATCCCGGATACCGCCGCTACCCTGAAGGGCACCACCGGTATCTGCTACGATTTTTCCTCGCTGTTTGCAGCAATGTGCCGCAGCCAGGGCATCCCGTGTGCACTGACCAAGGGCTACGCCGGCTCCAGCTACCACGCTTGGAACAAGGTAAACCTGAACGGCAAGTGGTATCAGATCGACCTGACCTACGCGGTTACCCGCAGCGTGAAGAACGCAAAAACCCTGCATGACTGTGTATCTCCGCTGACCTACACCAACACCAGCGATGCACTTGCAGTAGCTGCGGCTTAACACGTTTCCGTTTTACTTTGTATGCAAATGGTCCTGATTGGATGCATTTATGTCCGATCAGCGGCGATTTATTGCATAAAAAACGATTCCGGATTGGAATCCCTCTTCGCTTTTTACAGTATTTGTTTGTTATTCGCGGGCATTTATGGTATACTGAAGAAGAGGATCCGGAGGATTTCTGTCCTGCACAGGCAAAGGACTGTGTATGCAGTCCGGCGTGTCTGCCGACAGAAAAGATCGTAAAATTCTGTGCATGACTTCCGTAAAGGGATACAGGTACAGACAAAGGCACAGCCGGTGAAAACCGGTGTCGCAAAGCCAGATGGGCCTAAACGGAGTTTTTTCTCCGCATGGCAGCCGGTTGCCAAAGGTACTGTGTACCCCCTTGCAGAGCTATGCGCGCTGTAAAGGGGGTATTTTATTTGGAGACTGAACAACCATTCTGCGTTGCCAACAGTCATTTCAAAAAGAACCAACCATCTGTGCTACTCGGTAAGGAGTAAGTTGTACAGACAAGGGCACCATCGGTGAAAGCCGGTCTCGCAAAGCCAAGGGCCTAAACGGAAGGTATTCCGCATGGCAGCCGGTTTCCTAATGCAGCTTCTTCTCTATAACAAGAAAGAAGGATGCTTTATGCGAAAACGAATGCTAAGTATTTGGCTCTGCCTTATGATGGTAATGAGTATATTACCCACGGTCAGCTTTGCTGCTGAATCGGATACAGCACTGGAAGGCGGAGCTAAAATCTATGTTGATGCCGTGAACGGCGATGACACAACCGGTAACGGTACGGATACCACTCCGTATAAGACAGTGGAAAAGGCTGTTACCGCAGCGGCAAGCGGCGCTACCATCCAGCTGGGCGCGGGTAACTATACGCTGTACGGTGTTTCCAGCGTGGGGCATACCAAAGGCAAAGACCTGACCTTTGTGGGTCGGGGAGCCGATAAAACAGGCTGGAATATCGGTGCAGAAGTTCCCGACCCGGCGAATTTCGGCACGGAGTACAACGGCGATTACAGCTTTGACGGCGCGGGAACGATCACGTTCCGGAACATGACGCTCCGTTCCGGAAGCGCAGATTATCTGGGCTTTATCCGTGCGGATAATACGGTTGTTGAGGATTGTATAATCAATGGTAAGACCTTCTACTGGGGCTATACTTCTGCAACGTTTAAGAATACCACGTTTAACTGCCCGAGTGGCGATTATGCACTCTGGACGTACAGTTCGCCCACAATGACCTTTAACAACTGTACCTTTAATTCTTCCGGTAAGGTTATCAATGTTTATACCGATGCTGGTGCGGGTAAGCAGGATATTACGGTTAACTTTAAGGACTGCAAGGTTACTAATACTGGATTGAGTTTTTTATCGAAGCAGGTACTGAATGTCAATGACAGCAATATGGGCGATTTCAAGTATGTCCTCAATATCTCCGGAAATAATACGGTTTCTAATGTACCGTATGACGATACTACCTGTTCCCGTTTGTATGGTTTTGGCAGAAAGGCTACGACCAACAACACAGGTAAATTGGATGTAAACATTGACGATACACTTGTTTGGTCAAAGGGTAAGATGCTTACGCACGATCACTCTGCCGGTCAGCAGGACAATGCGTTTACCACCGTTGAGGGCGATTGGATTACAAAACCGGACGGTACTCAAATCCGTACCGTAACAAAAACCTGCAACTACTGCGGCTATAAGGAAGAAACAAAGGAGTTTGGATTGGACATTTCCAGATCCAAGACCGCCACAAAGCTGGATACCAGTACTTGGACTTCCAATGTGACCCTGTCCCTGCCCAGCGCAGAGGAAAATCTGGCCTCCGATGTGGTATTCGTGCTGGATGGCTCGTCTTCCGCGAATACAGACGTGGTCAAGAATTCGCTTGCTCTTTTGGAGAGCCTGAAGGACTCTGCCAGCGACAGCGGCGCTGCTGTGAATGTCTGCGTTGTGAAGTTCAAGCGTCAGGCGTTCAAATCCGACTGGTATGATCTTTCCAAGGATTTTGACGACATTAAGGCCGCAATGGGAACCAAATACTCCGGCGGTACGAATATTCATGCCGGACTGCTTGCGGGCAAGGAAGCCTTAGAGGATCATGCAAATGTATTGGCAAACCATAAGTATCTGATTCTGGTTTCGGACGGCTCCACCTATCTGTACAGCAAGGACGGCGACTGGGCCAGCGACACACCCTTTACCCGTTCCTACTATACGAAGGAGAATTACAAAGGCTTTGCTGGTGGTTTTAACGATCAGGGACTCTATAATCCCAGCAACGGACCGGAAGGTTACGATCCGAAAAATGTTGCCCGGCCTCAGACCACATCCGACGTGGCTGCATGGCAGGCGTATCTGGCCGATGTGAAGGCCAGAAATGAGACGGTAAACAGCGAGGGTAAAACCGGTGATGATTACGATTATCACTGTGAATATGATAATAACTTTAACAAAGGAATCCCCAGCGCCGACTTTAAATCGCAGCCCTGTGAGGGGCGGACGGCCAACAACCGCGATATGGCGTTCTATTATGCCGATCAGGTTTGGCAGGAGATGAAGAGCACCGGATATCATCTGTTCTCCATTGCCACGAAGGATGGCTCCGCAGGTGCGGGCAATGCCGATGATTCCCACTCCTTTATGAATTACCTGAATGAAGGAAAGAGCCTTGATTTCAACGATATTCAGAACGACATCCTCTACGCCGTTGGCGCCGGCTCCACCGTTACCGACACCATCGGTGAGAAGTTTACGTTCGGTGGTGTAGACAGCTTTACCTTGAAGGTCGGCACAGAGGAAATCAAGGGCGTCAAGGACGATCTGGATGATAATACGGTAAACTTTGGCAAGAAGAAGGATGACGGTAAATATCCGTACACCGTTACTTATGCGCCGAATACCAAGACGTTCGTCTGGACCATTAACGAGCACGTCTCCAACTTTGCACCGGTTCAGCTGACCTATACCGTCAAGCTGACCAAGCCCGAAACTGCCCCCGGCACCTACGGCACGGAGGATCTGAAGGGCGAAAAGGATGTTCCTGCCGACAAGGCACTGTTCACCAATAAGCGCGCCGTTCTGAACGCCATCAACAGCGCCGGTGCGCAGCTCAAGCCTCTGGACTTCCCGAAGCCTTCGGTGTCCTATACCGTGAAAAAATCCTCCTCCGGCGGCGGTGGCGGCAGCCACAAGCCCACCGTTACCATTCCGGATGATGTACCGACCGGCCTGAACGGCGATGACCACTATGCTTACATCGTAGGCTATCCGGACAGCACCGTTCGTCCGCAGAACGGCATTACCCGTGCTGAGGTAGCAACCATCTTCTTCCGTCTGCTCACCGATGAGACCCGCAATGCAAACTCTACGAAGACCAACAGCTACTCCGACGTAGCAGCCGGCGCATGGTACAACCACGCTGTTTCTACGCTGAGCGCTATGGGCATCGTAAAGGGTGACAGCCAGGGCAAGTTCAATCCGAATGCGCCGATCACCCGTGCGGAGTTCGCTGCGATCGCAGCTCGTTTTGACGACAAGGCCAACACGACTGCTGTTGACTTCAGCGACATTGCATCCCACTGGGCAAAGAACGAAATCAGCGCCGCTGCCAACAACGGCTGGATCAACGGTTATACCGACGGCACTTTCCGTCCGAATAACAAGATCACCCGTGCTGAGGCGATGACGCTCGTAAACCGCGTCCTCAAGCGCCTTCCGGAGACTGCAAAGGACCTGCACAACGACATGATCAAGTGGAGCGACAACTCCGATACTTCCGCATGGTACTACCTGGCCGTACAGGAGGCTACGAACAGCCACTATTACGACCTCAAGGAAAACAAGCACGAGAAGTGGAGCAAGCTGCGCGAAACTCGTGACTGGACCGAACTGGAAAAGTAAATACTTTCCTGTAAGGGCGAACGAATCCCCCGGCCATTGGCCGGGGGATTTTATTGCACTGATAGTTTTTTCTAAAGGAGACAAATTTCAACGGATTTTTCTTGTTAAAATTATAACATATTGCCCCTTGTGGTTTTTATATCATAGGTTCATAATAGAGATTGCCGAAAAGGGAAAAGAGAAATGAAAAAAGTAGGCTTTTCGGTAATTTTCATGCGAAAACCATGCTTTCGCAGCCGGTATAGAGGAGGAGATAATATGATTAGCTTTATCGTATGCTTATTATTATTGATCACCGGCTATCTTACTTATGGTAAAATTGTAGACAAAACCTTTGGCCCAGATGACCGTGAAACGCCGGCAGTTCGCATTAACGATGGCGTTGACTACGTTGTCATGCCGCAGTGGAAGCTGTTTCTGGTACAGCTGCTGAACATCGCCGGCCTTGGCCCGATCTTCGGTGCCCTGCAGGGCGCCCTCTGGGGGCCCGGTTGTATTCCTGTGGATCACATTCGGCACCATTTTTGCCGGCGGCGTACACGATTACTTCTCCGGCATGATCAGTGAGCGAAATGACGGTGCTTCCATCGCAGAGGTTACCGGCAAGTACCTCGGTCACACCATGCAGAATATCATGCGTGTGTTCTCGGTTATACTGCTGATCATGGTCGGTACGGTATTTGCAGTCGGTCCGGCCGGTCTGATCGTTACGCTGTGCAAGAACAACGGTATGTCCGGTATGCTTTCGACCACGCTGTTCTGGCTGATCGTCATCCTGGTTTACTACTTTATTGCAACCTTTATTTCGATTGATAAGATCATCGGCAAGGTATACCCGCTGTTCGGCATGTGCCTGATCATCATGGCGGTCGGCGTTATCATCGGTATCTTCACCAACCCGAATTACACCATTCCGGAGATTTGGTCTCACCTGTACAATATGCATCCGTCCGGCACGCCGATTTGGAGCTTCATGTTCATCACGGTTGCATGCGGTGCAATTTCCGGCTTCCATTCCACGCAGTCGCCGTTGATGGCTCGCTGCATGAAGAACGAGAAGCAGGGTCACTTCGTATTCTACGGCGCAATGGTAGCCGAAGGTATTATCGCACTGATCTGGGCGGCAGCCGGCTGTGCTCTGTATGAGGTCACCGGCGGTCTCAACACCGGTCTGGTGGAAGCGCTGGCAGGCGGTCAGTCCGCAGCGATCTACGATGTATGCTCTAAGACTATGGGCGGCGTTGGTATTGCTCTGGCCATGATCGGCGTTGTTGTCTGCCCGATCACTTCCGGTGATACCGCATTCCGTTCCGCTCGTCTGACGCTGTCCGACTGGTTCCACATGGATCAGGGTTCGTACGCAAACCGCCTGAAGCTGTGTATCCCGGTACTGGGTATCGGCGCTATCCTCGGCATCGGCAATGCGACCGGTCTGATTGACTACACGGTTATCTGGCGTTACTTCAGCTGGACCAACCAGACGCTCGCTATGATCGTTCTGTGGGCAGCGGCTATGTACCTGTTCACCGAGAAGAAGAACTTCTGGATGGCAGCTGTTCCGGCTACGTTCATGAGTGCAGTTTCCTGCACCTATTTCATCCTCGCGCCGGAGTGCCTCGGCAGCCTGCTGAACAGCAAGACAGCGGACGGCACGGTAATCTACAATACCGCAGTGGCGTACCCGATCGGTATTGTATTCGCGGCACTGCTGCTCGCACTGTTCATTCGTGCGACCAAGAAGCGCAGCGCAAAGAAATCTGCTTGAATATAATAGCATTGCTGCAGCCGGCCGTTCCTTTGTGCGGTCGGCTGCGGCCATCCATAACGATAATTGCGGGGTGACGGAAAATGTTGAAACCTTATCCGCTCAGCGCGGGGCGCATTGATGACGCGGCGCTTGCCGAGGATAGAAAAACCTGTCGGAAAATCGGTCCGTGCGGCATCGGCAGGCATGCCCTCTATTTGAACAGCTTTTTTGTTGACCGGCGGTATTATGTTCCGCTTTCCATGGTAACGCGTGTGTACAAGCGCGTTGCGATGAGCAAGGGCGGCTTTTCCGGCAAGGGCATTTTCGCCACGCTGTCCTATCTGGTCGTGGAGTTCGACGGCGGACAGAAGGTGTGCAATTTCAAGTATGAGCAGCAGGTCGATGAGTTTCTGAGCGTTATCCGAGCTGAGCACCCGTCTATTCCGTGTGTCAGTGCGGCGGCAGAGCAGCGCATTGCCGAGGAGAAGGCCCGCCGGGAGGAAGAAGAGCGCAATCGTCCGCCGATGAGCGCACAGGCGGAGAAAACCGTGCAGGTACTCGATAACGCAATCGACTATCTGGAGCGCCGTCCTGAGCTGACCGAACGACTGAGCGCAGCCGCAAAACGCCGCCGGAACTTTCAGTGTACGAACGGCAGCTACCGCTGGGCCGCTATGGCGATCACACTGCTGGGATTTGCGGCGCTGGCTTACGGTATCGTTTCCTTCGTGCGTCACGGCTCGTTCTCGATTTATTTTACGCTGTTCGGTCTTGCCGCGATTTTCACGTTTGCAGGCTTCAGCGTCCTGCCGACAGCACGCAACAACCGTACCTCCATCATGCAGAATGATGCGCAGGCACAGGAGAAAATGCAGGCTTACCTTGCGGATTATCTGAATTTCCCGCTGCCGGCCCGCTATGCACATCCGGTTGTGCTGCGCCGCATGCAGCGTGCCGTCATGGATGGCCGCGCAGTGACTGCCGCGCAGGCGCTCGACGTTGTGAAGGCTGACCTGAAGGCGCTGAACGCGGATGTCACAGTCTCGCAGGAGGAATACGATGAGGTTGTCGCCATCAAGCCCATGTTCCTCAATGCGGAGTATCAGTAACAATCAGATGATACAACTATCCCTCCCGATTACTGCCCGGGAGGGATAGTTCGATTTGGGCGGTTCTGCTTTCATGATAAGAGCTTATTCTGTAAGCGAAAAGGACATTCCCGAGGGGTGGGAATGTCCTGCGAAAAAGAGTATCGATATGATCTGATTTAAGAGCACAGTCCGCATTTCGCGCATGCAGACGGTGTGGCAGCGCAGCCGCCGAGGGCGGTCTCGCGCAGCTCGATGGGGATACGGCGGCCGACCGCGTACATGGTATCGAGCATTTCATCGAACGGGATAAACTGGTGAATGCCCGCGAGCGAGAGCTCAGCGGCAACGAGCGCGTTGGCTACACCTGCTGCGTTGCGGTTCTGGCACGGATACTCGACCAGTCCGCCGACCGGGTCGCAGACCAGACCGAGCATGTTCATCAGCACGGTGGAGGCCGCGTCAAGGCACTGTTCGGGCTTGCCGCCCATCAGCTCGACAGCCGCGCTTGCCGCCATTGCGGATGCGATGCCGACCTCGGCCTGACAGCCGCCGACCGCGCCTGCAACGGTTGCGTTGCGCATGGCAAGGTAGCCGATCGCGCCGGCGTTGAACAGGGCGTCGATCAGCCGTTCATCCGAGATGTTGTAGCGGTCCTGCAGGGCAAACAGCATGCCCGGCAGAACACCGGCGCTGCCTGCGGTCGGTGCGGCCACGATAAGGCCCATCGAGGCGTTGACCTCGAGGACGGCCATCGCGTACTGCGCCGCTTTGTGCAGCACATCCCCGCAGATGGAGCGGCCTTTGGCCGCGTGCTGCGCCAGCTTTTTTGCTTCGCCGCCAATCAGGCCGCCCATGGACTTGACCGGCGTTTTGAGCGGTGTCAGCGCGGATGAGCGCATGATTTCGAGCGCCCTCTTCATACGGTGCGTGACCTCATCACGCGTGGTTTCGCCCAGCTGGCACTCGCGGCGGCGCATGATCTCGGAGATGGGGAGCTGCTGCTGCGTGCAGAGTGCAAGCAGCTCGGATGCGTTTTTGAAATCCATAATCTGCTCTCCTCCTTACGGTTCGATGATCATGACGTCGTGGACGTTGGGATTGTTTTTAAGCGGTTCCTCAATGCCCTCGGGGAAATGACCGTCCGACTCGACGATGGTGTAGGCGGTGTTGCCCTTGGACTCGCGGAACAGGCGCATGAATGCAATGTTTACACCCTTGTCGCTGAGCACCTTGGTGATGTGCGCCACGACGCCCGGCTTGTCCTGCTGAACGACGATGACCGTGCTGTATTCACCGGTAAAGTCAACCTCAACGCCGTTAATGCGCGCGATGCGGCACTTGCCGCCGCCGAGCGACTCACCGCGGATGGTCATTACCTGACCGGCGGCATTCTCCATGCGGATGTCCACGGTGTTCGGATGAACATCAGTCTCGGTCTCACACGGCGTGAATGAGTAGGACAGACCGCGCTCGGTCGCAATCGAAAACGAATTGCGGATGCGGGTGTCATCGGTCGAAAAGCCCATGATGCCGCCGAGCAGCGCACGGTCAGTGCCGTGGCCGTGATAGGTCTTGGCGAACGAGCCGTACAGGGTGAAATCCACCTTTTTAAGCGGCGGCGCGATCATCTTGTGCGCCAGATACGCGATAACGGCCGCACCGGCGGTATGGGAGCTGGAGGGACCGATCATATTCGGTCCCAGCACATCAAAAACACTGATAAAGGACATAGGGGATTCTCCTTACTGAGCGGAGGATTTGCAGATAAACCGGCGGTAGATGGTCTCCACGATCACGCCGATCGCGTTGTCGCCGGAAACATTGCAGGCGGTGCCGAACGAGTCCTGCGTGATGTACAGTGCAACCATGATGGCACAGATCGGGCCGCTCGGGTCGCCGGCCTCGGTGCCGAAGATCATGTACAGGAAGGGCAGGGCGGTCATAATGGAGCCGCCCGGCGCACCGGGAGAAGCGACCATGGCAATGCCGAGGGTCATGATGAAGGGAATGACCGTGCCGATGGAGATCGGCAGCTGGTTCATCAGGCAGACTGCGGTAGCGCAGGCTGTGATGGTGATCATCGAGCCTGCCATGTGGATGTTCGCGCACAGCGGAACGGTGAAGTTGCGGATTTCCGAGGAAACGCCGTCTGCCTCAGCGCACTGCAGGTTTACCGGAATGGTAGCCGCAGAGGACTGGGTACCCAGTGCGGTTGCGTAGCCCGGAATCTGGTTGCGGATGAGCGTGAACGGGTTCTTGTGGCTGACCAGACCTGCAATTACGAACTGGATGCAGATGCAGATCAGGTGCATGATGATAACAACGATGAATACCTTCCACAGAATACCGAGGATGGCAAAGGTCTTGCCGGACTTGGTCATATCGGTGAACGTGCCGCAGATGTAAAGCGGCAGCAGCGGAATGATGACCTTGTGCAGTACGCAGTCAATGATGCCGGAGAAGTCGGAAACGCCGTTGTACAGCGTGTCGCCGATGGTCTTGCCGCGCAGGCTGGACATGCACAGACCGAGCACAAACGCCGTAACAACAGCGGACAGCGTGTTCATCAGCGCCGGAATTTCCAGGCTGAAGTACGGCTCCAGCGAGTTGCCTGCGGTTGCGGCGATCTTGTCGAGCGCGTCCGCACTCATGAAGTGCGGGAACAGGGTGTCGGCTACAAAGAACGAAGCCGAGCCTGCGATCAGGGTCGAGCAGTAGGCGATGGCAACCGTGATGAGCAACAGCTTGCCCGCACCGCTCTTGAGGTTAGCAATGCCCATGGTAACATACGCGAGGATCATCAGCGGGATGATAAACGACAGGAACTGGCTGAAGAACGATGAGAGCGTTACCACAAAGCGGCAGAAGCCTTCCGGCAGGAACTGGCCGAACAGGATGCCGACAATGATGGCGATGATGAGCTTGGGCAGTAATCCGAGTTTGAATTTTTTCTTTTCTTCCATTTATTTTTCCTCCTTTTTTGGCGGGCAGCACCACACAGTTCGGTTATGCGGTGTTACCCTTTGCGGCGCAGACCGTTTGTTTGCCCCTCTTTGGTCTGCTGCCGTGAAAGTCTGCCGAGATTTTTTGCCTCCGGACACAAAAAGAACCGCTCATTTTAGGCGAAATGCTGTAAAATAGGACGCGGTTTTTGTGTAAAAAGGATAATTAAAAAATCTGTGGTAAACCTCCAATTTCTTTCTTGACCTCTTTGCAGATTTAGTATATTCTGTTTAATGGGTTAAGTCAAATTCATATATTTTATCATTTCGATTCAAAATATTGATAATATAGGGGAGAGAGGGAAATTCATGGAGCTTCGGCAGCTTGCAACCTTTATTCGGGTAGCACAGTTTAAGAGTTTTTCACGCGCAGCAGAGAGCCTCGGCTATTCACAGTCGGCGGTAACGGTGCAGATACGCCAGCTGGAGGAGGAACTGGACACGCGTCTGTTCGACCGCATGGGCAAGCGTATCGCGCTGACCGACACAGGCGAGCGTTTTCTCAGCCATGCGTGCGACGTGATGAATCAGGTCAATCAGGCACGTATGTCGGTCACATCCACGGCAGAGCTGCACGGTTCGCTGCATATCGGCACGATTGAGTCGCTTGCATGTCTCAAACTGCCGACAGTGCTGCATCTGTACCGCAAATTCAACCCGAAAGTGTCTATCCGCATCACGGTCGGTGAGCCGGAGGATTTGATCGAGCACATGGAACGCGGCGAGCTGGACATGATCTATGTGCTCGATGAGCCGCTGTACAGCAACAACTGGAACAAGCTGATGGAGCAGCGCGAGGAAATCGTATTTGTGGCATCTGCATCGCTGCGCGAGGAGCTGGGCGGAAAAGAGCTGACGATTGAGGAACTGCTCACGCAGCCTTTTTTCCTTACCGAGCAGGATAATTATCGCCGTGTACTCAACCGCCGTCTTGCCGCGCGGCGGACCATCCTTACGCCGTCGCTCGAGTGCGGTGATACCTCGCTGCTCATTCGCATGCTTGAGATTGACCGCGGTGTATCCTTTCTGCCATGGTACGCAGTCGAGAACAGCGTAAAAGAGGGAAGGCTGATCCGTTTGTCGGTCGAGGACTGCTATATTTCGCTCTACCGCCAGATTTTCAGCCACAAGGAGAAATGGCGCACACGCGAAATGGATGAATTTGTCCGCGTGGCAAAGCTGGCGGACGAGGAAGAATAAGAGTATATAACAACATCCCACTTGCTGAAGCACAGCAATGATATGTACCCCCAATACTGGGTGTCCAGTATTGGGGGTACATATCAAAATCCGGTCAGCCTTTTTATCTCAGTAGACGATGCAGGAATGTGATTGTCCTGGTGCACGAATGATTTTGGAAGATTACCCAAACCAATCCCACCGAAACGCTTCGGTGGACAGAGTAGATGCCTTGCCGTCGAGTGCAATCTCGCTGAGCAGGATACCAACGATCGGTGCGATACCGAACCCATGTATCTGGAGGCGCAGAAGCAGCTGAAGAAACAAAAAACAACGCATACCTTCTGACAAATTTGGCAACACTACCCGTAAAAGGAGTGTGTTTTCATGTCAGATATGTTTTGCTTTCAGTGCCAGCAGACCGCAGGCAACAAGTGCTGCGTGAGAGTGGGTGTCTGCGGCAAGCAGCCAGATACGGCAGCGCTGCAGGATGAGCTGGTGTACGAACTCATTCGCTTGGCCGAGGCGGCAGCTGCGGCCGGTCAACGCACACAAATCGTCGACCGGCTGCTGATGGACGGCCTGTTCATCACCTTGACCAATGTCAATTTTGACAATCAGGCGATTGCGGAATTCACCGAGCGGGTACGCGCGGAACGAGAGAAATTCGGCGGAAAACCGTGTGCGGTCGTGGAGCTGTGGAAGGGCGACACGGATACGGTTTCGCTGCGTTCCACGCTGCTGTTCGGCATGAAAGGCATGGCCGCCTATGCACACCACGCGATGAATCTTGGCTACACGGATGACGAGGTGAGCGCGTGGTTTTACAAGGGCCTGTGCGCGGTCAATCGCCCGCATTCGGTCGAGGAATGGCTGGCGCTGATCGTCGAGTTCGGGCAGGTGAATTTCCGGTGCATGGAGCTGCTCGATGAGGCCAATACGGGCGCATTCGGCACGCCGCAGCCCGCAAAAGTGCCGACCGACATCAAAAAAGGCCCGTTCATCGTGGTTTCCGGGCACGACCTGGGCGACTTAGCGCAGCTGCTCGAGCAGACGGCGGGAAAGGGCATCAACATCTACACGCACAGCGAAATGCTGCCCGCGCACGGCTATCTGGGACTGAAAAAACATCCGCACCTTGCGGGCAATTTCGGCACGGCATGGCAGAGCCAGCAGACGGAGTTCGAGAACATTCCCGCGCCGGTGCTGTTCACCACCAACTGTCTGATGCCGCAGCGCCCAAGCTATCAGGACCGCGTGTACACGACTTCGGTGGTGGGCTATGCGGGTCTGCGCCATATCGAGGCGGATGCGTGCGGCCGCAAGGACTTTTCGCCCATCATCGAGCAGGCGCTCGCGCTCGGCGGGTACGAGCACGACCACAGCATGAGCGGCATCAACGGCGGGCATATGCTGATGACGGGCTTTGCACACGGCGCGGTGCTGGCTCACGCGGAGGAGATCATCTCGTTCATCAAGAGCGGCAAGGTGCGGCATATCTTTCTGGTCGGCGGCTGTGACGGCGCGCATCCGGGCAGAAATTACTACACCGAGTTTGTCAAATCCACGCCGATGGATACGCTGGTTCTGACGCTTGCGTGCGGCAAATACCGCTTCAATGACCTCGATCTGGGCGAAATCGGCGGCCTGCCGCGCATTCTGGATATGGGCCAGTGCAACGATGCGTACAGCGCCATCAAGGTTGCGCTTGCACTGGCGGATGCGTTCGGCTGCACGGTCAACGACCTGCCGCTCACGCTCGTGCTCTCGTGGTACGAGCAGAAGGCGGTGTGCATCCTGCTGACGCTGCTTGCGCTCGGCGTGAAGAATATTTACCTTGGACCGACGCTGCCGGCGTTTCTGTCGGAAACCGTGGTCAAAACACTGGTGGAGACCTACGATCTGCACCCGACCACCAATCCGCAGCAGGACCTGGATGCGATTTTGGGAAGGGGATAAACCGGCGAGCTTTTTGGACGCTACGGAGCGTTCCTTGTTTCCCTCTCGTTTGCTTGCTGCAATAGGTTTCAGCAAACGAAAGAGGAAAGAAAACAATGAAATTTACGGCATTCAACGGCAGTCCAGCGGGAGAAAAGAGTGCCGCTGGACGCATGCTCGGGGCCTTTCTGGCGGGCGCGGCTCGTGCCGGAGCGGAAACCGAGCTGTACCATCTTGGCGATTACAGCATCGGACAGTGCGTGCAGCACGATGACATGGAGAAGCTGTTTCGCGCATATCAGTCTGCGGATGTGGTCTGCTTGGACTCGCCAGTGTACTCGTGGAACATGACGGCGCTGCTTAAGAATTTTGCAGACCGGCTGATCCCGCTCAAAAGTCCGCTGCTGACCGAGCAGGCCGGCTATGAGTTTGCGGCACAGGGCGAGGTCACAGCAGAGCCCCGTACACAACTGGATGCGCCGCTGATGTCCGCCGCAGAGTATGTACAGTTTCTGGGTATGTAAGACAAAGGGAAACGGTTCTTGCCTTCGGGAAAGAGCCGTTTTTGATGTGCGCCATAGTATCTGACGGAATGATATGGAAAGTGAAGCTCGATCAGGCTATGCCGAAAAAGCAATACTATGTCGATTATCGGCAGGGATTTTTGTGTATCAGGATGGTATATTGGAAGTCAGTGTGGTATAGTTAGGGCAAACTAACCATGGATTGACACTGGAATCCCATAAAAGCAAAGAGATGAAGGAATTATGCAAAGCAAACAGCAAAAGCAAATCAAGGTATTTCTGATACAGACCTTCGGCGGAAGCAGGGGCAGCTCGCTGTTTTCACGACAGGAAAAAATGCTGGATAGGTTAATCAAAACCGCAGCAAACAGGTCCAAAAACCAGATGAAAACACTGGTGCAGACCATTCTGCCGCGCATTGCATTGTACAAGGTGCTGCAGACAGAGCTGCCTGCGGAGGAAACCTTTACGCACATGCGGACGTACATGATGGACTGGGTGGCAGCAGAAAAGCACGCTTTCACGGCGAAAATGGAGTTTGTGCCGGGATTTTATCGGATTTACAGCTATTGCTTTCTCAAAATCATGCGTACCTCCGACTTGTGGGAGAGCACACAGGAACACGACAAAACGCACTTTTCCGCGTCGATTACCAAGTGTCTCTGGCACACGGCGTGCCGGGAAAACGGCTGTCCGGAGCTGTGTCCGCTGTTTTGCGACGTGGATGACGTGACCTACGGCGGACTGCGCAAGCTCGGCTTTTCGCGCACAAAAACGCTGGGCTGCGGCGGTGACTGCTGCGATTTTCGGTTTTTCAAAAGGTAGGTGAGCAGACGGAGAAGCGGACTTCGGCAGGATTTTCGGTGCAGCGGCGGAATCCGTGCTGTCAGCTCCATCGCCTACGCAGTGCGGCCGCAGATGGTTTTGAGTCGGATTCCTCTTCCATACCTTGCGATTTCCCTGGTTAAATGATACAATCAAACCACAAGGTTTCATTCCATCAAACGGATTCCGAAGGGGAGCCATCCCTTATCACATAAAGGAGCATCAGTGCATGAACCCAGTTTTTGTTATCGGACACCGCAATCCGGATACGGATTCCATTTGCTCTGCAATTTGCTACGCGCACCTCAAGCGCAGGCTGACCGGCGGAGAATACATAGCCTGCCGCGCGGGTCACGTCAATGCGGAGACCAAATTTGTGCTCGAACGCTTCGGCGTGGAGCCGCCGCGCTACATCAAGTCGTTTGAGCCGCGCCTGAGCGATGTGCAGTACCGCGAGGTGCCGGGCATCAGCGAGGAGCTGTCGCTGCACCGTGCATGGGATTACATGAACGAAAATGATATTCAGACGCTGGCCGTTGTTGATGAGGATCGCCGCCTGAAGGGTCTGCTGACGCTGGGCGATATTGCGCGCTTCTACATCGAGGATCAGGACGCCAATGCGCTGGCGGAGGCCAAGACCAGCTATCGGAATCTGGTCGATGTGCTTGACGGCACGCTCGAGGTTGGCGACATTGACCAGCGGTTTGAGCAGGGCAGTGTGGTCGTTGCGGCGGCTAATCCGGACGTGCTCGAGGACTATATCGGCAAAAACGATATGGTTATTCTCGGCAACCGCTACGAAAGCCAGCTGTGCGCCATTGAGATGAGCGCCGGCTGCATAGTCATCGGCCTCGGCTCCAAGGTTTCGCGCACCATCCGAAAGCTGGCCTCGGAAAACGGCGTTTCCATCATCGCCACCCCGTATGATACCTACACCTGTGTCAAGGTTATCGGTCAGGCGGTTCCGGTGCGGCATGTGATGCGGAAAAAGGGTCTTATCACCTTCGAGCCGGAGGAAACGGTTGAGGATGTAAAGCGTACGGTTTCCAAAAAGCGTATCCGCTATTACCCGCTGATGGATGAACAGGGACGATACGTCGGCATGTTCTCACAGCGTAACCTGCTGGATCTGGAGCGTCCGTCGGTCATTCTGGTCGATCACAACGAGCGCGATCAGGCCGCCGAAGGTATTCGTTCGACCAATATTGTTGAGATCATCGACCACCACCGCATTGACTCGGTGGAGACCAGCGGACCGATCTACTTCCGCAATCAGCCGCTCGGCTGCACCGCGACCATCATCACGCAGATGTACCATGAGCACAACGTGGAGATCGAGCCGAAAATCGCGGGTCTGCTGTGCTCGGCAATCCTGTCGGATACGCTGATGTTCCGCTCGCCGACGTGTACGCCGCTTGATCGCATGGCTGCAGAAGAGCTGGCGAAAATCGTTGGTCTGGACATCAAGCAGTATGCAACAGAAATGTTCCGTTCCAGCTCGCGTCTGCTCGATCGCTCGATGGATGAGCTGCTCCACATGGATTTCAAGTATTTCCAGGCGCAGAATCAGAAGATTGCGATTTCGCAGGTGACGAGTGTCAGTGAGAACGAGCTGTCCGGCATCCGTGATAAAATGCTCGAGTACATGGAAAGCTGCCTGGCATCGAGCGGTCTGTCCATGCTGTTCGCTATGCTGACCAACATTATCGAGGAAAAGACAGAGCTGCTCTACGTCGGCAAGGGCGCGCAGCAGCTGGTTCGTGCGGCCTTCAAGACCGACTGCGGCGAGCATTCGGTCGTCCTGCCCGGCGTTGTCAGCCGGAAGAAGCAGATGGTGGCGCCGCTTGTCAGAGCCATGGAGCACGACGAGGGAATTGAGTAAGATTTGCAGAGTAAAAGCGGGAGAAACCAGGGTTTCTCCCGCTTGAGGCTGTCGCGAAACTACAGTTTCGCCGACAAGCAGGAACGGACCGCAGGCCGTTCCAAAGTCGTCCGAAAGTTCCTATGCAGAAACTTTCTCCTTCTATAAGTATCAAAACCAAGGCGCATGTCCCCGGTTTTGATGAATTTGCAAAGCCCCGGTGCTGCAACACCGGGGCTTTTCGTGCGCGTTGCGCACATTCTTATCTTTTGCTTATTGATTTATACCGCATATCAGCAGCCAATGCAAGTAGATCCGACTGCGCCGGAAGATATTCCTCTGTCTAAGTGAGGGAATATGCACAATATCATGGGCGCTTATTTGGATAGTTTTTATGCTATGGTTAAATACATTTGGCTCATTCCTCCAAAGTGTGATATGATTAAATCATTCAGGAGAGAACAAGAAACGGAGAGAAAACCATGAAGCGATGGAAAGGGGCGGCATTGCTGCTGCTCTGCACAGTTGTGCTGTTGCGGCTGCTGCAGGGATTGGCACAGCCGGAAAAAGAGAATGCCCATGTGCCGGTGCTCGGCATTGTCACCACGGCGGCAGAGGATGACCGGCGCGAAGCGCAGTCCGAAGCGCTTGTACATGCGGCGGAGGAACATGGCTTCAAAGTGCTGGAAATGCCGGTCGAGCGCACGCAGGAGGCACAGATTGAAGCCGTGCGTGCGCTGATCGTGTATCAGGTGGACGCAATCGCATTTACGCCGCTGGTGGAAAGCGGCTGGGACAACGTGCTGCGCGAAGCAAAATCCGCCTCCGTGCCGCTGCTGTCGATAGACCGCGCGATACGCGGCGTAGATGATGTGCCGCTGCAGCATATAGGATTTGATTATGCGTCGCTCGCCGAGCAGGCGGCGGATGCGCTTCTGCAGCAGCGCATGCCGCGGGACGGTGTACTGGAGCTTTACGGCACGGTAAATGCTTCGGATGCAAGAGAGATTGCACGCGGCTGCCGCGCGTCTCTGGAGGAACACGGATTGACCGTAACCTACAGCCTGTGCGGCGACGGCATGCGCTCGCGCGGCTGCGAAATACTGGAGGAGATGGAGGACCATCTGGACGAAATCGGCTATATTTTCGCCCAGAATGACGCGATGGCGCTCGGCGCGGTGGATTATCTGCACAGCCACGGCCGCAAACCGGGCAAGGATGTGCTGATTTGTGCGTTTGGCGGCGGTGCGGAGCTGCGCGCGCTGCAGAAAAAAGGGGAGGTTGCCGTAATCGGTGCGCTGGATGACACCCAGCTGGCCGAGCTGACCGCAGACGCAGCCCAGCAGATTGCGAAGGCACCGTGGAAACCCTATATCGCTCTGGCGGACACCGCCGTGCTGACGGAGGAGGGAACAGCCGATGCGTAAATCCCATCACAGCCTGCACGGCTTGCTGCGGCGGTCGCTGCTGCGCAGTGTGGTCTGCATGATTTTACCGGTGTGCGTGCTGGCAGGTCTGCTGGTTGTACTGACACAGCGCTATGACGCGGATATTGCATTGACGACCCGTGCCTCCGAGGTCCGCACTGTGCTGGTGCAGGACCTGCCGGATGAGGTGTGGAACGTGGTTTCCGGCCGCATTTCCTTCGAGGATGGACGGCAGCGGATGCTGATCGACAGTGCTCTGTGGGAACTGAACGATATGCTGGACAGTGCCGGAGAGGACGAGGCACAGTACCTCAACGCGGCGCTGCGCGCCATCCGCACGATCGACAGCTACGTTGATCAACTGGAAACGCAGATGGATGCAGGTGCCGCAGTCAGCCGCAACGAATCGCTGTACCGCGAGATTCACAGCGTCGGCCATCTGGCAGGCAGCATGCTTGACCGCTATATCGAGAATGAGATCGCCCGCATGGGCCGTTTCAACGCCTGCATTCAGCACGGACTGGGTGCGGCAGCGCTTGCACTCATTGCGCTGGTCGGCGTGATGATCTGGCTGACTATTCGGGCCTCTGACAATCTGGAAGGTGCGATCGGCGCGTCTTTGCGGCAGCTGGAGCAGTTTGCCAACCGCATTGCCGCCGGTGAGCTGACCGAGCGCGTCCCGCCGACTGAGATCGACGAGCTGCATCTGCTGACACGCGATCTCAATACAATGGCGGAGCAGCTGGGTGCGCTCATTCATGAGCGGGTCGAGCAGGAAAAGACCATCAAAAAAGCTGAACTGCGGGCGCTGCAGGCGCAGATCACGCCGCATTTTATGTACAATACGCTGGAAACCATCGTCTGGCTGGCCGAAGAGGGCCGCAACAGCGAGGTCGTCGAGATGACGATGGCGTTCACCGGCTTTCTGCGCATCTCGCTCAGCCGCGGCGCGGATTACATCACGGTCGAGCGCGAGGAACAGCACGTTGCAAACTATTTGCAGATTCAGTCGGTGCGGTACGGCAGCATCATGCGGTATACGATTGATATTGATCCCGCGCTGCACGAGCGGTATATGCTGAAAATCGTGCTGCAGCCGCTGGTTGAAAACGCGATTTATCACGGCATTAAGCGCAGGCGCGGCAGAGGACAGATTACCGTGACCGGCCGCAGGCAGGCAGGCGGCATGTACTTCGCCGTGGAGGACAACGGCATGGGCATGACACCCGAGCGTCTTGCCGAGGTACGGGCCTCGCTGCAGAACGGCGCACCGCTTGACCCGGACGGCAAGGGCGGCTACGGTCTGCGCAATGTGGAACAGCGTCTGCGGCTGTATTACGGCTGCGGACTGACGATCGAGAGTGAATACCGGCACGGCACACGCATCAGCTTCACCGTACCGGACGAACAGGAGGGGAAAACGCTATGATGCGTGTATTTATTGCGGATGATGAGGAGATCATCCGGGATGGCATCCGCAACTGCATTGAAAAGGAGCAGGAGCGCTTTTTGTTTGCAGGTGAAGCGCCGGATGGCGAAATGGCACTGCCTATGCTGATGGAAATGAAGCCGGATGTGCTCATTACGGATATCCGCATGCCGTTTATGGATGGTCTGGAGCTGGCAAAGGTTGTGCGGCGCACCATGCCGTGGCTGCGTATTGTGTTCCTCAGCGGACACGATGAATTTGAGTATGCACAGAAGGCGGTTTCGCTGCACGCGGACGCGTATCTGCTCAAGCCGGTCAGCTCGGCGCAGCTGCTTGAAACGCTTGGACAGGTTGCCGAGCAGATTGAGCAGGAGCAGCAGCAGCTTCGCTCGGAAGGTGCAAACAGCCGCAGCGAACACGAGGAGGACGTGCTGCGTGAGCATTTTCTCAACGACCTGCTCTCGGGCAGCGTGCCGACTGCGGAGGCGGCTGTACAGGGAGAACGCTGGGGGCTGCTGCTGACAGCGAAGCAGTATCTTGTGTGCATCGTGCGCCTGCCGGAAAATGCCGTGCAGGAGCAGGTGCGTGCGCTGACTGAGCGTCTGTGCGGTGAGGAAAGCGAGGTCTGCGCCTTTTTCCGCGGCAGCCGCCGGCTGGTGCTCCTGCTGCGCGGAGAGACCGAGGAAGCTGTGCGCGAAACCGCCTACGAGTTTTGTCAGAACCTGCGGCACGAGCTTTGTCAGGTGCTGGGCTGGAACGCGCTGTGCGCGATCGGCGCACCGGTCTCCCGTGTCAGCGCCCTGCCGGAAAGCTACCGCACAGCGAAGGATACACTGCTGCAGGCCTCCGCATGTGCGGAGGACGGCGTATTCGGCAGCACGGACTTTGCCGGTGTGCAGCACGAGTTCGATTTCTCAGCGGGCGGCTCGCTGGCGGACAAGCTGCGGCATGCCGCCCCCGAGGACGTGCCGCGTATTGTCGAGGGCTACTTCGGTGACTCTGCGGCGCAGGACGTGCAGAGCGTGCTGTACCGATATTATCTGCTGATGAACCTGCTCGTCACGGCCTCTCAGCTGGCTGATGAGGTGCAGGCAGGCAGCATTCCGCCTCCGGAGGATCCGCAAGCGGTGCTCGGTCAGGCGGCGACGCTCGAGGGCACAAAGGCCTGTGCCGCCGAGGTGCTCGGCCGCATGACTCGTCTGTGTTATCGCCATCAGAATGTGCGATACAGCGCGGAGATCAGCCGTGCAAAGGAGTTTATCCGCGAAAATTATGCGGACAGCTGTATTTCGCTGCATATGGTGGCAGCAGAGGTCGGGTTCAGTCCGAACCATTTTTCCACCGTGTTTTCGCAGGAGACCGGTCAGACCTTTGTCGAATATCTGACCGCTGTCCGCATCGAGGCGGCAAAGCAGCTGCTGACCTGCGGCAACAGCCGCATGAGCGATATTGCGTTTGACGTCGGTTATCAGGATTCGCACTATTTCAGCTATCTGTTCAAAAAGCATGTCGGCGTTTCGCCGCGCGAGTACCGCAGCCGGTCGGAAGAAGGGTAAAATAATATCGTAAGAAATTCACCGTTCAGGAACGGCCTTCTTGAATGGTAAAATTTTATCGGATGATGGACGGTAGAGCGAAGCCGCTTAAACTGTTATAGTATAGGGGCAGAGAAAAGCTGCCCGCCTTTTGTATCGAGGTGGAAACTATGAAAAGAATATGTTTTCTTCCTGTTGTTCTGCTGCTGACCGGACTGCTCTGCGGCTGTACGGGTCAGCAGCAGAACGATCCCTCACCGCAGGAGCACAATCATGCGATGGAGGAGGGGACAGAAACACCGAAATATGACCATCTTACCGTTTACAGTCCGCTGCCGGAGTCGGAAACGCTGCTGTACTGCAGTGCCTTCCGCAAGGATACCGGCATTACCGTGGACTGTATTTATCTTCCTGCCGGAGAAATGACCGCGCGGCTCGAGCAGGAGCGGGACAACCCGCAGGCTTCTGTGCTGCTGGGCGGCTCGGCGGATAACTATATTCAGCTGCGAGAGGCCGGTCTGCTGGAGGCGTATCAAAGTCCCGAGCTGACCGATGTGCCCGAAGCCTATCAGGATGAGCAGGGCGTGTGGAATCCAATCTACATCGGCACGCTGTGCTTCGCCTGCAACACCGACTGGTTTGCACGGACGGGAACGCCGATGCCGACCTGCTGGGACGATCTGCTGTCGCCTGCACTGGCAGGGCAGATTGTGATGGCAACTCCGAAAAGCTCGGGTACCTCGTATACTACGCTGGCAACGCTTGTGCAGATGCGCGGCGAGGACAAGGCGTGGGAGTATCTCAAAAAGTTAGATCAGAATGTCGGAGCATATTATACTGCATCGAGTACAGAACTGGTTAAACAGGTTAGCACCGGCGATTATGCTGTTGCGATCGTGTTTTATCACGATGGCCGCCGTGCGGTATTGGATGGCTATCCCATTGAGGTGCGCAGTCCGGCAGACGGCACCGGCTATGAGATCGGCGCGTGCGCGCTTGTGCGCAATGCACCTGCAGGAGAACGCGAAAATGCATGTACTTTTCTTGATTGGATGACTTCGGCACGCGGACAGGAGTGCTACATCGAAGCCAAAAGCTGTCGCCTTCCGGCAAACAGCACCGCCCGTGCAGCAGATGGACTGCCGTCGTTGGATGAGCTCAATCTCATTTCCTATGATGCAGAATGGGCAGGAGGAAATCGCAGCCGTCTGGTTCGTTATTTTACAGAGAATATTATAAACCAATATTGAATGCACACCGGCCCACCGGTTCGCAGATAAACTGATTGACGAAGGAGGAATATCAAGGAGTAAAGAATAAGAAAGAAAAAAGAGAGGAGAAATGAAAAAATGAAAAAACTACTTAAGCGTTTATGCTCTGCTATGGTCGCAGCTGTTATGGTCATGACCATGGCGCCGGCTGCATTTGCGGCTGACGGCGGCGCACAGTTCCAGAACGGCCCCTACCTTCTGGCACCAAAGACCAACAGCATGGTCGTCGTATGGGAAAGCACGGAGAAGGTCTCCGCGACCATCGCATACGGCACCGACGAGAGCAAGCTCTGTGACCCGATCAAGGTGGAGATCGACGCAGACGCACCCGACTTCAAGGGCAGCAAGATGAACCTGTTCCACTACAAGCTGGACAACCTGACCCCCGGTACCCGCTACTACTACGAGGTAAAGCTCGAGGGCGGCGCGACCTGCAAGGCCAGCTTCAAGACCCTGAGCGAAAAACCGGATCAGATCCGTCTGATTACCCTGTCGGACTCGCACATTTTTGCGACCCGCGCAGAACTCGATCAGGCCATCAAGGAATTTGACCCCGACCTGCTGCTGCACTGCGGCGATATGGTAGAAGGTACCGGCGCACAGGCAGAGCAGTTCAGCTTCTGGTTCCAGGGCAAGGTAGAGAACGACTACATCCACTCCTATCCGGTTGTCTATTCCTCCGGCAACCACGATCAGGGCGGTGTATACTTCAACACCTATGTATACTCCATTCAGGATGAAGAATACGGCGCAGAGGTCGAGGGCGACAGCTCCTTCAATTACGCCGGTCTGCACATCATCACCATGAACAGCAACCCGTGGGGTCTGTTCCAGATGAACTCCGAGGCGACCGGCCAGAAGGCTGACGCCGCCACCATCAAGACCATCGACAACGCCATGAACTGGCTGAAGAAGGATCTGGCGACCGACGCTGCAAAGAACGCAGACTTCCGTCTCATCTTCATGCACCATCCGGTATCGGATGCGTACACCAAGCGTTACATTCCGGCAGTCATTGAGCCGGGCAAGGTAGACCTGCTGCTGTCCGGCCACACCCACAGCTACGCCCGTGCGGTATCCAGCAATCCGGCTGTCGGCGCTGGCACCATTTACCTGACCCATCAGGACGCGCGTACCTACAACAAGAAGGGCGACTTCTTCTACATCACCAGCACTCCCGGTTCCGGCGTTCTCGATGTCAAGAACTACGGCGCAACAGCAGCCGGTCAGGACTCCAAGGTAGCCAACGAGACGCTGGTAGCCAAGGACAAGCAGCAGCTTTCGTGGTCGGATATCTCCATCACCCCGAGCACAGTGCTGTACAACGGCGAAGTCACCGTTACCGCCAAGGTAACGAACAACGGCAAGGGTCTGGCGGCGGCTGTTATCCCGGTCGTGGACAACGGCACCACCCGTTACCTCTACAAGTTCGAGGACGGCATCGTAACGCTCGATCCCGGCAAGTCCGCAACGCTGACCGGCACGCTCCGCATGGAGACGCTGGGCACGCACACCCTCAAGATGGCGGACAAGACTGTCTCCGTCAACGTAAAGTACCGCCCCGCAACCTTTGACTACACCAACATCCGCACCCAGCAGGGTAACGGCAAGACCAGCGACATGAACAGCAACATCCTGCACATCAAGGCTGATGTCGTCAACATCGGCAACGATGCAGGCACCGGCACCGCTGAGTTCAAGGTAAACGGCGTGACCGTCGGCACCCGCCAGTACACCCTCAAGTCCGGCGAATCCCAGACTGCGGAATTTGCCTACACCTTTGACAAGGCAGGTAAATACGAAGTCACCATCGGCAACGCAAAGCCGGAGACCGTTTACATCGAAGGCTCTATCCAGGGCATGCCGATCGTCAAGGACAAGTCCGGCAATGGCAACAATGCATATATTCACGGTCAGCCGGAATTCGGCACCGATGACAAAGGCAAGCAGACTCTCGTACTCGATGGCAAGCGCGACTATATCGAGATCCCCGACAACGGCGGCTACACCCCCAAGGATGCCATGACCGGTATGGTCTGGGCAAACCTGCCGAGCGCAGGCACCACCAAGGGCGGCGTTTCCGAGCTGACCGAGCAGTATGTTGATCTGGACGGCAAGGGCGCTATCCCGGATCACAACCCACTGATGGTCAAGGGCATCGGCCTCGGCTGGGGCACCCCGTATATGTTCCGCATGGCAGTCCGTGAGACCGGCAAGGTGACTTACGGTGTCTGCCTGCTCGACGACAACGGCGAGTTCAGCTGGAACGACGGCAGTGATGACAGCTTCGGCATCAAGAAGGACCAGTGGGTTCAGTACACTAGCGCATTTGACTTTACGACCGGTGGCGACTCCTACGAGAACGAGCTGCACAGCGCACATGTAGACAAGCCCGCTTTTGAGAATGCCCCCATCAAGACCTGGGAAGGCGAGCCGATGTACATCGGTCTGGGCTTCAAAAATACGCTCCAGACCAAGCGCAACCGCGGCATGTATCACACCATGCTGCCGGGCGCAGTATCGCAGGTACGCTTCTACACCTCCAAACTGAGCGAGAACGAAGTGACCGCAGTCCGCAATAATCCGACTTCCGCAGGCGCTTCCAAGAACAGCCTGAAGATCTGGCTGGACTTCGAGAACAGCAATATCGAGACCAGCGGTTCGCACACCACCGAGTGGGTAGAAGCGACCGCCGCACCGACTGCACTGAGCTATAATGCTGCCTTCGCGGGCAAGGCTTCCATCACCGCGACCGTACAGACCTCGGACGACGGCAAGACTGTTAAGGAGGAGAAGTCCGCAGCGCTGACCTCCGGCACCGGCAAGATCGATCTGACCGGCATGGCAGATGCCAAGTATGTCCGCGTTAAGACCGCGTTTGTTTCTGATCTGAACAGCACAGAATCCAGCGTTCCGGTACTCAATGAGTACGCGCTGACCGCTGGTAAGACCAAGATCTGGAATACCCTGACCGACTGGGAAAAGGGCACGTTTGAGGGCGCGGCAGGCCATCAGCCCGGTCACGTTTACCGCAACTATGCCAAGGATTTTGCCAACTACGGCACCATCGGTGACGTAGAGGACAGCTCCAAGGCCGGTTTCACCGACGTTGCCAACCACTGGGCCAAGGATGCCATCAACTATGTGACCGACAAGGGCCTGATGAACGGCACCGGCAGCAATACGTTCTCCCCGAATGCGTCCACCACCCGCGGCATGTTGATGACCGTTCTCGCTCGCTATGCAGGCGAGGACACCGCCGGCGGCGCTACTTGGTACGAGAAGGGCATGAACTGGGCGAAGGCCAAGGGCGTGTCCGACGGCACCCACCCGACCGTAAACATCACCCGCGAGCAGCTTGTCACCATGCTGTATCGCTACGCAGGCTCTCCGGCTGCAAACGGTTCGCTGGATAGCTTCTCCGACGCTGCAAGCGTAAACAGCTACGCTGCAAACGCAATGCAGTGGGCGGTCGCGAATGGCATTGTCAACGGCTTGAACGGCAAGCTGAATCCGCAGAATAACGCAACCCGCGCACAGGTTGCCGCAATCCTCATGCGTTTCTGCGAGATGAGCAAGTAAACCTCATACAGACAAAAAGCACAGCTTCGGCTGTGCTTTTTCTGTTTTTTCTCCATTTTCAGCTATATATTATAGCAGTAGAAGCTCCTGGGATATTCTCAGGAGCTTACTTTTTGTCCGAAAGGAGAAGCAAAATGTTCAACAATCAAAAATTTCTGACGCGCGGGATAGAAAGCGAGATTCCCTCATGGCTTGTTCATCTTATGTGGCACATGGTCTTGACGATGGAGATTGAGGAAAAAGACTACCTGCAGGTATTCAAGCTGACAAAAACGCCGGTCGGTCAGCACATTGTCCACGAGCAGGAGCAACCGTCGTATAGCTATGAACTCGATGTGCCGTGCGATGATGCCGTAGATGCGAAGGTGTTCGTGGTTGATGATTTGACGCATTCCACTATGCTGCTTGCTGAAGAATGTTAAGATTTACTAAATGAAATGGAGGAACAGACAATGAGCGAAACAAGAATTTGTGCAAATTGCGGTGAAGAGCATTCAATTGACCAGATGTTTGAAGTGGAAGGCGATTGGCTCTGCGAGGATTGCGCCGACCGGTTGACCGTAATCTGCGACCACTGCAACGAACGGATTTATGAGGAAAATGCTGTCGAGGATGACACGCACATACTCTGCGATCATTGCTTTGATGAGTATTACGTCCGCTGTGAGGACTGCAACCGTATTATTCATCGCGACCGCGCATATTGGGACGGTGACGACAACGCTTACTGCGCATCCTGCTGGAATGAGCATTGTAACATTATTCACGAGTACAATTACACACCGGATCTTGTGTTTCATGGCAAAGGTCTGCGTCATTTCGGCGTTGAGCTCGAAATCGATGACGGCGGCACGGTCAACAGCAACGCGGAGAAGTTGTTGAACATCGCGAACGCCAACGCCGAAAACCTGTACATCAAGACGGACGGCAGCCTGGATGAAGGCTTGGAGCTTGTCACTCACCCGATGACGCTCGAATATCACTTGAATGAAATGCCGTGGGCGGAAGTCCTTCGCAAGGCGCAGAGCATGGGTTATTTGAGCCACGCGGCCGGGACTTGTGGACTTCATGTTCACATCTCTCGCCTTGCGTTCGGCTGCACCTACGAGCAGCAGGAAGCCGCGATTGCTCGCCTGCTGTACTTCGTTGAGAAATTCTGGGCGGAGCTGCTTCGCTTTAGCCGCCGCACGCAGAGCCAGATGAACCGCTGGGCGGCGCGGTACGGCATCCGTCTCACCCCGTCCGAACAAATGAGCCACGCAAAAAATTCCTGCGCCGGACGTTACACGGCGGTCAACCTTATGAACGCGGATACGGTTGAAATCCGTATGTTCCGCGGCACGCTCAAGCTGAATACCCTCAAAGCCACCCTACAGATGGTCAATCATCTCGTCGAGGTGGCTGTTTCTATGTCTGACACCGCTGTACAGGAGCTTAGCTGGTTTGATTTTCTGGACGACATCACCGGGCCGGAGCTGATCCAGTATCTCAAAGAACGCCGACTTTATGTAAATGAACCTGTAAACACTTCGGAGGAGGAGTAATATGTGCAGTTTGTTTGGTTTAATCGATTTTAAGGAGTGTCTGAGCACCCATACGAAAAACAAAATTCTAAATACGCTGGCTCGCGAATGTCAAGTGCGCGGCACGGATGCGACTGGCATCGCGTATAACTTCAACGACCGCTTGCGAATTTACAAGCGCCCCCTGCCCGCTCAAAAGGTAAAAATCCATATTCCGCACAGTTTAAACGTGGTCATGGGACATACCCGCATGACCACACAGGGCAATGCACAGTTTAACCAGAATAACCATCCGTTTCTTGGTCACGTTGACGGAAACAGCTTTGCGCTCGCGCATAATGGCGTGCTTTGGAACGACAAAGAACTCCGCATGGAGGAAAATCTTCCGCTGACGAGCGTCGAAACGGATAGTTACATCGCCGTTCAGCTTCTTGAACAGCAGAAAACCCTCGACTTTGACAGCCTGAAATTTATGGCTGAAAAGGTCGAGGGCTCTTTCGTCTTTACGGTGCTTGATAAGGACAACTCCATCTGGTTCATAGTTGGAGATAACCCGCTGTGCGTAATGTTCTATGATGGCTTCTTGATTTATGCGTCCACGCAGGAAATCCTCTGCAAGGCCGTCAAGAAGTTAAAACTGAAAGCGCCCACCGATATTCTGGAGCCAAAGGAGGGCGAGATTTTGAAGATTGACCGCACTGGCCGAATCACTACCGGAGCATTTGCACCGAGAACCAGCTATGAGCATTGGTGGCGGCGTTATTCTCCATATTACCGCGACTGCTGCATAGATACGCCCATGAACTACGATGATTTATTCAGCGTTGCAAAAGCCTTTGGTGTCTCTGCTGATGAGGTGCAGGCACTCTTGGATTACGGCTGCTCCGAGGAAGAAATCGAGGAAATGCTGTACGACCCGACCTTGCTCCACGAGATGACCGGCGAATTACTTTACGCGTATTAAGGAAAGGAGATGCTGCTTATGATTCCATTAGGCCCAATTTTCCAAGCTGTAGGCGCGGTAGTCGATTTAATCATCGAAGCCGTCGAAAACTTTTCGGATAGCTAAAGTGAGGTGAAAAGATGAACGCAGGAAAAGTTATTCTCGGTGCGCTGACCATTATCGGCCTGCTCGCCGTTATCGACGACGACTAAGTATCCAACAAGGTCTACCTTTTCGGACAGTAGCAATTCACAGCTGAAACCTGTCCGAAAAGGTCCATCTGCAATAAACGGAAATGTCCGGAAAGCGTAAGACCTTTCCGGACACTTTTTTGAGGTGATATGGTGCACAAAACATTCTACTACGCCCGCGTTTCCACACGCGAGCAAAATCTTGATCGTCAGCTCGAGGCCTTTCGCGCGCTCGGCGCAGATGATCGAGAAATCATCACGGATAAGGAGTCCGGCAAAAACCTTGACCGTCCCGGCTATCAGGCGCTCAAGTCTACTATGCTGCGCTCCGGCGATACGCTTGTCATAAAGTCGCTCGACCGGCTCAGCCGCAGCAAAGCCGATATTCACAGCGAGCTGCAATGGTTCAAGGAGAACAATATCCACCTTAAGGTAATTGATCTGCCAACCACCATGATGGACCTGCCGCCGGGACAGGAATGGGTATTCGAGATGGTCAACAACATTTTGATTGAAGTCCTCGGCACGATCGCCGAACAGGAGCGCTTGACCATCCATCAGCGGCAGCGTGAGGGCATTGACGCCGCGAAAACCAAAGGCAAACACCTCGGGCGACCTTCCACTTCCCTGCCGGACAACTTGGAAGAAGTCCTTGCGCTCTGGCAATCCGGCGAGATTACCGCACGGGAGGCCATGCGGCGAACCGGCATGAAACGGACATTATTCTATCAACTAATCAACCGCTAGTCTAAGATTTTCAGTAAACTACTTTCTCCATCTGATTTATTTGCTTTTTGGGCTTCATTTATCTGTACACGGATTTGATAGAGTTTATTCTGGCTTTCCTGATACATCGCTTCCTGCAGTTTTTCCTCGAGCACCATTTCAGGAAAATACTTGCTACGCAGCTGATACATTCGCGGTATATCACTCGGATATGGGTATTCAGGCAACGAAATCAATTCGCGAAGCGGCTTGAACTTCTTTAAACATTGATCTAAAAAAGTTTGATGGAATGCATTGTACCACGGGAGCAACCGATGCTGACGATATTCTTGCAACCACTCTGAGTGAACTTCTATCTGTCGCTTAATGTAGTGATTCCAGCTTTTCGTTCCTCTTTGTTGGTCTTGTGCCTTCATATACTTATATACCGTCTCGTGCGATGGTTGTTTTTCAGGAAATCCCCAAATGTCAAAATCAATGTTCGAACTCCAACTATTCACGAAACGCTCAATCGCCCAAGCATCTTCAGGAAAACTGTCAGGGGCAGCGTCTGTTACTATCATGTATGTATCATTATATCCCGTTATATCACGATACATGCTATCCCACAGTTCAGAGATTTCCTCTCTTCGGTCTTCCGTAATTTCAAAAATATCGAAATGCGCAAGAAAAACCTCTCGCAGCCGAATATACAAACCAATGCTCAGCCGATCTTCAATCGAATATTGACCGGATAGCGGACGCTTTGCATAACATTCCTCCAAGTTCCAAGGTTTGCTGACAAGCGAACGTAACTGATGTGTTTTTGAGCGCAGCATGGAATACAGTACCAGCGGTGCTATGGGTATATCTTCTCTATCAACAAATAGATTGCTATTGCATGCGAATTCGCATAGCTGTTGAGCAGAATCCACATTCCACTGAATTGGTTTCGACTTACGAAAAACAATTTTGTAGAGCGTATTATAATACGCTACTACGATACGGTGCAATTGCCGACTGAGTATTTCCCATGATCGGTTGTCGGTAAATCCAGCAAACGGCCAATCACTAATCCAGCTGTTGCAAGGATTTAACATAGTTTTCGGAATTTTGTCGGTGAAAATGCTGTCAACCTGCAAAAGTGCGATTGTTTCCTTATAACGTTTCTGTACGATATTGTAGTCATTTGGGGGTTGCTTTTCTATGCCATCTCTGATCGAAGCTATCTCCGGTTGTATCAGACCGAGTTGCTGTTCCGAAAAGCGGCTGTCATTCAACATGTCATAACGTAATTTTCTGCCATTGATTGTCTGAACAAAGATTCGCGCTATTTTGAAAATAAGATCGTCGAGAGTATGGATCCCATAAAAAGCAGACGATTGCAGCAAATCCTGCTGCAATTGTTCAGAACTTAGTTTCAGACTATTGATTAGTTGATGACGCAGTTTTTCGGCAGCGTCTTCTCCATACCAACGTTGCGATGATGTTTCCTTGGCAAATCTTCGAATAGTTTCGCGAATACGCGGCAGCAATTCGCTTATCGGCAAATCGACAATCTGCCCTGCTGATTGATAAAGCTGTTTCACGCGCCGTGCATGATATAAAGTCCTACTCGGGAGATATTTCGCTATCAGACCGTCATCTTCCATATATGATGCTATTCTGGAAAAGAATGCTGCTGTGTCACCCGCAATTCCCAATCCGATCGCGAAATCCAGTGCGAATGAATAGTCCTTTTGTTGAAATTGAAAAATATCGCTCTTGTTAAGATATAATTCCGCAAACGATATCTGGCCTTCTGGTCGGAGAGAATCGCTGATTTCACGGAAAAGAAATGGACCTTGTTGGAGCATCATTTTAAATACCTTATTAACGTTGCCTGCACATTCAAGGTTTGCATAGATCTCGTCGATCAGGGCGTGCGGCGAAAACACCGCGCTGCACAATACCGTATCCGGTACTACCTTCTCTACTTGCTCCAAAAAATCCCTGCGGAGCTGCTTTGCCTTCGCCGCTCGTCTTTCTGAAACGGCTTGCCTACCGGAGTCATTCGACCAAATCAGCTGAGTAAAGCCATCTGCACTTGTATCCTGTGCAAGCGCATCAAGCACTTGTTTTTGCATGCGTATCACTTTCTTTCAGTGCAACACAAAATAAATATTGCACATATTCTATCTTTATATCTTGTACATATTTATCTAAATATCCCCTTATTTCCCGCGATGCATGTTTCCTTTTCTGGGCATATCTTTCATCAGCGGCGCTGTACACTTGCGACAAATGCCGTTATCCACCTAGATGGCATGATACAATTTGAGTAGATCGATCGGCAAGCCCGGCGGCAGCGCAACCGTCGGCACGCAACATCTAGGAATATAAGGAGTGCCCATTATGAAAAAACTGTTAAGACTATTAACCACGTTCTGGCAGATTCTTCTCGGCCAGCTGTCCGTCACCGCGCCGGAGGAATTTCTGATTCAGAAAATCTCGCCGGACTACAATCTCGAACAAGTACTTCGCGAGCTCATTCACGAACTGCGCACAAAGCAATTCGGCAAAATCCGTATCAATAAGAAAGGTTTTTGCTGCGATGAGAACGGTATCCGCGTCCCAGCACTCTGCTTACGAGCGGGCGAAATCCGCGTGCATGATACATTGTTTATCCTGCGAATCGTATACGAAAGAGAGCAAAACGAGCTGTACCTGTTGCTTGTGCGCAGCGATTGCCGCACGCCGCTCTACCGCCTTTTCCCGCAGATCGGCAACGAGCAGGATTGGCGCGTACTCAGCAAGTGCGAACGTTATTTCTCTCCACACTGCTCGTACTCGCGACAGAACGTAGACTGCGCAACGACGCGAGAAACAGCCGCCAACGAAGCTGCAACAAAATGTCTGCAAGCGTCTGGCAGGCTCAACTCAGCTGACCTTGAGGTGCTTGAGGGTATGGGAAGCGATCGACTGCAGCTTCTTGACCTGCTGCTGATTTGCAACCTGTACCATGTCCTTCCAGCAGCGATTTCACCGAATTTAGCTTTTGTTCTGCGAACCAAATCGTCGGACGATTTGGATGAGCTGCGCCGAGTCTTCAAATCTGCAAATCTGGCCGTCAGCGCAACCGGTCGCGATGTTCCGGTCTACATCCTCGGCAGCAAAACCGACTATCAGACTTGGCGCACCGCTCGCAACGCCGGATTGCTCTGCTATGAAAAGCCCACCTTTGCACAGGCGCTGCTCGATGATGTGCAGCGCATTGAAGCTCGGGGAGAAGTGCTGTCCTTGCGCTACGAAAACCTCATCGTTCTTGCCGGCAGCACTGTCTGGAGTAACCGCACTTGTGTTGAAATCGATGTCCGAAACCTGCGTTTTTCCGAGGAGGAGCTGCGCGTAATCCGCAAATTTGTGGCTACAACATTCAGCCTTCGCACCACGCTTTTCGAGGCAATGCAGCGCGGCTGGGAAGAGTTCTGCCGCAGCGGCGAGGCAAGTTTCATCCCGTATTCGTCCGCGTGGTTTCAGAACGCGCACTACGCGCTCGTTGAAGCTTTGTTTTCACTCTACGATGCGCGTTTCCGCTGCCTTGAGTTGTTCCGCAGCTCGGACGCTGCACGTGTTCGACTTCGCGACGATCGTGCCGATCGCTACGCTAAGGCGCTGCAAACGCTCCGCAGCCTGACTGGTGAAGAGGACTGGATTTGCGAGAAACCGCGTACCAAAGCCGAGGCTCTCGCCTTCACCAATAAGCACAACGGTGCATTTTTACACAAACTGGGCGGTGCTACGGTGCTAGCGTTTTCCGCTAAATCGCTGATGGCACGAACCAGAATTGAGCACGCAGAATTTGACGATTTCATACTGAAATTGAAGGAAAATCATCTCATTTCGCACAAAAGCGACCCGATCACCTTCGCAAATCGCGAGCAGCAACGCTTTACTTGTATTGCTGCTCCGCAGATTTCGATGACGGGCGCACGCACCGCAGAGGAAACAGCGCACCATGGGCAATAAAATGAGGAGCGCGAAGATGGCTTTCGATGCTCCGGTCACTGAAATCACCGCTGCCGAGCAGACGGTCCTGTGCAGGCGTTTTGGTTTCTCCGAGCTTCGCTCACATCAGATTGCTGCCATCTCTGCTATGTCCGCGGGGTATGACTGCCTGCTGACTGTCAGTACCGGTGGAGGCAAAAGCGAGGCTATCCTGGGCGCAAAACTCCTACATCCCGAGCGCGGCGTGCATGTGCAGATAGAGCCGCTACGCGCCCTGCAAGCTGACATGCTCACCCGCATGAAAGCGCTCGGGCTACGTGTCGAGCTGCTCAACTCAGACCTGTCTGCTGCTCAGTTTGAGTCGGTCTTATCCAAAGTCCAACAGGGGACTGTGGATTGTCTGCTCACCACGCCGGAGCAGCTCGAGAAAAGCAGAGTTTTCCAGGCGTTAAACGCAGTTGGCGTCGGCTTTCTCGCCGTCGATGAATGTCACTGCCTTGTCGAGTGGGGCGGAGAATTCCGCCCTGCATACGACAAAATCGGAACTTTTATCCAGCATTTGGACAAGCGTCCGGTCGTAGCCGCCTGCACCGCAACGCTGGCACCCGATGCTGAAAAGCACGTCCGTAAGTCCCTGCACCTGCGTGATCCTGTTCGCGTCTGCGGATCGGTCGATCGCCCCGAAATCCGCCAACTGGCAGTTGAAATCGGCACCGACTTAACCGTTTCCGATTTGATTCAGAAGGAGCGCTACTTGCGCCTAAAGAACATTCTCAAGGACTACGGCAAGGACGGCAGCGTCATCGTCTACTGTAGCACCGTCAAGCAGGTGCATGACGTTTCCGCTTGGCTGCGGCGCAAAGGATATGATGCTGAGGCGTTCTGTGCAGAGCTGTCTCGTTCCGAAAAACAGCGCATACAGCACCGATTTCGGAGCAAAAAACGCGTTGTCATCGTGGCGACATCAGCGTTCGGCATGGGGATGGACAAGCCGAATATCCGGCTCATTGTCCATATGTCTATGCCGCTGAGCATTGAGGACTACTGGCAGAAAACCGGACGTGCCGGACGTGATGGTAAAAAGGCGCGCTGTCTTGTGCTGTGGCACAAATCGGATTTTAATACCAATGCGCTCATTGTCGGTCGTTCCGGCAAAAAGTACAGAAAATTGCTGCAACTACGAGAGTTTCTCTCAAGCGGCGAGTGCTTTGCGCAGCAACTGCGCAGCTACTTCGGACAGCCGAAAGGGAAACCCTGCCACCATTGCAGCAACTGCAAGCATAATTTTTAAGGAGGTACCTTGTGATGAATTTCTTTAACTCAATTAAGGACAAGCCCGAGATGCTGACCGCTAACGACCTGATGGAGATTTTCCCTCTGTCCCGCAGCGGCGTGTATGAACTCCTTCGGGATCCTGATTTCCCGAAGCTCCACCTTGGCCGCCGTATTATCATCCCCCGCGATGCGCTCATCGACTGGCTGAACCGCCGTCTGCGGACGGAACTCAGCCAGATCAATGCATACCGCGAGAATAACTCTGTTTCCGAAGATACAGAGGAAAACGCCGTCTAATCGACATCTGACGAAACACCGGGCAGCACTGCATGCCCGGTGTTTTTTTACTTTTTCGCCAGATTATACAGCTGGATCGCACGACGTTGAATGCATTGCTCGGTAATGTGCAGACGCTCATCGGACCAGTTATACAGCGGGTGCTTTGTGAAGTGGAAATCGATCAATCGCTGCAGCTGGTGCACCTGCTTTTTGCCGATTGCGAACTCGCAGATATCCTTAACCGAGATGTTATCGTAGA
>ERZ857750.647-NODE-647-length-44609-cov-6.704381_pt1 | contig 44609 bp, 34 predicted proteins | sample MGYA00519915_ERZ857750 | MGnify/ENA primary metagenome ERZ857750 (study PRJEB31778, sample SAMEA3449358) | human gut metagenome | biome: human gut; feature: human-associated habitat; material: faeces | place: United Kingdom | collected 2010/2012 ...
CAGCTTTCGCTGACCAGAATCACGCACCAAGTCTCACGTGCGTTCGACTTGAAATCTATCCTATCCCGCAAAAGAAATAAATTTGGAAAGAAGGAACATAAATGACAGATCAGAATTATATGCTCCAGGCTATTCAACTGGCGAAACAAGGAGAGGGCTGGACAAATCCGAATCCGATGGTAGGGGCAGTGATCGTAAAAAACGGGCGGATCATCGGAAAAGGCTATCACAAAAAATGCGGAGAGCTTCATGCAGAACGTAATGCGATCGCTTCACTTACGGAATCTGCGGAAGGTGCGACCATTTATGTTACACTGGAACCTTGCTGTCATTATGGCAAAACTCCTCCATGTACAGAGGCGATCATTGAGCAGAAGATCAAGAGAGTGGTGATCGGTTCCAGAGATCCGAATCCGAAAGTGTCAGGAAAAGGTATAAAGATGCTGCAGGAAGCAGGTATTGAAGTCATTGAGGATTTTATGAGGGAAGAATGTGATCGGCTCAATCCAGTATTTTTTCATTATATTACAACGAAGACACCTTATGTGGTGATGAAATATGCCATGACACTGGATGGGAAAATTGCGACGAAAACAGGTGCATCGAAATGGATCACCGGAGAAGCAGCAAGAGCGGAAGTACAGCATATGCGTCATCGGTATATGGGGATCATGGCGGGCATCGGAACGGTGCTTGCGGACGATCCAATGTTAAATGTAAGGGTGGAAGGCTGGAAAAGTCCAATCAGGATCCTGTGTGACAGCGGGCTTCGGATTCCGCTGGATGGTCAGATCGTAAAAAGTGCAGGAAAGTACCGGACAATTGTGGCTTATGCAGATTCGGAAAATACAGAAGCGAAAAGAAAAAGATTACATGAAATGGGAGTTGAGACGATCTGCTGTCCGGATGAAAACAATCAGGTGGATCTTAAAAAACTGATGAAATATCTCGGGGAAGAAGGCATTGACAGTATTCTTCTGGAAGGCGGAGGCACCTTAAATGACAGTGCTCTGCGAGCTGGAATTGTGCAGGAAGTACAGGCTTTTATAGCACCGAAATTATTTGGCGGTATGAACAGCAAAACACCGGTGGAAGGCATCGGTGTCCGTTTCCCTTCAGAAGCAGTAAAGCTGAAATGTACCGATATCTGCCAGATCGGTGAGGATATCCGAATCACATGTCAGGTGTGTGGAAAAGAACAGGAGGAGTCATGTTTACAGGAATCGTAGAAGAGAAAGGAACAATCCGCTATATACAGCTGACAGGAGAATCCGGAGTTCTGGCAGTGAAAGCGAAAAAAGTACTGGAAGGCACAAAGATTGGTGACAGTATTGCCGTAAATGGCATATGCCTGACCGTTACATCGCTTCAGTCGGATGGATTTACCGCAGATGTAATGGCAGAGACAATCCGAAGGAGCAGTCTTGGAAGCAGCAGGGCCGGAAGCAAAGTAAATCTGGAGCGTGCGATGGCTGCCGATGGCAGATTCGGAGGACATATCGTAAGCGGCCATATTGACGGAACCGGTGTGATCCGTTCCATGATCCGGGAAGAAAATGCTATCTGGGTATCGATCGGAACATCACCGCAGATTTTGCATCTGATCGTAGAAAAAGGTTCCATTTGTATCGATGGGATCAGCCTGACGGTAGCGAAAGTGGATGAAACGGGTTTTCAGGTTTCGGTCATTCCGCATACGGGAGAAGAAACTGCACTTTTGGAAAAAGTGCCGGGTGATCCGGTTAATCTGGAAAATGATGTGATCGGAAAATATGTAGAAAGGCTGCTTGGCATTCAGAAAAACGAAGAAGAGAAAAAAGAATCCGGAATTACGATGGAATTTCTGGAGAAATTCGGATTTTAAGAGGAGGATATTTATTATGTCACAAAACAATCAGTACAATACCATTGAAGAAGCACTGAGAGATTTAAGGGAAGGAAAAGTCATTTTGGTTACCGATGATCCGGACAGAGAAAATGAAGGAGATTTGATCTGTGCGGCAGAATTTGCAACGCAGGAAAATATTAATTTTATGGCAACTTATGCGAAAGGACTGATTTGTACACCAATGAGTGCGGAAATTGCGGCAAAATTGAATTTTCCGCCGATGGTTGCTGAAAATACCGATAATCACGGAACTGCATTTACGGTGGCAGTGGATCATGCAGACACAACGACCGGTATCTCGGCAGCAGAGCGTTCTTATACGATCCGAAAATGTGTGGACGAGGAGGCAAAACCGGAAGATTTCAGAAGACCGGGACATGTATTTCCTCTTATTGCCAGAAAAGGCGGTGTTCTGGTAAGAAACGGTCACACAGAGGCAACGACGGATCTTATGAGAATGGCCGGACTGAAAGAATGCGGTGTGTGCTGTGAGATCATGAAAGAAGACGGTACCATGATGCGCACACCGCAGCTGTGGGAAATGGCAAAAGAACACAATCTGACCTTTATCACAATCCGTGATCTGCAGGATTATATGAGAGTACATGAAAAACACGTAAAAGAAGAGGCGGTTGCAGATCTTCCGACACAGTACGGTGATTTTAAAATTCATGGATATATCAATGATATTACAGGAGAACATCATCTTGCACTGGTAAAAGGTGAGATTGGAGATGGTGAAGATGTGCTCTGCCGTGTACATTCGGAGTGCCTGACCGGAGATGCATTTGGATCACTTCGATGTGACTGCGGTCTTCAGCTTCAGACTGCGATGCGTCAGGTAGAAGCAGAAGGCAGAGGAATCATTCTTTATATGCGGCAGGAAGGCAGAGGCATCGGTCTGATCAATAAGATAAAAGCATATGCACTTCAGCAGCAGGGATACGATACTGTGGAAGCAAATGTAAAATTAGGGTTTGCACCGGATCTTCGCGAGTATTGGATCGGGGCACAGATTTTATCAGACCTTGGTGTAAAATCTTTGAGATTACTGACGAACAATCCGGATAAGGTCTACGGACTTGGCGGGTTCGGACTGAAGATCAATGAAAGAGTACCGCTGGAGATTCCGCCGCAGAAATATGACCTGAAATATATGAGAACAAAACAGGAAAAGATGGGACATATTTTCAAAGCGATCAATTTATGATGCCAGGGTCAAAAGGTCTAAATCCACATGAGCTTGCTCATAGGTGGATGAAAGACCTTGGGACCCGCCCCGATATGAGCATAAAAGTGGGATGATAATCCCACGATATGCGAATACCGGAGAGGATTGTGGGAGTGCGATGCACGGAACAATCCGTAGGCATCATAGTTGAGGACTTTTGACACTCACATCAATTTATAAAAAAATATTAAGTTCACAATAACAGGAGGAAAAATCATGAGACAGATCAATTTGGTAGAAGGAAAAGTAGTAGCACCGCAGGGAATGAAAGTCGGTATCGTAGCGGCGAGATTTAATGAGATCATTGTCAATAAATTACTGGGAGGTGCAGTTGACGGACTGGTAAGACATGGAGTCGAAGAAGAGAATATTACTGCTGCATGGGTACCGGGAGCATTTGAAATTCCGCTGACTGCACAGAAGATGGCACAGTCCGGAAAGTATGATGCAGTGATCTGCGTGGGAGCAGTCATCCGCGGCGATACATCACACTATGATCTGGTGTGCAGCGAAGCTGCCAAAGGAATCGCACAGGTTGGACTTGCATCCGGAGTTCCGGTATTATTCGGAGTAATCACAACTGAGAATATTGAGCAGGCTATTGCACGTGCAGGAAGCAAGGCAGGAAATAAAGGATATGACTGTGCATTGTCTGCGATTGAGATGGTCAATCTGATGAAACAGCTTTAAGAATGAGGAAATAAAGGATGGTAAAAACGATCATATTTGATTATGACGGGACGATTCACCAGACACTTGGAATTTATGAACCGGCATTTCGTGAAACTTATCAGTGGCTGACAGAACAGAAAGTCGCAGAAGAACAAAAGATAGCATCTTCAAGGATTGCCGGATGGCTTGGACTGAACAGCAAAGAAATGTGGGACACTTTTATGCCGGAACTGGATCAGAAATATAAAGATCAGGCAAGCAAAATGGTGGGCGAGCGGATGATCGAACAGGTCAGAAAACATAAGGCCGTGTGGTATCCGGGAGCAGAAAAGATGCTTACGACGCTGAAAAATCAGGGATATTATCTTGTAGTCCTGAGTAACTGTAAAACGGCATATCGAAAGGCACACTGGGAAGAATTTGGTATGAAACGATGGTTCGAGCGATTTTATGACTGCGAATCCTATGGATTTCGTCCAAAAACGGAGATTGTGCAGGATATTATCCGGGAATATCCAGGCCCTTATCTGGTGATCGGAGACAGAAAACAGGATCTGGAATGTGCCAGATCCTGTGGCAGTCTGTTTGCCGGATGTCTGTATGGATATGGTGATCAGGGAGAATTGGACGGAGCAGATTATCTTGCAGAGCATGTAGGGGATATACCAGAATTATGCCATTTGGTGTAAGTGTGATTGGGTAATGTCAGAAATATTTGTTGAAACCGTGTGATACGAATTTCGTTTTCATGCGGTTTTTTTCAAAAGGAAGTTAGATAAAACTAACAAAAGTATTCCTTTTCCTTTTATCAGAAAAACAGAGGATTTCAAATTGACCGTATCAGGGAGATATTATATAATAGGAATATTACAGTTTTACAGGAAAAATCATATAACCGTGCAGATAAAAGGGAGTAACTACATGTATTTTGAAAAAAGAACAGCCAGAAATCGAAAATATCGGAAATTTTTGCACAGTCGTCAGCAAAAGCTGATTTTACTTGGAGTTTTCGTCTTTGTGATAAGCATCGTATGCGGATGCAGTAACCAGAAGGAGCAGGAGTCGGATGGCAGTCTGCAGAAGATAACAGTGGGCATTGATAAATTTGAGCCGTATTCCTATCTTGACATGGACGGAAATTATACCGGCGTTGACATTGAGATCGCATCGAAAGTATTTCATGAACTTGGGTATGAACCGGATTTTAAGTTTATTACGTGGAGTGAAAAACACACCTGCCTTGCGGACGGTACGATAGACTGTATCTGGAGCTGCTATTCTATGAATGACCGGGAAAACGATTATCAGTGGGCGGGACCTTATCTGTACAGCCGTCAGGTGATCGCAGTTGCTTCTGACAGTGATATTCAGACATTCGATGATCTTCTCGGGAAGAATGTTGGAGTACAGGATACGACAAGAGCAGCTGAACTCTTTTTTCATACGATCGACTCTGCATTGCCGGAAGTAAAGCAGGTGAACTGCTTTGCGACAACGGAAGATATGTTTGCAGCACTTCGCAAAGGATATGTCGATGCGATTGCAGGACATGAAGCTTTGCTGAATGAACTTATTATAAATGGAAAGGGCAAATATCGATTATTGGATGAAAGTCCTTATATTTCAAAAATAGGCATTGCATTTCAAAAAGGGACGCATGAGAAGCTTACCCAGAAGATAAACGGGCTGATAAAAGAAATGAGTGAAGATGGTACGATTGGCAGTATTGCAGAAAAATATGGACTTGATGCAGAGAAAGTTGTGATAAGAGGAGGTTCCGATGAAAAGTAAAAAACGCCCGGGAATATCCGGAATCCTTTTGATCGTGTTGATTCTGGTCGGGATGATCGTATGGGGAATCTTTACGGGATTAGACCGAAGAGAGCTGAGTGAGACACTGGATAAGACAACTTTAGTTGCCAAAAATAAACTGCAGGATTATGATAATTATACGGCAAATGACAGGGTAAAAAGTCTGGTGCGGCTGTTGGATAAAACAAAGGAACTGGGCACAAATCTGAGTAAAATTAATAAATACGGACAGCAGGATCTGGATGAATACATTACGGAACAGAGACTGAGCGGTGTCTTTGTATCTGATAAAAATCTGAATGTAGTGCTTCAGGGACAGCAGAATCTGGATTCGGAAAATCTGTGGAACGAAATTATCGGCAAAGGTTATGTAAAAGAAGTTCTGGAACATCCGGAAGCAACCTACACAGAACGCATTACGGTGAACCGTGAGGAGTATGATCTTGCAGTTGTGCCGCGTCAGGATGCCGAAGGTCTGGTGATCGCCTATGCAGAAAAAAACAGCAATACACTGGATGATATGACACTGGAATCTGTTTTTTCAGATTTTCTGGTCAATATGCATGGTGTGATCATGGTATGCCTCGATGATACGGTTGTCAGTACCAATCAGGAAACACTGCTTGGAAAGACCATGCAGGAAATGCGGAAATATTACAACAGCAGGCCGGAAGGAAATGAAAGCGGGATCATCCGCATAAAACTAGATCATAAGATCTGGTACGGCCATAAAGATAAAATGAAAGAATATGCGATCTATATATTCTTTCCGGCATCACAGATATTTATGGCACGGACGGTTGTCTGTGGATTATACACGGCTGTGGCAATTCTTGTATATCTGCTGTTTTTGCTGATCAAGAGTAATCTGGAAAAGGTTACGCTGAAACAGAGTCAGAAACGTATGAGGATCATCAATGCACTCGGTACAGCGTACGCATCTATCGTTCTGTTTGATCTGGAAAAGGATAAAGTAGAGATGATAAAGACTTCAGGGGATACTTCTATGCTTTCCGGAGATCAGATCTTATCCAAAAAGATTCAGCAAAATCATATAAATGAGATGCTGACATCTGAGTATCGGGAAGGTTTTCTGGAATTTATTGACATGGACACCGTGGTACAGCGGCTGAAGGGACAGCAGTCACTGACTTATACAAGCCAGATGGAAAAGGGCACATGGCTTCTTTCCGTGATCGTACCGCAGCGTTTTGACAGTGACGGGAATATCAGGGCAGTGTTGCTGGCAAACCGGGATATCACGAAAGAAAAAGAGAAAGAACTGGAGCAGGAGAGAGAGCTGAGAAATGCACTGGCAGCAGCAGAACATGCCAACAAAGCGAAGACAAATTTCCTGAACAGTATTTCACACGATATCCGCACGCCAATGAATGCTGTGATCGGATTTACAGCTCTGGCAACAACGCATATTGATAATAAAGATCTGGTGATAGAGTATCTGAAGAAAATAAGTATATCGAGCCGTCATCTCTTAAGTCTGATCAATGATGTGCTGGATATGAGCCGGATCGAGAGCGGTAATGTCAAACTGGAAGAAGTCAAAGTGCATCTTCCGGATGTCTTCCATGATCTGAGGGTTATTATTCAGGGTAGTATTGCGGCAAAACAGCAGGAGTTATATATAGACACGCAGAATGTGGTACATGAGGATGTTGTCATTGATAAGCTTCGGCTGAATCAGGTGCTTCTCAACATCGTTGGAAATGCAGTAAAATTTACGTCAGTCGGCGGTATGATCAATATCCGGGTCAGTGAAAATCCATGCAGCAAAGAAGGATATGCAAGTTATTCGTTCAGTGTGAAAGACAATGGCATAGGGATGTCAGAAGAATTTCAGGAGCATATCTTTGATGCATTTGCGAGAGAACAGACAGTTACAAAGAGCGGGATCCAGGGAACCGGTCTTGGAATGGCAATCTCCAAAAACATTGTCAATATGATGGGAGGAACCATCACGGTAAACAGTGAAGTCGGAAAAGGTTCTGAGTTTATTGTTTCTATCGAATGTAAGATTACCGGCGAAACGGTAAAATACAAATCGGTTCCGGAACTGCAGGGAGCCAGAGCACTGGTTGTGGATGACGATGCCAATACCTGTATGAGTGTCTGCAAGATGCTGCGTGATATAGAAATGCTGGCAGACTGGACTACTTCCGGTAAAGAAGCTGTACTGCGTGCAAAAGAAGCCTGCGAGATAAAAAAAGAATTCAAAGCATATATTATCGACTGGCAAATGCCGGATATGAATGGTATCGAAACAGTCAGAAGGATACGAAAAGTGATCGGAAATGACACACCGATCATCATTCTTACTGCGTATGACTGGGCGGATATTGCGGAGGAAGCAAAAGAAGCAGGAGTTACTGCGTTTGTATCCAAACCGCTGTTTATGTCCGAACTCAGAGCAGCACTGACGCAGCAGGCAGTCGGGAGGGAAAAAGATGTAGCAGTTGAAAAGAAACATTATAACCATGCCGGAAAAAGAGTGCTTTTAGTTGAGGACAATGAACTGAACCGAGAGATCGCAGCTGCAATCATGGAGGAAGCAGGGCTTATTGTGGATTCCGTAGAAGACGGAACAGATGCCGTGGAAAGAATGGGATCTGCAGAAGAATCCAGATATGATGCGATCCTGATGGATATTCAGATGCCGAAGATGGATGGTTATATGGCAACAAGAGAAATCCGCACACTTGACAACAATAAAAAAGCCAATATTCCGATCATTGCCATGACGGCAAATGCGTTTGAGGAAGATAAAAAGAAAGCTCTTGAAGCCGGAATGAATGCCCATATCGCAAAACCGATCAGCATTGATGCTATTATGGAGGTACTGGATCAGATCTTTGACAGAAGAAAATAAGGGGGAAGTTATGAAACAGTGAAAAACATAATGGTAAATCATAACAGGAAGGAGCAGGAGCAGTGTCAGAGAAAAAGAAGTTTACATTATATGCCGGAAGTGTGGCACTGTGCGTGTGCACTGCAGTTCTGCTTCATTATGTGTCGGTTGCAGATCCTTATCTGGAATCCGCCTGCCGTCTTTTAAGACCTTTTATTTATATAGGACTTTATGTGGTGTGGGCGATCTCTTTCCGGAAAAGGATTATCCAGAAAGAAATCCGTCGTTGCCTGACTGCAATCGCAGCAATGATGATTTTCTGGATGTTTATCCGGATGTGCAAATTTGAAATATCGGACGAGATGCCGACAGCCTGGCGATACGCCTGGTATTTTTACTATATACCTATGCTGCTGATCCCTACGGTCAGTCTTTATCTGGCCTTTTATATACGGCAGCCGGAGGGCTATAAATTACCAAAAAGACGATGGCTGCTGTTTCTTCCTGCACTTTTTCTGATCGGAATTGTATTAACAAATGATATGCACCAGTTGGTTTTTACCTTTCCGAAGGGAAGACTTGGAGAAGTGTCTTCTTATAAAACAGGAGTTTATGGATATGGAAGAGGGTATTATATTGTAATCGCATGGGAGCTTGGATGTGCACTGGCGGCACTTTTGATCATTCTGTTAAGATGCAGGAAAATTAAAAATAAAAAAATGGGCTGGCTGCCTTTTGCCGCTTATGGAGTGGCGGCGGCTTACAGCATTGCTTATTATCTTGATCTGCCTTTCTGGAAAATAGTTTCAAAAGATATGACAGCCACATTGTGCCTTCTGTTTGCTTTGATCATTGAAAGCTGCATCCAGTCCGGACTGATCCCCTCCAATACAGGATATGCACAGTTATTTGCAGCATCTACCATTTCGGCACAGATCACAGACCAGAATGGAAAATGCATTTATCAGTCTCAGGGTTCTGAATATATTGTACCAAAGATCGCAAAACAGGTAATCCAAAGACCTGTCATGTCGGAAAATGGAATTCGGCTGTCAGGGAAACCAATCTGGGGAGGCTATGTCTTATGGAAAGAAAATCTCTCAGAACTACAGGAAATTTTAAAAGAGCTGGAAGACCGTAAAGAAGAATTAAAAGATGCAAATCTGATTGAAGAAGAAAATCTGAGAACAAAAAAACAAGTAGAAAAACTTTCCGTCCAGAATCAGCTGTATGATAAAATACAGAAACAAACAGCAAGACAGAGTACGCTTTTGGCGAAATTCATGGAAGCATATGCCATGGAAGAAAATGAGAAGGAAAGAAAAAAAATATTAGGGAAAATTGTTGTGATCGGAGCCTATATAAAAAGACGCAGCAATCTTATCCTTATCGCAGAGCAGAGTGCAATGTTTCCGATAAGAGAGCTGGAATTATGCTTCAGGGAAACGATAAGGAGTCTGGAATGGAATCATGTGGAAGCAGCTTTTGTCACTTCTCTGGATGAAATCCGAAGTGAGGATGCCATGCAGATTTATGATTTTCTTGAGGCAGTCATTGAAGAATCACTCGAAGATCTGTCGGCATTCACCCTGAATCTCAAACGCAGGGATGAAGAGATCCTTATGTCTTTGAGTGTGGAATGTAAAACAAATCTGCAAAAAGTTGCCGGACGATACCAGGCTTATGCAGAGCAGGATTTTGACGGTGCATGGCTGCTTTCCCTGGTACTGAAAGGGGGTCATGATGAATGATGAAAGCAATTGGAAGCTGTCCGCCGGAATATCGGATCATGGCAGTCTGGATTTTCATTTTTCTGACATTGCTGTATATGATTCTGCTCATCTGTGAGGGAACAGGGGAAAGAAAAAAAAAGGCGATGCTGCAGGACAGCCTGTTGCTTATAGCTGCTTTCCTGATAACGTCCGGGTTATGTGTGCGGCAGGGATTTTATGGAGAAGAGGATTTCATGGTATTCTTAAAAATGCCGTATGGAATCCTGATCATTATGGGGATCTGCGGATTTTTATTTGCGGGAATACAGGCATTTGGAATTTATAAACGTCGCACAAACTGTCTGAGGGAAAATGCGATTCAGGAAAGTCTGGACAATTTGCCGAGCGGAATCGGATTTTTTGACAGGAACGGAATGCCGAAACTGATGAACCGGAAAATGTATCAGCTTTGCCGGAATCTGGCAGGCAGGGATATCCAGAACATCACAGAATTGCGGGAAGCATTGAGACGGCCTCTTAAAGATCATGTATTTTATGATTTTGATCTGAAAGTATACTGCTTTTCAGACGGAAGCGTATGGAAATTTTCAGAGAAAGAGATCATTACGGCAGGTGGAGATCGATTTTCTCAGTTCCTTGCTTCAGAAGTATCAGAATTATGTCAGAGCAAGGCATTGTTAAAAAAAGAAAATCAGAAGCTTCAGGAAATGTCGGCGGCTATGAAAGCACTTTCCAAAAATGTCGTAACTCTGACCAGAGAAGAAGAGACATTATCTATGAAAATGAGAGTGCATGATAATCTGGGATACAGCGTGCTGGCAACACAGCGAATGTTGATGCGGGAATCCGAAGAAGATCGTGATATGTTTCTCTCGCAATGGAAGCAGACATTAGACCTGCTGAATAAGGATAATGAGTCTGTTGAAGGCGAACAGCTGCACAGGCAGGTGCAGGAAAGGGCGAAAGTTCTGGGAGTAAAAATCATTTATACAGGAGAAAAAGTCTGGGAATCTCATATCTCTGAACTGATGGATATCATACTTTTAGAGGCACTTTCCAATTGTGTCCGCCATGCAGGAGCAAGCGAACTGTATGTGAAATTCAGTATTGAAGAGCAGGAGTGGGTCATGGTGCTCACGGATAATGGACAGAAACCGGAAAAAAACATCAAAGAAGGCGGAGGGCTATCCGGTATACGAAAAAGGGTGGAGCAATGTGGAGGCAGCATGAGGATCACTGCAGCCCCACGGTTTTCGATAACCGTTAAGCTTTTAAGGGAGGTGCGGAGATGATACGGGTACTTATCGTGGAAGATCAGCGTATGGCAAGGGAAGATATGGAAAATTATATTCAGTCCAGTGGGAGATACTCTCTGGAAGCTTCCATCACAAATGCAGCTATGGCAGAAACTGTGTGCAAACAGAGCAGGTGTGAACTTGTCCTGATGGATGTCTGTACAGAGGATGATGAGAGCGGTCTTGTGGCAGCAGAGCAGATTAAAAAAACGATGCCTCAGATAAAGATAATTATCGTGACTTCTTTAGCAGAGTGCAGTTTTATTGAGAGGGCACATAAAGCAGGAGTAGAAAGTTTTTGGTATAAAGATGCCGGAAAAGAAGAGCTGTTGGAGGTTATGGACCGCACGATGAAAGGAGAGAGTGTCTATCCGGACGCTCCGCCGACGGTGATGATCGGAACGGCGAAAAGTTGTGATTTTACACAGGGGGAACTGGCTGTCTTGCGATTAGTGGTGGAAGGAGAATCCTACAAAAAAATCGCAGAGAGTTTGTGCATATCACCGGAGACAGTAAAATGGCATATTAAAAATATGCTGCAGAAAACAAATTTTGATTCCAAAACAAAACTGGCGGTAGCTGTTACAAAGAAAAATCTGATTATAAACGGATTTTAAAAAATGAAAAATCCCATTGCTTTCCTGATAGTGAGGCAATGGGATTTTTTTGCAAAAGTACATTTTACTACCCATCTGGGTAGTGCTTAAGTCTCAAAAAACAGATATCATAGTAGTATGTAAAAGTGAAACGAGTGTAAAAAACAGGGAGGGAACAGAGTGTGAGAAAGGTCGTTATCGATATGCAGAATTATTTATTTTCGGATGCCATAGCAAAGGTGCTCAAATCCTATGATTCTGATTTTTTTATTGAGATGTCAGACACACCGGATAAAACAGCAGAATTATGCAGAGTCATTCAGCCGCATATTCTGATGATGGAAATTACAGGTCAAGCATTGTGGTCATTAAAAGAACGTCTGGCAATCTGCCGGGAAGTGCGTAGGTATGCTCCAAACTGTAAATTTATTTTTACAGTAGATGAGAAAGCAAATGCAGAGACCGCAAAAAAAGTAGTAGAATGTAAAAAAACGGGTCTGATCGACTGTTTCATTTACAATACCATTTCATCCAGCTATATGACTGCAGTTCTGGACAGTCTGTAAGCTGCAGTCCCGGAAGGAGAAAAGATAAACATGAGATCTGTTATGAAAAGGATCTGTCTGTCTCTGGCAGTGATCGCAGTCCTGATCTTTACAGGGTGCGGGCAGAAAAAAACGAAAGATCCGATCACTGTCACATTGTGGCATGTATATGGCGGACAGACAGAATCACCCTTAAATGATCTGATTGATCAGTTTAACGAAACGATTGGAAAAGAGGAAAATATACGGGTACAGGTTGGCAGTGTTACGAACACGAATACAATACATGAAAATGTACTGGCATCTGCATTTGGAGATCCGGGAGCGTCCGAACTGCCGGATATGTTTGTTTCCTATCCGAAAACTGTTTTGGCTATGCCGGATGACACCGTTCTTGTAGATTACTGCGATTATTTTACGAAAGAAGAACTGGACGAGTTTATTCCTGCTTTTCTGGAAGAAGGTGTCATTCACGACAGACTTTCTATTTTGCCGGTAGCAAAATCAACGGAAGTTATGTTTGTCAATAAAACGGCATTTGACCGTTTTGCAAAAGAAACAGGGGCGGATATCGAAGATTTAAGAACATGGGAAGGGCTCTTTGCGATGTCAGAACAATATGCTGAATGGACAGATAACAAGACACCAAAGATCCCGCATGACGGAAAGAATTTTTTTGTTCATGATTATCATTTTAACTATTTTCAGGTAGGCGTAGAGTCATTGGGTGAAAATTTCTTTAAAGGAGAAAATCTGGCTTTTGGACCGGAATTTGAAACGGCATGGGAGCCTTATGCAAAAGCGGCACTGTCCGGAGGTGTATGGCTTCGCAGCGGTTATGCGACAGAACCTTTACGCACGGGAGATTCCATCGTGTCAGTGGCTTCCTCTGCCAGTGTTCTGTACTATTCTGACGAAGTTACCTATGAAGATAACACATCAGAAAAAATAGAGATTGTCGCCATGCCATGTCCTGTATTTTCCACAGGGGAAAAGATGGTCATGCAGCGGGGTGCCGGTATCTGTACTGTAAAATCCACACCGGACAAAGAAAAAGCCTGCATCACCTTTCTTAAATGGCTGACAGAAACCCGGAAAAATGTGGAATTTGTAACCAGCCTTGGATATATGCCGGTAAAGCAGGAGGCTTTTGATGCCTGCCTTCCGGAAGCAATCAAGGAGCTGAGTGATCCGATGTATGTCTCGCTTTATCAGGCTTTTCTGGATACGCAGGAGAATTATACATTTTATACGGCTCCGCAGCTGGATTCCTATCTGGATCTGGAAACAAGGTTTGAAGAATTTGTCAGGAAAGTATTGTCAGTAAAGCGTCAGCAGTGCATAAACAAACCGGAAAATATAGATAAACTTGTCAAAGAGACATTAGCGGATTTCAAAGTGGCATACACACAATAATGTCTGACCGGATGAATCAGAAGAGGCGACGGGCGTATGAGGAAAAAGAGAAAAAATTTATGGAAAATCATAAAAGGAATAAGGAAACAAAGCATCTGTATGCAGCAAAGACTGATTGTTTACTGGTGTGTAGTGATTCTGACCCTTTTTTCGGCAGCAGTTCTGTTGATGAGTATTTTGGGAGTCATTCCGGGAATGGATTTGAAAGTAGGGGAAATGTTGTCTGCCCAGCAGAAAAATACGGTGTCTGCCATGACAGAGCAGACCGACATTATGATGGCGAGAAGCATTTCTCTATCAGAAGAAATCACAAAAGAGTTAAGTCAATACTTGACAGCCAATGGAAAAGCATTCTCCGATTTAAATGACAATCCTCAGTTAATTATGGATTTGGAGGCAACTTTGTATTCTTCACTGAGATCAGCACTGGATGTGAAGTATTGCAGCGGAGTTTTTGTTATATTAAATGCAACGGTAAATACGGAAACGGAGTACGCAGACACATCACGCATGGGAATCTACCTGCGGCTGTCTGATTTAAAGGCAGTAAATACAAGCAAACAGCACGTGGTTTTTTTCAGGGGAAATGCTTATATTGCAAGGGCAGAGCAGGTACAGCTCCATAACCGTTGGAATTTAGAGTTTGATACATCTGCATTGTCAGGCTATGAACAGATCATGAAATTTAAAGGAAACCGGCTGGCAGAGAGCTGTCTGTGGACCGATCGGCTCAAACTGAAGGATACATGGGAAGATGTACAGCTTTTATATGTGCCGGTTTTAGACAGCACCGGAAAAGTGCGGGGTCTGTGTGGTATGGAGATGAGCAATCTATATTTCAGACTTTCCTATCCTATGGTAGAAGGATCCTGTGGAAATATGGTGACAGTAGTGGCTCCAATGGACGAAAAAGGGAAAATTTATCTGGATAAAGCAATGTTCGGGGACACAAAAGAAACTCATCTTTCACCAACCGGAACGATGACCGTGAAGAATGGAAAGCATTATAACACTTATTCCGCTGCTTTCAGAAAGTATATAGGCAGGCATGAACTGCTTAACCTCAAAAGCTGCAATGGAATGCCGCTGGCGGTACTGACATTGATGTCCGAAGCGAATTATGAAAAATTAACAGCAGAAAACAGAAGAGCCTGGATTACCGGTACGTTGATCTTTCTTTTTCTCCTGTTGCTTCTTTCCATCACTATGTCAAACCGTTTTGTCAAACCGATTTTGCGGAGTTTAAAAGCACTGCAGGATGATACGCTGACAGACGGGAATCTGTCGGGAATCTCAGAAGTGGATGCACTGGTTGATTTTATGCAGACAAAAAGAAATACAGAAAAACTGGAAAATGGTGGAATTCCTCCGAATATAGAAGAAATGCTTGAAGCATTTGCCTTGCGTGTGGAAACGCTGACTCCGGCAGAAAGAACAGTTCTTCAGTATTATATTGAAGGATATACGATCCAGGAAATAGCTTCGCTGCTTTATATCAGTATTGGGACGGCGAGAAAGCATAATACAAACATGAACCGAAAACTGGGAATAACAGCCAGGGAAGAATTAATGCTTTACATAGACCTGTTTCGTAAATGCAATCAGCTGGATAAGCTGACATACACCCGGACAAAGTAAAAAAAGAGTCGTACAGACTCTTTTTTTATTCCCGGATAAAAAATGAGAAATATCTATATATAGTTTTCGCAAAACAAAAAAACCAACATATAGTATACTAATCATTCGTATTTTGGAAAATCAGGCTAAAAATACGAATGGCGACCATATCATTTATTTTCTGGATCTGTTATGCTTTCATCACAGGAAAACGGAAAGCAAAACCAGACGAAACCAGAAAAGCAAACAAAACAAAAAAAGGAAGGAGAAATTTACTATGAAAAAGTATGAAATCTTAGGAGGAAATTTACCGGTTGTTGTATGTGAATTATCAGCAGGAGAATCCATGATCACAGAAAGCGGAAGCATGAGCTGGATGAGTCCGAATATGAAAATGGAGACAATTTCCGGAGGCGGAATGAAAAAAATGTTCGGCAGGCTGATGTCAGGTGATTCTATGTTTCAAAACAGATATACCGCAGAAGGTGCAGACGGAACGATTGCATTTGCATCAAGTTTTCCGGGAGCGATCAAAGCACTGGATATCAGAGACGGTCATTCTATGATCGTGCAGAAGAGTGCATTCCTTGCTTCAGAAGAAGGAGTGGAACTGTCCATGCATTTCCAGAAAAAATTAGGAAAAGGTATGTTTGGCGGGGAAGGTTTCATTATGCAGAAACTGAGTGGAAATGGAACTGCATTTGTAGAAATTGACGGGCATGCCGTGGAGTATGAGTTGGATGCCGGACAGGAAATCCTGATCAGTACAGGGTATTTGGCAGCAATGGAAGAAACCTGCACAATGGATGTTGTGGCAGTAAAAGGAGTGAAAAATATGCTGGTCGGCGGAGAGGGCGTTTTTAATACTGTTGTCAGAGGACCGGGTAAAGTGATCTTACAGACAATGCCGATCAGTAAGGTGGCAGAATTACTGACTCCGTTTTTTACAAAAAATAAGTAAGGGAAGGAGCGAGAGTTATGAAGAAAAAATGGAATTTATTATTTTTGTTTGCATTTATTGTTAGTATGATAACACTGGCCGGCTGTGGAAAAACAGCAGGAGAGGCAAGTCCGTATGAAGGAAAATGGATAGCAGTGTCCGCTCAGATGATAGGAATGTCTGTCAGTGTGGATGAAACCTTTGGGGGAGCTTTCGAATTTGAGGTAAAAAATGGCGGAAAAGTTTCTTTTTCAGTAGGAGAAGTTACCGGAAATGGAAAATGGTCTGCAAAAGATGACAAGTTTAGCTTAACTATCGAAGGAGAAGAAATGGTCGGAACCATCGGAGAAAACAACATTTCTTTTGACGATATGCTCGGAATGGGAGTAAAAGTGATTTTCGCAAAGGAAGGAACGGATGCCATGGATCCGGCGCGCTATCTGACAAAGGAAGAGAAAGTGGTCATAGGTGAGTGGGCTGCTGAAAGTGTGGAAGAACTTTTAGGAGACGGACCGCAGACATATATGGAAGGCGTAGAGAATATCAGTGATGCACTGCGTCTTAACTTCAAAGATGACCGCAATGTAGCAGTTGTTTATAAAGGCGAGGAGATTGGGACATTCCCGTGGTCAGTTGCAATGGGCTACTGTATGATCGAATCAGAAAATCCGTCTCTTTCCGTAACGATCAATGACGATGATACTTTGAAAGTAGATTACAGCGATGACGAAGATTACTATACATTTCATTGTGTGAAAAGTGACAGTAAATAAATGAAAAAGACATAAATGGTGAAGGGAGGGAAGAGCCCATGAAAAAGAAAATGTGGTTTGTGCTGTGTATCATGACAAGTGTCCTGCTGACAACTGCCTGTGGAGAGAAAAAAGAACCTGGAGAAGAAAAAAAAGAAACAGCTGTGCAGACAGAAACAGCCATGCAGACAGAAACAGCCGTGCAGACAGAAACAGAATCTGATCAGGACTTCCAGGGCAGGGAAAGTCTGAAACTTGGTTTATTTACTGTGTATTATCCGGAAGAATGGAAGTACGACAAAGAAAGAATGCAGGAAGATGATGATTACTCTTACGTCAGATTTTTTGACGGAGAAACAGCAGATGATTCCGGGAACAGCATTTATATAGAAGCAACAAAAGAAGATGCATATAAATACCGGAAGGGTCTGATTGCTTTTGGTGTGGATTTAAAGGAATATGCGGAAGGAAAAGCAGAGACTGTATCAATAGGGAATGCAGAATATGCGGTAATGCCGGAAAATGATTCCGGAAGGTGCACGTATATGTATCGCCATGAGCAGTCAGGTACGTCTTATGATATCAGAGTAGAAGGAGAGGTAGCAAGTGATTCTGTCAAAGAATTGCTGGAAGGCATTGTGATGGAATTAAAAGATGAAGGAAATAAAGACGCACCGTGGCCATGGGAGGGAGAGCCTGTTGAGCCTGTATTGACAGAACAGATGGTAGGTTTTTATACGATCGTTCCGGAATATATACCATTTAAAGAAGCACAGGGTGTCATGCAGATTATGGATCACCAGTTTGTAAAACATGACGATCAGGTATACCATTTGCTGGAGAATAAGCTGGATACTTACAAGTATTCAGAAAGTGGACTCGAATTTGTTTCCTCAATGGAACTGGAAAGAGATTGTGAATATCTCTCCGGGGACAACAGCGGAATGCTGTATCTTTCACCGGGAATCCAGGATGTGATTGGTGTAAAAGACGGCAAAAAGGTGCTTCAGACAACGATAGACGGCGATTTGAATATGCATCCGTCCGGAGAATGGGGAATCAGTTTCTGGGTGAACAGCGATACGCAGAAGATTGCGAATCAGGGCGGTAACCTGACAGCTGAACCGTGGATACTGACCGGATTAAATAAAGATGATGAACGCAAGGGACCATTTTCTATGATAGATGACGTCCAGATCACAAATGACCATATTATGGTTGCCGGTTCCATGGCTGCGGAAGACGGAGGCACAAAAATTATTGTCTATGATTATGAAGGCAATCAGCTTTTGGAATTAGGCGGAGCAGACATTGGTTCTCCAGACAGGCTTGGTTCCATCACGGGCATGGCAGAAACAGAAAATGGTTTTGTAGCGGCAGACGGAAATATGCGGAAAATACAATTCTGGGCAAAAGACGGAACCCATGTGGGTGCCATTTCTACAGATGATATATTTGGCGTCAGTTATCCATGGCTGGAAGATATGCAGCTTTTAGATGATGGCTCTCTTTTGATCCTGCTGACACAGCAGCGAGAGGACGGATCAGCAAATGAACTGATGTTTTTCAGACTGACAGGATTCTGAAAAAAGCAGAAAGATTATAATTATACTTTTTAGTGCAGTTGATTTTCAAAAGGAGGAAAAGAAGATGAAAAAGGGTAGAATATTGAGACTGATGTTTATTCTGGCAGTGACAACTATTATGATCGCTGCAACAGCAGTGGTTGCAAGTGCAGCGACAGTTAACAAAAATGATGCAGATTATAAGTATTCCAAGACATACGACAACGGTGTGAAGATATCCTTTACAACAGATGTTTTCGGCAAGAAGGTTGTTGACGACAGCGTTTTTTGCAGAATAGAGCTGCCAGATGGTGCAAACTATAAAGAATTTAGTGTCTCTAACGAAATCATTAAAAGTGGTAAAGCTTTCGTAGATTACACGCACCTAAGAGACAGATATCCAGGAGAAATCGAACAGAAGTGGGTGACCAATGGGAACGTTTCATACGGAATGATTGGATTAACAAGTGCAAGAGGTGGCCTGTACACAGGAACCTTTAAGCTGAAAGTTTATGTAGAAACTCCAGATAAAGATGAAATGATAGAAGTTGCATTTCTCAGCGATTTCGCAGCTCGTCCAGTTGATATGAAGATTACTACGTATCCTAACAAATTCAATATCAACTCAATAAATGTAAGTGCTGCAGACAGCGGAAGAACTTCTCGTCTGGAAGTAGTTGGAGTAAACAAAAATTTTGCAACAATTATAAATGGCTGGAATGATGGCAAGTGCATTAAAGCAAAAGGAATGAAACCTAAAAAGAAATACACTTTCAAGTTCTATGGAAAACTAAAAGTAGATAATCCTGCTCTTGATGCACCTGACGGTATAACTGTTGAGGGAAATCCGGCGGTATTCAAAAATGTTGAAATGGGACCTGCAGTAAAACCGGTAATCAAGTCCATAAAAGTTTCAAATGTAAAGGTAACAAAGTATTTCAATTACAGCGAGTGGAGATATAAATATAAGACAAAGTTCACAGTTACCGTAACTCTTGGCAAGAAGCCAAAAGGTGCCAAGGGTATTCAGTTGACAACAACTGTTCAGGGAATTTCCTCATATAAGACAATTAAAGGAAAAAAGAACACCTTCACAGCGAATTTTAATTGGGATGCACCGGTAAGCTTAAAGGGCAGAACAGCAAGCTTCAAGGTTAAGACTTACAACAATGCCAAGTACAAAGCTTACAGCTATGACTCAAAGCCTAAGAAGTTAAAGATCAAATAGGCATAGTATACAGATCTACCGGAAATATGTCATCTGATGTGAAAGTCACAGTTATGGAAAAATGTCAGTAAAAATTCCTATGGAAAAAATAAAACATATATTCCATAGAAGAAAAGTAAGAGAACGAATATAATGATCCCAAGTTGTTTGAAAAAAAGATAAGTAAAAATAAGGTGAAAGAAAAATTTTAAAAGAATAAACAGACGTCAAAAAAGTCGCAGAGTATGACACTCTGCGACATCTTTTTTTCTCGTATTTTCCATGATAAATGATATTTTCTCAATTAGCAAGATAAATTTTCTTAATAAAAGCATAATAAAAGAGAAAACAAAAACAAAAAAATGTATTTTAATGTATTTTGCAGGCGAATCTGTGATTTTCAGCAGTCATACAAGCAGTCAGATATGAAACAGGATAACAGGATTTTTAGTGTCCGCTTTGCAAATTGGAGGAGAAAAAATGGCAAAAGGAGAAAATATTTTTAAAAGAAAAGATGGAAGATGGGAGGCACGCTACATCAAAGGCTATGATAAAAATCGAAAAATCCAGTATGGATTCTGCTATGGACATTCTTATCGGGAAGCCAAAGAAAAAGTAAATCATGCAAAATTACAGATAAGTCATGAAAATTTTCCCGGAAAAAGCAACAGAAAAGAGTCTGAAAAATTGCTGACGGAGAGTATATGTATTTCATGGCTGGAAGTAAACAGAAATAAATTAAAGTATTCTTCTTATTCGAAATACAAAGTAATTCTGGAAAAGCACCTCTTACCGGAATTCGGGTTGTATCTTATTTCAGAAATCACATCCGAACACATTGCAGATTTTACGAACCGACTTTTGAACCAAGAATGTCTGGCAATCAAGACGGTGAGGGATATTTTGCTTCTGCTTCATGCGATACTTGTTTATGGATGCGAAAAAAGCAATGGAACATTCACTCCGGTTCGGATCGTATATCCCAAAGAAGAACGAAAAGAACTGAGAGTGCTCAGTCAGATGGAGCAGTTAAGACTGATGCAGTATCTGGAAAAGGATATGGATCTGTACAAGCTTGGCGTTATGCTTGCAATCACAACAGGACTTCGAGTCGGTGAAATCTGTGGATTGCGTTGGGAAAATATCTCATTTGAAAATCATACGTTGTCTGTGAAAAATACCGTGCAGCGGGTTCGGAACAGTTCCATGGAACCGCAGAATCGAAAAACAATGGTTGTGATAGGGACACCGAAAAGCCACAGTTCCATGCGAACGATTCCGCTGACGGATGGCGTTTTCCGATTCTGTGAAAAATTTCAATGTGCGGACAAAAGTGTTTTTATACTGACCGGAAATCATTCTTTTATTGAGCCGAGATTGCTGCAGCGAAAGCTGAATGAATATTACCGGCAATGTGAAATAGCAGATGCTCATTTCCATACACTCCGGCATACCTTTGCTACCAGATGTATCGAGGTAGGATTTGACGTAAAAACGCTCAGTGAGATCCTGGGACATTCCAGCACCGTGATCACGATGAACCGCTATGTTCATCCGGATCTGAATTTAAAACGCAAAAATATCCAGAAACTGGAAACGGCAGGATTTGGCTGCACCGTCAGATGAGCAGTCAGAATATTTTCAGATGCCGGTAAATATCGTGGAAAATCGTCTGAAAGTCGCAGAGTGTCATACTCTGCGATTTGGAAGAGAAGGAAGAAAGAGGAATCCGAAACTGGCAAATATCAGGGAGTATTATAAAAATGAAGATTGCTAGACATCAGATTTTTGAAAAAAAAGAAAAATATTTTGTTATACTTCTGGTACTGGCTGTTGCTGCTGTTATCGTTACCTTTGTGGGAGGTATATCGAGATGGACGGTGGAAGGAAATGTTGTCCGGCGAGTGAACGACGAATCACAGTTTCTGGCAAAGCAGCAGGCGGAACTGATCAATAAAGTGATAGAGGAGCAGTTTGATAAAGTTTCTACAATTTCCGGTATGATGGAAAAAGGACTGTCCTTTTATGATGAGAAAGACAGAAAAATACTGCAGGCATTTGTTGAAAAGAATAATATACGCACGCTGGGATATATTGATAAAAAGGGGAATGCCATAGATTACAGGGGAAAAGTGATAGGTGATGTTTCGGATCGTACATATTTTAAAAATGTGATTACGGGAAAAAGCAGGTTTGTCTGTCAGTATCTGGAAACAACAGAATTTGGAGATATACCAAGAATTATATTCTCCACTGTGTTTTATGAAAATGGAAACATAAAAGGTGTTGTTTTCTACAGTAAAGATACAGATTTGCTCCGAGAAAATCTGTTTCAGCAATCTATGTTTGATGATATGGAATGTTCGGTTGTTGTTGAACGTGACGGTGATATCATCGTGAAAAATGAACGTGCAGAAGAAAAACATCCGACAGCGGATAATATCAATGATATCTGTGAAAATTCAAATAAGCTGATGCAGCATTTCAAATCGGTACAAAGCGGGAGTATTTTATGGGGCGATGATAAAGAAAAAGTTTTTTCTTATGCATCGATAGAACAGAATGACTGGTATCTGATCTGTCTGGTCGATACAGATGTGGCACGCCATGAGTATGCACCGAACCTGATCGCAATCCGCAGATCAATCACACTTTTGGCTACGGCATTTCTTTTCGGTATATTCTGCTTTGGCGTACTGGTTATTTTGCGGTTCAGGAACAGCAGTAAAGTAACTATGGAATACAAAATGCAGTATGAGAGGGTGCTTGGTCTGCTTCAGAAAATGAAATGCATGCTTCTGGAATATGATATCAAAACAGGAAAGATCCTTACGAACCATTCTTTTGATGCGATGTTTGGCGAAGGGCTGAGGGATGATTTTTTTGAACGGATACCGGAACATAAAGCAAGACATCCGGAGTTTGATTATGATGGTCTGATCCGGGAATTAAATCATGCGATCGAGTATAAGGTGACGACTTCGTTTGACTCAATCTACTGTGCGGATAAGTTCTCCTATAAAATGCTGTCCATCGTTATGATGCCGTTGATCGAAAAGGGACAGGTCACGAATGTATTTGGAAGTATCCGCGAGACAAGTGCGGAACATTTGCAGATGAAAGAAAAAATTGATATGTTCAGCCAGATTCCGGGCGGAACCTATCGCTATTATCTCAGTGAGCCTGTTCATCTGGAATATGCGGGGAAAAAGCTCTGCAAAATGATAGGATACACCGTGGAAGAATTTTATGAAAATGTCGGGCGGTATTACAGCAGGATCATTGTAAAAGAAGACCGTAAAAAGTACAGAAGATTTATACAGGAAGCGGCTTCTTCACCCGGAGTAAGAGGATGCAGGTACCGGATTCAATGCAAAAACGGTGAAATTCTTCCGGTGCTGGATACAATGGAGTCTATTCAAAACGATTCCGGTATTATGTATGGATATTCCGTGGTGCTTGATATTTCCGAGTACGTGAAGCGTCAGAATATTGTACGTCAGGAGCTGAAACAGTTAGAACAGAATCTGGAAATGATGCGTGTACAGAATTCTACAAGCCAGATGCAGCCCCATTTTCTGTACAATGCACTCAGTTCGATAAGAGAAGTCATTCTGATCGATCCACAGTATGCCTCCAATCTGATCTGTGATTTTACGGTATATCTGAGGGCGTGTATCAAGACCATGCAAAATGGTGAGCAGATTTCGATACGGCAGGAAATGGACAATATCAAAGCCTATGTAAATATCGAAAAAATGCGAATGGGAAATCGCCTCAATGTCACTTATGACCTTACGTCGGAAGAATTTCAGGTTGTGCCGCTCAGTATCCAGCCGCTTGTGGAAAATGCGATCCGTCATGGAATCTACCGAAAAGGCCACAAAGGAGGCACAGTAAGCATAAGGACGGAAACCCTGGAGAAATACAACCTGATTACGATAAAAGATGATGGTGTGGGATTTGATTATCAGAAAGTGCGGGATGAGGTAGAAAGAGGAGAAAGAGATTCCATCGGACTTGACAATGTTATTTTCAGGCTGAAAAAACAGCTGCATGCCAACATTGTGATCAAAAGCGAAATCGGTGTCGGGACAGAAATTGCAGTCAGCGTACCAAGAGAAAGGAAAAAAGAATGAGAGGGATCATAGTTGATGATGAACCATTGATGATCGAAGCTTTTAAACGTCTGAGCAGTGGAATAGAAAATTTAAAGCTGGAAGGAGCATTTGAGAGTGCAGAAGAAGCGATTGAGTTTTCAGAAAATCATTCCTTTGAAATCGCATTTCTGGATATAGAACTTCCGGAAATGAACGGGATCGAATGTGCGAAAGCACTCAGAGAAAAAATGCCGGGGATTCTGATTGTTTTTATTTCTGCGTACGATGATTATCTGCGGGAATCAAATCAGATTGGCGGAGATGATTACATTGTCAAACCTTACCGAAAAGAAACCATCGAAAAAACGATGGATAAGATGCGGCTTCTGGTACAGAGACAGAAAAAAAGTGTTTATGTTCAGATGTTTGGAAGGTTTGGCATCAAAAAAGATGGTGTTCCCATACCTCTTCGGGGAAAGGCAAAAGAAATACTGGCACTGATCCTCGTTAAAAGAGGAAAAGAGATCAGCAATGAAGAAATCTACAATACCATATGGGAAACACGGGAGTACAGTAACGTATACATGAAAGTGTATTATAATGCACTGAAGCGTCTGAAGGACAGCTTGAAAGAAAATGGCCTGGCAGATATTATTTTTTCAACAGCGAGAGGGCAGATGGCAAATACCGATATCTTTGACTGTGATTACTATTCCTGGCAGGATGGAAATGCAGATGAAAAAGAACGGTTTGAAGGTGAATTTCTCTCAGAGTATTCCTGGGGAGAGTACATATTGGGAAATATGCTGAATGATTATGAAGTATGAATATGTCATGCGATGCATTCTTGAATTTTAAAATTGAGAGGGAAGCGGTAAGTATCTGAAAAGGTATTTACAGCTTCTCTTTTTCTTTCCGGTAAATCGGAAATCTGTTGGTATGACGTTGGTAGGAATTGATTATAATCATCAAAAAGAAACATGCTGATTAAAAATAATATAAATTTAGAAAACGAAAAGGATTTTCCTGAAACGGAAATTTATAAATCGGAAAGATACGAAAGAAGGAGGCTGAGGAATAATGCGTAGGCATTCACCAAAAAAGTATGATTTGCTGAAAAGAATACTGGCTGTATGTATGGTTTTCTTGTTGATTGTGAGCGTGATGAATCCAGTCTTCGCAAGTGAGACAATGGAAAATGACCAGACTCCAAAGGAGCAGATGCAGGCAGCAGAGAGGAGCCTGGAGGTTGTACAGGAAAGTGTTCAGACAGAAAGTGCACAAAATCATACGGAGCAAGATCAATCGCAGCCCAACGAAACAGAACAGCAGGAAACAGCAAAAAAAGAGACAGAGAAACCTGAGACCGAAGCGAAAGAAACAGAACAAAAAGAAACGAAAAAAAGTGAGCCGGAAACTGCCGACAGATCAACGGAACAGTCGGAAACACAAGCTCAGAGTGCTGCCGAAAAACACGAGTCTGAAAAAGAAACGCAGAGTGAAACACAGACAGAAGAAACGAATATCAATTCAGAACAGATCCAGAAACAGTTTAACCGCCAGATGAAAGCTTTTATGTCGCTGGCGGTCTGTGATGATGTAAAAACACAGGAAGTGACGAAATCTTTTACGGATCTTTATCCGCAGTATGCAGATTACAGCGGAGAGATGGAAGGCGTTTCCGTGGAAAAAGCATGGACAGGAGATGCCGAGTATAACCGCCCGGATTCGATCACACTGGATCTGTACCTGGATAATCAGGTGATCGACAGTCTGACTCTGACAGCAGAAGACGACTGGAAAGGAGCGTTTGCCAGCCACTATCCGGCTTATAAGGTGGATGCGAAAGGCAATTATGTGCTGGATGACAAAGGCGAAAAAGTAACGCTTAATTATCAGGTGAAAGAGCGGGCTGTAAAAAATTATGCGACAGCATATTCCCAGAGCAGACATCAGACAACCGTGGATTCTTCGAATGTCCATCTGTTTGTTCCGGCAACGGAACTGAAGGCAGGAGAACAGTATCTGATTGTCAGCAGCAGTCAGGTCGGTCAGCAGAAGATCTACCGTGCAGAAGCATATCAGACCGACAAGATGCTCAGTTCTCAGGTTACTGTAACAGATAAAAACATCAAAGATAAAAACGGAAATTCTTATCAGAACTATATTTTGATAAATGACGGGGATAACAGTTACGACGGACTTCTCTGGAACGCATATGATGCCGGAAATAATCGTTTTTATATGTTCAGCAATGTTTATGAGATCTGGGGACAGTGTCACGGTCTGATCCAGATGGCATCCACGCAGAAAAAACTCTCCTGTCCGCATGTCGGTACATTGGGGGCAGGAACGGATGTTACGACACAGGGATTTTATAATGCAGGAAATGATGCTTTGGGGAATGCTTATAAAACAGCATCCAGTTCGGAAAATCTTTATTTTTACAAAGAAGTGACACTGCCGGACGGTGCGTTTAACAGCTGGCAGACGGAAGCTTTTGTAAGCAATCGCTACGATCCGCCGATCACGGTAGATCCGGATGGCTCAACGGCATCGGAAAAAACAGATCTGGCGGTGAGCAAAAACTGGGAAAACGATACAGAGAGTGACCGACCGGAGAGCATTACTGTTCATCTCTATGCAAATGGAGCTGATACCGGAAAGACACTTACTTTAAACAAAGCAAACAACTGGTCCGATTCCTTTGAAGAACTGGATGTTTATCAGGCAGGAAAGAAAATTTCTTACAGTGTGAAAGAAGATGTGCCGGAGGGATACAGCGTCAAATATCAGTACAGCAATACAGACAGTACCGCAAATACCGGAAATGATGATTCTGAGCAGAAAGGTTACTGGGTGCGTACCGATAAACTGGTTGACGGAGAGACTTACCTGATCGTGACCTCACCGGGAACCGGAAATGTGACCGGCATGGAAATCAAAAGTGGCGGAGGCGGATTCAGCTGGACGCCCGGTAATGGAGCAGGAACGATTAAAGTAGATGGCCCGATCACCATCAATGGACAGACCTACGGAACGCATATCACGCAGGAAGAAGCAGCTCAGCATAAAAGAATGCAGTGGACGGCTCATGCAAAAGGAGCGTATGCGGCAAACCAGGTTGGATATCATAACTGGTTTTTACTGGAAAGTGTGTCGAATCCCGGCTGTTATCCGAAATTTAACGGTCAGGGAGATATATCGGACGGAACGGCACACGAGAGCCTTCTGTATTATGGACTGCAGTGGAAAACCGGAAAAGGGCAGAATGGATATGTTGCATTGGATGAGAATGGAAAGGAACAGAAAAGAACACCGACAGTAGAGAACTATCCAAATGATTTCAGCTATGTTTTAGGAGCGGCAAATGATTATTTTCTTCTGACAAACAATCATACCGGTGATGCAAATGCACAGACGGCACAGACCTTTTATCTTTATAAATTTGTTCCGGTCAGCGGTCCGTCCGCAACAATCACGAACACGAAAATAACAGAAGTGACAAGCCTGAAGGTATCAAAAAACTGGTCAGATAAAAACAATGAGGCAGGCAAAAGACCGGTATCCATACAGGCAGAACTTCTGAAAAATGGAAACGGAACCGGGATCATAGCAGAACTCAGTGATAAAAATAACTGGACCTATACGTTTGAAAAATTGCCAAAACTGGATGAAAGAGGCAAAGAGATTCACTATTCGGCAAAAGAGTGCAGTGTTCCGGAAGGCTATACCAGTTCGATCATTACCGGAACCGTTGACGGAACAGAAGAAGTCATCACCTATTCTTATGCCTGGGTACCGGTCACAAAAATGCAGGATGGAAAGCAGTATATTCTCGCAGCAGGTATGAAAGGTACACAGACAACCATTGGAGCCTCGGCTGGCAAGAGCACTTTATCCGGACCATCGGTAGCAGTCAGAACAGATGCGGAGCTGACGGATGAAAATAACAACAGTTACAGTGCTTATATCACAGACAAGGATGCAGCAAATCTGACGCTTTGGACAGCACATGTAAATGGTAGCTATGCGACACTGGAAAATAATGGAAAATATTTTCAGAAAGGAAAAGGAGACCTGCAGGATTCTTCAAATAAAGCAACCAAACTGCAGTATGACGATGGGAATCACGCATTAAAAAACTCAAATGGAAGTTACATGGCTTCCAATGGCGATTTCAAGCAAAAGCGTCCGGACGCGATCACGTATCTTTATGAGCGTGTTAGAATTAAGAATACAACAACCATGGATACAACTCAAAATGTTACGACGATCACAAACACTTATAAAGAACCATCCGTGATCACGATGCCGGAGACAGGAAAAACCAACAGATTTCAGATAATGCTGCTGGGACTTGGATTATTAGTAGGGGGAACCTTATTGATGATAAATAATAAAAACAGAGGAGTGATAAATAAGGAGTGAGAAAAAAACGGAAAAAGTGAGTAACGAAAGCAAAGTTGCATAATGACAAGACGATGAAAAAAGAATTGGAGGTACAATATGAAATCAACGACAAAAAAGATGTTTGCGTTTTTATTATCCGTTATCATGGTGCTTGCAATGACGGTTACAGCGTTTGCGGCAGATGAGGGTACAGGTACAACAAAGAGAACTACAGCAAATCTGAATATTACAAGATCAGAAAATGCACCAAATGCAACTTTTAAAGCATATAAAGTTATGAGTGCAAAACAGGTAGGCGAAGATTTATTTACCTACACAGTGGAAGATGCATTTAAACCATTTTTTGAAAACGGAGCAAATGGTTATACATTAAATGGTGATAACGAAATCCTGAAAGACGGAAAAGCAGTAACTGGTGACGGTGAATGGGCCAATACAAATAACACGACAGCAGCAGATCTGGCAGCAAAACTGGAGAAATTTGCAATTCAGGCAGGTATTACAGCAATGAATGTCCCGGCAAATGATCTGCCTATCGGATATTATGTAGTGTCCGAAACAGCAACCGCAGATAAAGCACAGGTTTCTTCCAAACCGGTTCTTGTAAATCTGGTAAAAGATGTAAATATCACACCGAAGGATTCTAAGACAACGCTTGAGAAAAACATTCTGGAGGGCGATGCTGAAACACCGGTAAAAGAAAATACGGCAAGTGTCGGTGATGAAATTAAGTATGAAGTGACAACTTCTATTCCGACTTATGCAGCAAATGTAGATAAAACAAAACTGGTCTTTAAACTGACTGATACATTTACTCGTCTGGACTACCAGAAAAATCTTGAAATCTATGTGGGGGATGATGGCCAGAAACTGGAAAAAGACACAGATTACAAGATGACAAAGGAGACAGACAGAGAATTTGTTGCCGAACTTACAGCAGATGCAATCCTTGCATATCAGGGTAAGACACTGACATTGAAATATACTGCAAAACTGGCTAAAGATGCAGTGATCGGATCAGAAGGAAACCCGAATGATATTCACCTGGAGTATACAAACAATCCGAATCAGGAAAACTACACAGGAACTCTGGATGACAAAGTAAAAACCTATACTTATGGATTTAAGATTCGCAAAGTAGATAAAAATAATGAAACAAAGGATATGACCGGTGCTAAATTCGGAATTTATGACAGTACGGGTAAAGAACTTGGAATTTATACATACGGTGAAAATGGAACCATTGAAAAAGCAGAAGGACTGATTATCTCTGATGTTACAGGAAATTATGCAACAATCACAGGTTTAAAAGAAGGTTCTTATACTATTAAAGAGTTACAGGCTCCAAACGGATATTCCATATTGGAAAATGATGTAGTGGTTACTATTGAGGATGTAAAAACAGCAGATGGAAAATTAAGCGGAAAAGGAAAACTTACTCTTACACAGGGTTCCACATCCAGTGACGCAGTAGTTGAAGTAAATCAGTCAGCTGGAACAGCAAGTGTTGATCTTGTAGTCAAAATTTTCAATGTCAAAGGCATCAGCCTTCCGGAAACCGGTGCAAAAACCGCAATGTACTGCTTATTTGGCGGTGCAGCACTGATCGTACTTGGCGGTTTCTATTTCGGACTGGAAAAACTGTTCAGCCGTAAAAGACAGTAATTTCCAAACAATTCAAATAATATAAAAGTTTCCAAGAATTCACAGAATCCGGGGTGCTTTCGTGCATCCCGGAATTTTCAAAAGGAGCAGACATGGTAAAGAAGATCAGACATTTGATTGCAGTTCTTATCATTGTGGGCGGTATTGTACTGGTTTGTTATCCGAGTTTTGCAAGTTTCATCAATCAGCAGTTTGCCAATCGGGAAATTGCGGACTATAAAAATGAGATGAAGGACAGCAGTGAGGAGGAACTGGAAAAAACCATGCAGCTGGCATATGAATACAATGCGACACTTCCGGGTGGATATCCGGCAGATCCGTTTACCGGTGATAACATTGCAAATCTGAAAGGAACAAAATTTGAAACATTCTGGATGGTTCAGGCGGAAGCGATGCTGGGCTATGTGGAAGTTCCTTCCATCAGTGTCTATTTGCCGATTTACTATGGAACCTCTGAAAAAGTATTGGATGAAGGTGTAGGCCTGCTTGCAAACACATCACTTCCGGTAGGAGGAAACGGAACGCATGCCGTCTTATCTGCTCATACAGGAATGGCATCCAAAAAACTTTTTACCGATTTAAATCTGGTAAAAGAAGGGGATATTTTTTTTATACATGTTTTGAATCAGAATTTTGCGTATCAGGTTGATCAGATCAAGGTAGTATTGCCGGAAAACACGGATGATCTTTATATTGAAGAAGGGAAAGATTATGTGACACTGCTTACCTGCACGCCGTTTGGAATTAATGACCATCGGTTACTGGTACGTGGAGAACGGATTGATTATGACTTCAGCAAAAACGATACGATTGCAGTCACGCCCAAAGTTGTCGTAGATAATTATCTGTGGGCTTATGTAACTGGAATTACCGTTGTGCTTATTCTTTTTATCGGATTTTGGAAAAAGAAAAGATCTGGTAGAAACAAGAAAACAGAGTGAGGTGGGAAATTTGAAAAAACTTCAAAAAATAATAAATAAAACAAGTATATTTCTGGGATTATTCATTATAGTATTTCTGCCGCTTCATGTTCAGGCACAGGAATATTCCGGAACGATACAGGTAGAGCAGACAGACACCGATACAAAAAACCCGGTTCAGGGAATCAAACTGGCATTGTATAAAGTCGCAGATCTTGAGGCAGATGGAGCGTATAAACTGACAAAAGATTTTCAGGACGCAGATGTTGATCCGGATCATCTTTTTGAAAAGAAAATTTATAATAAAAATGTAAAAAAATTAGACGAGTATATTGAGGAAAAGAAATGCTCTGCAATAAGCAGTAAAGTTACCGGAGCAGATGGTATCGTCAGCTATACAGAACTTTCAGACGGCATTTATTTTATAAAGCAAAATAATTCAGCAGAAGATTTCAAAAAACTGGGATATTCTTATGAAACAGATTCCTATCTCGTTGTGCTACCGTGGATGGATGAGAATGAAAATGTGACAAGAACCGTAAACTGCAAACCGAAAGGAAAGATCGTCTATCCGGAGGATATCGAAAATCTGATCGTCTATAAAGTCTGGAAAGATGACAATGACAAAGCGGGAAAACGCCCGGTTTCCATTACCGTGGGACTTTACCAGAATGGAAAACTGTTCGAAAAAGTAACGCTGAATGCAAACAATAACTGGACTTATCAATGGAAAAATTTAAGTAAAAAAGAAAACTGGAAAATAGAAGAGCTTGCTGTTCCGTCAGGTTATACTTCGGAAATCACTGCGGAAGGCAGCACTTATACGATCATAAATACATGGACACCACCGAGCCCGCCGTCTACTCCGCCATCCAATCCTCCGGTCAAAACAGGAGATACAACAAACATTACATGGTATGTCCTGATGCTTGGCGGAGCAGCGGTCGTATTGGCAGGGTTGTGGGTTTACAGAAAAAAGAATAAAAATTAAAGCAATTTGCAGAGAGGGCAGCATGTAAAAGTGCTGCCTTTGTTGTTGAAAAAATTTGTTTGTTTAACAGTGATAGTGGGGTACAATGAGGGAGAGTGTGATGAAGAAGTTAAAAAAGCAAAATATTATTATATATTGCATTTGAAATGGTCTGGAAAGGAGAAGATATGCTGAATATTTTTTACGGAGATATGAAAGAAGCAGTGTATAACACGGCGGCTTACTTTAAATATGATTATGAAGATAGCTGGATTATAGATCCGTTTGTAAAAGAAATGATTTTAGATGTAGAGTTGTTTCGACAAAACGATTAAAATATGATTTTGAAGTCCGTCGGAATCTGACCATGATCCGGGGGACAGTGCGACCGGGAAAACTACATTGATTGATATGATCAGAGATTACGTGATTGCGACCAGAGAATCTCTGCCTTCTTTACCATATAGTGTTGAAGAGATTTATGGAATCCGAACTTCTGGAAAATATGGTACCTTGAAGCAAAGTTATCATGAATTTTATCGATTGTATGGTGCAGATATCCGGAACAACAGCAGCAGCTGAGACAAAAGGTGTTCAGACTTATGAAGACGGAACAAAGACAGGTGTAGGTGTCACCTTAAAACATTTTGCATTTAATAATCAGGAATCTGAGCGTTTTAACAACAACTCTGTTATGTCCGAGAGAGCAGCCAGAGAAATCTATCTGAAAGGATTTCAGATTGCAGTAGAGAAAGCACAGCCGGATTATATTATGTCTTCTTACAACAGCATCAATGGCGTTCAGACATTCCTGCATTATGGACTTCTGACGGAAATCCTTCGAAACGAATGGGGATTCAGAGATTTTGTAATGACAGACTGGAATCCAATGGACAACTTTACCGGAAGACGCGGCCTGAAATATGGCAAGATGGTGGATACCTTTAAAAAGGTTGCAGAACCAAAAGGAAAACTGGATTACACCGATTTTGATGTGTGTGCAAGAGCACAGTTGATGTATGCAGGAAATGATTCAGAAATGCCGGGTGCTGCGAATTATGGTGTGACAAGTCCGAATACCGAGCTGGTTTATAAAGGCTTAAATGCCAATATTGTTGATGAGAATGGAAATGCTCTGATGCGTCTTGGTGATCTTCAGAGAAGTGCGATCAATATGCTGAATGTGATTCTTCAGACAAGGATTTTCCAGACAGATTTCTATGAAAAAGCACAGGCAGATGCGAAAGATAAAGCAGCAGCAGAAACAAAACTGAAAGCACTGGAAACACTGAAATTCCAGTCTGTAAAAGTGAAACTGAAGTCAGTAAAGAGCAATGCAAAGAAAACAGCGAAAGTAACAGTTCGAAAAGTTGACGGTGCTGAAAAATATCAGATCACTTATTCAACAAAGTCAAACTTTAAGAAGGCAAAAACAGTAACGGTGAAAAAAGCAAGTGCATCAGTCAAAAAATTCAAGAGCAAAAAAACTTACTATGTAAAAGTAAGAGCACTTAAGACGATTGCAGGAAAAACAGTTAAAACCGATTACAGCAATGTAAAAAAGTAAAAGTCAAATAAATACAAAACCATAAACTTTCCTACGTGGATTTTCAGGAAATCAGGCCGCACCTCACGGAAAAATCTGTGAGGTGCGGTCTTTGCCGTGCTATAATGCTGCCAGAAGATATGACTCTGGAACAGTAATATTGCGGTGTCAGAATGGATAGTAAAATGAGCGTGGTTATTACTTTTCGCAATTGAAGCAGGGGAGTTACCTGATTTGGTTAAATAAAAATTTACAACCACCCATCTAGTGTGATAAAATGTGAAAGAATTATGATGAAAAAAGTCGAAAAACAGAGAAATTTCAATAACCTATAAAAGAGAGGAAGCACAAATGATCACTGTAAAAACCTATCGTGGACACATTCGCAACTGGAAAGAACTTTGTGAGGAACTGGCAGTCGATGCAGCACTGCCAAGAGAAGAAAAAGAGCAGGAAATTCTGGTAAAAGCATACCAGAAATGGGGAGGCGAGATGGCAGACCATATCTATGGTATGTTTGCTTTTGCCCTGTGGGATGAAGAGGAGAAAAAGCTGTTCTGCTTAAGAGATCAGTTTGGAACAAAACCGTTCTATTATTACCAGACAGAAGACGGTGAACTTCTGTACGGCACCATGATCCGTGACATCATCGGACAGCCGGGATTTAAAAAAGAGCTGAATGAAGAGATGCTCCAGATCTATATGAGCCTGACCTATGGTGCCGGTGAGGATACCTTTTTCAAAGGTCTGAAAAAGCTTCTGCCGGGACGTTATCTGATCTGGAAGGATGGAAAAGTGGAAATTCACAGATACTGGACTCCAAAGTTTCAGCCGGACGAGAACAAATCTCTGGAAGACTGGGCAGATGAGATCCATTCTACGCTGAAATCCATCATGCCGGAAGTAAAGACAGAGGACGAAACCGTAGAATCTTTCCTGTCAAGTGGGGTGGATTCTTCCTATGTACTGGCAATGTCAGATGCAAAGATGTCCGATTCCTGCGGTTATGATGAAGAACGATTTGATGAGTCACGTCTTGCAAAAAAGACAGCGGAACTTCTCGGAAGAGAACATTCTGTCTGCAAGATCACACCACAGCAGTATTTTGATATCGTACCATATGTTATGTACAATATGGAACAGCCGCTTGGAGATGCATCTGCGATCGTATTTACCATTGCCTGCAATGCAACCGCAGAACACACGAAGATTTGCTATTCCGGAGAAGGTGCGGATGAATTCTTCGGTGGTTACAATATGTACCGCAATGCAGAACGTTACGGTGAAAATCTGAAGACATTTTATGTCGGCAATACAAACATCATGAAGGAAGATGAAAAGAAGAAAATCCTCAAACACTACAATCCGGAAGTTCTTCCGATCAATCTTACGCATGAAATCTACAAAGAGACGGAAGGTCTTGATCCGCTTACAAAAATGTCCGATGTTGATATTCAGATCTGGCTGGAAGGCGATATCTATCTGAATGTAGATAAGATGAGTACCGCAGCAGGGCTGGAGATCCGTATGCCGCTTACAGACCGCCGGATCTTTGATATTGCATCAAGAATGCCGTCCCGTTTTAAAGTCAACGAAGAGCAGAACAAAGTGGCATTCCGTACCGCAGCAGCAAAAGTACTCCCGGAAGAGATCGCATTCCGTAAGAAACTGGGATTCATTGTGCCGATTCGTATCTGGATGGCCGATGCAAGATACAATCAGGATGTACAGCGTCTGTTCCACAGTGAGATCGCAGAGAAATTCTTTGATGTAGATGCGATCAACGAGATTTTCGATGACTATGTAGGAGGCAATTCCGATAACTGGAGAAAAGTATGGACGATTTATACCTTCCTTGTATGGTATGAAGAATATTTTGTAAAAAGATAATTCTTAAATAACATTTTTCCCCCTGTCTTCTGGTAAAAGCAGAAATGATAAGCTGGTTTTATCAGAAAAAGAAAGACCTGTATTAAATGGAAAAACTCCATGAAATACAGGTCTTTTGACTCTGGCATCCTATTGTGTTTTCAGGATTTTGTTTTTTACATTCTTTTACTTCATAGAAGCTACTTTATCGAACTCATCCTGAACTTCTCTGGAAGGAGCCGGTGTCAGGAGACTTACGATTACGTTTACTGCAAGACCAAGAAGGAATGCAGGAAGCAGTTCGTAAATACCAAGTGCACCGCCCATCGGACGGATCAGAAATTTCCATACAAATACCATAACGCCGCCGCTGACCATTCCGCAGAGAGCACCCTGGAATGTGGAGCGTTTCCAGAACAGTGCCAGCAGAACAAGCGGTCCAAAGGAAGCACCAAAGCCTGCCCATGCAAAGGATACGATCTGGAAAACAGAACTGTCCGGGTTACGTGCGATAAATACACCGATCAGTGCGATAACAAGAACGGTGATACGTGCGATCAGCATACCGGTCTTTTCGCTCATGTCTTTCATAAATACTTCTTTCAGAATGTTCTGAGAAGCACTGGAAGAAGCAGCGAGTAGCTGAGAGTCCGCAGTTGACATGGTAGCTGCCAGGATACCGGCGAGGATCAGTCCGGCAATGATCGTTGCCAGAACACCATGTTTGGAGATCAGATCTGCAACAACCAGAATGATGGTTTCCGGATCTTTTAAAGTCGGCAGGACACCGGCTTTTGTCATAGCATTTCCAATCACACCGATAAATACGGAACCAGCCATGGAGATCACAACCCAGACGGTTGCAACTCTTCTGGAGAGTTTCAGTTTGTTTGCATCACCGATCGCCATAAAACGAAGCAGTACGTGAGGCATACCGAAATATCCAAGTCCCCATGCCAGTGTAGAGAAAATCTGCAGCAGACTGTAAGGAGAAGCTGTTCCGGTAGCGACATCGTGCGTGTGCGTCAGGCTGAAGTATCCGGCCATGGATTTTGCATTGTCCATAACGGCACTGAAACTGCCGACTTTGCTGATACCAAAACCAAATACAACAACGATCGCGATCGTCATAACAATACTCTGGACAAAGTCTGTCGTACTTGCTGCGAGGAATCCGCCCAGTGTGGTGTAAGCTACGATAACGATCGCACTGATCAGCATTGCTGGCAGATAATCCATTCCGAACAGGTTTGCAAACAGCTTGCCGCAGGCTGCAAATCCGGAAGCCGTATAAGGTACAAAGAAAATGATGATCAGCAGTGCTGCGATTACGGAAAGAATACGTTTGTTATCTCTGTAACGGTTGGAAAAGAACAGAGGCAGTGTCGTAGAGTTTCCGCAGACATGCGTATAATTACGGAGTCTCTTGGCAACAACAAGCCAGTTTACATAAGTTCCGATTGCCAGTCCGATTGCAGTCCACGCTGCATCAGCCGTACCGGACAGGTAAGCAACGCCAGGCAGTCCCATCAGCAGCCAGCTGCTCATGTCAGAGGCCTCGGCACTCATGGCGGTGACGAGCGGTCCCAGTGTACGTCCGCCGAGATAGAAGTCATCTGTGGTCTGATTCTGTTTTGCCAGAACCGCACCGATACCTACCATCGCAGCCAGGTAGACCAGGATTGTGATCAACATTAGAATCTGTGTTACATCCATTTTAAATCCTCCCTAAGTTTCTGCAGTTTGATGTTGTCATTCACATATGCGGAAAATGAAACATCCGGTTTATGATTAACGTTCCGTACGGAAGAGCAGTCGAAGCAGTCTTTGTACGGATTGTTTGTCAGTTGAGACTTTAACACAGTGCAGTGTCAGCGACTCAAAATGACACTATAAACCAAATATTAACATAATTTAGGCGAGGCTACAATAATAAAATACTAAAAACCTGTTATAAAAAGCCCGATATTTAAAAAAGTTACGGTCAGAGCGGTAATCCAAAGAACGATATTCAGGCGTCTGCTGTTTGCATATCTGCCCATTACCCTTTTAGAAGAAGTCAGACAGATCTGTGTGAAGATCGTAATCGGGAGTTGAACGGCAAGCAGCATCTGTGAATAGATAAGTCCCTGGAACGGCGAAGAAATAAACAAAATGATCACAGCAGCCGGAACCATTGTCACCAGAATCCCCAGTTTTGTTTCTTTACCGGAAGTATCATAAGGCTTGTTAAAAATACCGGAAAAAATCGTACCGCCTGCCATTCCGGCTGTGATGCTCGAAGAAATCCCGGAAAGCAGCAGAGCGACTGCAAAGACCAGTGATGCCATATTTCCAAGCAGAGGAGCGAGCATAGAACCGGTGACTGCAAGATCGTCAACAGTCGTTCCATTTCCATTCTGATAAAAACTTGCTGCCGCCATCAGGATCATGGCACTATTGATCGCCCAGCCAATGATCATGGAAAACAGCGTGTCACGGAATTCATATTTCAGCTGCTTTTGAATTACAGCATCATCCGCAAGAGACCACTGGCGGCTCTGAATGATTTCAGAATGCAGAAACAGATTGTGCGGCATCACAACCGCACCGAGCACACTCATGATGACCGGCATGGAATGGGCAGGAAACGAAGGCTTTACCCAGCCGATGGCAGCCTGTTTCCAGTCGATTCCTGCGATGCAGATCTCAAATAAAAATGAAAATCCGATCAGCGAGACAAAAAGAATGATCAATTTTTCAATCCGCCGGTAGGCATTGGTAAACGTACAGAACAAAACAATCACGAGAATCAGCAGACTGCCTGGTTTGATCGGGATTGAAAAAAGCATCTGCAGAGCGATTGCACCGCCCAGGATTTCCGCCATAGCTGTGGCAATCGAAGCAAGCATTGCCGTAGACAGAATGATGTTCTTGAGAATTCGGTTGATGTATGTGCTGGCAGCCTCCGAAAGACAAAGTCCGGTAACAATGCCGAGATGGGCGGCATTATGTTGCAGAAGGATCAGCATGATCGTGGAGAGCGTGACCATCCACAGAAGCTGATAGCCATACCCAGAACCGGCGGCAATGTTCGAAGCCCAGTTCCCGGGATCGATAAAACCGACCGTGACCAGAAGTCCCGGACCAATGTACTTAAGAAAATTTAGTGGCTGCTTTTTGTGTTTCTGTATCATAAAATACTTCCCCTTTTCCACTTCTTTAAAAGAATATGCCCATTTTTGCAGAACAGTGAGCAGATTCCCTCAGAATCTTGTTGCAGGTATCATATAGCAGTACCTGTAGTTTTATGAAGTTAGTTATAACTAACTACGTGCATTTATTATATGCACAGAAACGGAAGCTTGTCAAAAGAATATTCGCTTGTTGCGAAAAATAGACGAAAACCGTATAATTATCAGGTAGATAATTTAAATGAAATTTTCCGGACGGAGCCTTAAATGTTATGAGCAAGTAGCAAAGCGGATTGCGAATATCCGCTTGACAATATATAGAATGAAAAGGAAGGAAAACAAAAAATATGGTTACAGGGGAATTAAAAAATAAAGTAGACGGTTTATGGGAAATTTTCTGGACAGGCGGACTGACAAATCCGCTCGATGTGATCGAACAGATGACCTATCTTATGTTTATCCGCGATCTGGATGATTCGGATAACGTACATATGAAAGAAAGCATTATGCTTAGTCTGCCATATAAAAGCATATTTGAAGAAAACGTAACAATCGGAGACAGAAAAGTTCCGGGGAATCAGCTCAAGTGGAGTGTATTTCACGATTTTCCGGCTCAGAAAATGTATGCAAATATGCAGGAAAATGTGTTCCCGTTTATCAAAAATCTTCATGGAGATAAAGAAAGTGCCTATGCAAAATATATGGAAGATGCGATCTTTAAAGTGCCGACACCGGTCATGCTGGATAAGATCGTGACTGCCATGGATGAAATCTACGAAAAAATGGAGCAGTTAAGAAGTGAAGATGTCCGGGGAGATGTATATGAACATTTACTTTTGAAACTGAAAACTGCTGGAACAAACGGACAGTTCCGTACACCGCGTCATATCATAAAAATGATGGTAGAAATGATGGATCCAAAAGCCGATGACCTGATCTGCGACCCGGCCTGCGGTACCTCCGGATTTCTGGTAGAGTCCAGTGAATATCTGCGAAAAAAGAAAAAAGCAGAAGTTCTGTTTAATGCAAAAAACAAGGAACACTATATGAATCATATGTTCCACGGCTACGATATGGACAGAACGATGCTGCGTATCGGAGCAATGAACATGATGACACACGGTGTCAGCAATCCGAATATCGAATATCGAGACAGTCTTTCCGACCAGAACGAAGATAAAGAAAAATACAGCCTGATCCTGGCAAATCCACCATTCAAAGGAAGCCTGGATTATGATATTGTATCGGCAGATCTTCTGAAAGTCTGCAAAACCAAAAAGACAGAACTTCTTTTCCTGACACTGTTTGTAAGAATGTTAAAAACAGGCGGAAGATGTGCGTGCATCGTACCGGATGGCGTACTTTTCGGTTCGTCCAAAGCCCATAAAGATATCCGGAAAGCAATCGTGGAAGAACAGCGACTGGAAGCAGTGATTTCCATGCCGTCCGGTGTGTTCAAACCATATGCCGGAGTTTCTACAGCGATCCTGATCTTTACGAAAACCGGGCATGGCGGAACAGACAAAGTGTGGTTCTATGATATGAAAGCAGATGGACGCAGCCTGGATGACAAACGTTCTGAAGTCAAAGAAAACGATATTCCGGATATCATCGCAAGATTTAAAAATCTGGAAGCAGAAAATGACCGTAAACGAACTGACCAGTCATTTTTTATAGAAAAACAGGAAATCGTAGACAATGCCTATGACCTTTCCATCAACAAATACAAAGAAATAGAATACATTCCGGTAGAATATCCGCCAACATCTGAGATTATGGCAAATTTACGGGCACTGGAAAAAGAAGTACAGGAGAGCATGGCAGAACTTGAAAAAATGTTAGGAGATGAGATGGCATGAAAATAGAACATATCGCAATGTATGTAAAAGATCTCGAAAAAACAAAAACATTTTTTGAAACCTATCTGAATGCCAGAGCAAACGCTGGTTATCACAATCCGAAAACAGACTTTCGCTCTTACTTCCTTTCCTTTGACGATGGGGCAAGACTGGAAATTATGAATAAGCCGCAGATGCAGGATTCTCCGAAAGCCCTGACACAGACCGGATATATTCACATTGCATTCAGCGTCGGAAGCAAAGAAAAAGTAGATGAGTTGACAGCAAAATTAAAAGAAGATGGCTATGAAATCATCAGCGGTCCACGGATAACCGGAGACGGATATTACGAGAGTTGCGTAGTGGGAATCGAAGGCAACCAGATCGAGATTACTGTGTAGCAAAGTGATTTTCACGCTCCACACAGCTAAAATATAGAATATCAACAGAGCAAATCCCACGAGTGTAAAATTAACTTTGTGGGTTTTGCTCAATCCATTTTTGAATGGTTTTTAAATCAATTTTTAAAGCAGTAGCAATTTGCTCAACAGACAAGCCAAGATCAACTAAGGAAAGAGCATCTTCCCTTTTAATATTTTCGGTAGCTGTTTTGATACCATCAGCTACCCCAGCCTCATATTCCGCCTTACGGAGTTTGCGTTCTTCCAGTTCTTTATCATATTCAAATATACTCATGGAGATCACCTCTGCTTTGTTTGCACGAAGAAAGTCGGAAAGAATGTTGTCATGTATACATTCATTGACAGCCAGTTCAACCGCTTCGTTTAATTCAAAATCTTTCGTGTATTTGCGTACAAGATTTACATATTGTGCATATTCCTTTAAAGTTTGGCATTGTTCCATCAGTTCTTTATTATGTCCCTCATTGATATTCAGTGTCAGAACTTCCAGTTCCAGCTTTGGATCACCGGATTGGTTTTCGAAAGCTTCGGATAAATGGTTTACCCAGTAGTCCTTTTTCTTTTCCAGACCATTGTAAAATACAATAAATTGCGGTGCCGGTATTTTCTGTAATACAGAAGAATAGAGAGATTTGTGATCTACTAATTTCTGGTATTCACTGGAAATATAGAATAAATCACGCAGCGGCATATTTGGATTGTAAGTAGACTGATGTTCATATAGAAATAAATCAGTATCAACGATAAAAGCCAGGTCATTTTTTATACCCATATAAATGGCATTTTCCAGTGTTACAATCTCAAGTTTATCCGGATCATCATAATGCGAACCGCTGATTGCGTTATAAAGTGACAATAAATTTTTTCTGTCAGAGAACAGCATACGGAATACAGTGTCTTTGTACATCCGGTTTGCTTTTAGTGTTTCATTTTGCACCATAGAAATACCTCCCTTGGCAGGAGTGTACAAAAGTGCGGTGGATATGCAGTCTGCTAATCGGTCAACATTTGAAACTCCTGCTTTTTATTAATTTGAAAGAAAAGCATGAATTTTCGAAATGTGAAATAGATTAATAGACGGCATGATGCCAAGAACGTTAAGAAAATATGCTTTGCCACTATACTAACATATAACTCTTTTTAAATCAATAGAAAATAAAAAATATTAAAAAGACAACATAAATAATAAGCAACTGCAACAAATCAAAGGAAACGACTTGCACAAGGCATTGAAAAATGTTATTCTGGAATAAAGTATGCACATGGAAACAAGAAACAGTAAAACCGAGATGCCTTTATTTAAGGTAAAGGGCGAGAAATTCATATTTGCAGTGCAGATGAAACTGCAAGATAATGCAGGTTTGTGAGGAAAAATGGAATGAGATTATTAGATTTATGCGATATAAAATATGGATATGCATTTGATTCTAAAAGGTTTACCGATAATCCAATTTATCCACCATTAGTTAGAATACGAGATGTAAAAAGAGGTTTTTCAGAAACATTTTATGCTGGAGAATATTCAAAAGAATATCTTTTGCATAAAGGAGATCTTCTAATTGGAATGGATGGAGAATTCAATATAGCCAGGTGGAAAAGTGTAGATGCATTATTGAATCAGCGAGTGTGTAAAATATCAGCAAAAAAAGGAACAAATGAAGAATACATAAGGTTTGCGTTGTCGAAAAAATTGAAAAATATTGAAGATAAAACATCATTTGTCACAGTAAAACATTTATCAGCTAGGGAACTTAGTACAATCGAATTTACTATGCCTGAATATGAAAAACAAAGGAAAATAGCGGATATTCTTGTATCAATAGAAAATATTATTGAAAAAAAGAAACAAGAATTAGAACAGCTGGACACCTTTGTCAAATCCCGATTTGCAGAGATGTTTGGAAACCCGCTTAATGGAACTGCTAAGTACCCAATTCATCAAGTAGGTGAAGTAGCTAATTCAGTTGATCCACAACCGAGCCATAGAACACCGCCAGTAGAAGAAGATGGTGTTCCTTACGTGAGTATAAAAGATTGTGATTATAAAACAGGGAAAATTGATTTTGAAGGAGCTCGTAAAGTTAGCCCTAAAGTTTTAGAAGAACATTTGAATAGGTATACTCTACATGAGGGAGATTTTGTAATTGGAAAGATTGGAACCATAGGTAATCCGGTATTTATTCCTGCTCGTGATGATTACACTCTTTCTGCAAATATTGTCTTAGTTCAACCTAATAGAGAATTAGTTAGCCCATATTTTTTAAAGTATTCTTTTGAATCAGATTTTGTGGAAAGACAGTTTGCTGAAGCTAAAAATTCTACTTCACAGGCAGCATTTGGAATTCAAAAAGTAAGAACAGTTAAAGTTATGAATCCTGATTTAGATGTTCAAAATAAATTTGAAAACTTTGTTCAACAAGTCGACAAATCAAAATCTAAGATTCAAAAATCCTTAGAAGAGACGCAGTTATTATTTGACAGTCTGATGCAAAAGTATTTTGGATGAAAAGGGTGATGAAATGGCAAAAATGACAGTATATCACGGTGGATATATGGCAGTGGAACATCCGGAAATCCGAAAGGGACGTAACACGAAGGATTTTGGGACAGGTTTTTATTGCACAATTATTAAAGAACAGGCTCAGAGATGGGCAAAACGTTATGATACTAAGATTGTTTCTATTTATGATGTGCGTTTAGATTCTTCGTTAAAAATCAAAGATTTCCGGGAAATGACAGATGAATGGTTGGATTTTATCATTGACTGTCGAGCAGGAAAAACACATGATTATGATATTGTGATCGGAGCGATGGCAGATGATCAGATTTACAATTATATTTCTGATTATATGGATGGCTCGATCACGAGAGAGCAGTTCTGGGTGCTGGCAAAGTTTAAATATCCGACACATCAGATAAACTTTTGCTCTAAAGAAGCACTGAAATGTCTGGAATACAGGGGATTTGAGGTGGTTAAGTGATGGAAAATGGAAGAGAAGCCAGAAAGGATAATGATTTATTTTTTACCTGTGCATTGATTGATTATATTGCAAGAAAAACGAAAAATACCAGGGCAGATGTCGTTAATGCATTAGGAAAAAAGCGTCTGGATAAGATTTACGATCTGGCGGATATTTACCATAGTGATAACATTGATCGGGTAAGCGAAGATTTTATCAAAGAAGCCCAGATTAAACAGGGAAATTTTGATAATGTCGGAGAATGTCAGTATGCAATTCCTACACACTGGGACATCGGAAAAGTCTATAAACGCCTTATTAAGCAGGTTTCAAAAAAAGAGAAAATAGAAGTAATTGACGCATTGATTAGAGTTTATAATTCTTTTCTGAGCGAGAAAATAGATGATTATAACAGTAGTGTTTATTATGAAAATCCATCATATCTTTTCGAATGTTACGAGGAAAATAAGATTCTTTAGGGGAAACGGTTAGATTTTGTCAAAACAAGAGTTGCAGACTCTTATACTAACTGTTATAATTAAGAACTATAGTAATCCTCTTAATTAGTGCAAATGCCACATGAACGAAACCACCCTTTACA
>ERZ857750.649-NODE-649-length-44490-cov-5.594149_pt1 | contig 44490 bp, 30 predicted proteins | sample MGYA00519915_ERZ857750 | MGnify/ENA primary metagenome ERZ857750 (study PRJEB31778, sample SAMEA3449358) | human gut metagenome | biome: human gut; feature: human-associated habitat; material: faeces | place: United Kingdom | collected 2010/2012 ...
TGTTGATGCATCTGGTGTTGGTGCAACCGTTGTAGGTGCTGCTGTCGTAGGGGCTACTGTCGTTGGGACTACCGTTGTTGGCACTTCATCCCTGAAGCTGTATGTAACTGATGTTGCTTCTGATTCCCTGCCACCTCTAACTGATTTTACTGATATTGTATAATCCTTTTTTCCATCCTTAAATACATCTGCTGTTAAATTAATAGCTGCTATATTTGATGTTGCTGCTAGTCTTCCATCAACATATACATTATAGCTGTCTATGTCACTTGTAGGTGCCTGCCATGCAAAGTAGTATGGAAGTGTTTCATTTCCTGCGTATGTTAATCCTATCGGTGCAGGAATTGTATCATCTTCAACAGCTGTAGTAGGTGCTACCGTCGTTGTAACTACTGCTGTTCCCTTTGTTGTCGGTGCTACTGTTGTTGGTGTTGTTGATTCCTTTGTTGTTGAGGCAGTCGTATCTTCAATCTTAATATTTTTAAAGTTAATATTTGTTCCTGCATCAACATTCTGTCCTAACTCAAACATTACTTTTATCTGGTTGTTTGTTACTGTGTATGTTCCTGTTAAAGTTCTTGTACCATTTGCCGGTATATCTGTATATACCTGTGTATCCTTTTTATTTGAAAGATCTTCTTTTATACCAATTGAACATGCTTTTGATGCAGTAACATCTACTGTTACTTTATATGTATGTCCGCTTGTTACGTTATCTGTATAACTTCCCTGTACTGACCATGCTTTTCCTTTGTTTGCCTTATCAACATAAATATTATAGTCTGCGTCTGATGCCCACTTATATGATCCTGAAGCCGTTCCACTCAAGTTTCCAAAGTAACATTCCCATTTACCTGATGGTGTCCACTGATTAACTGTTGCTTCTGTATATCCTGATGGAATATTATCCTTTTCCCCAACACGTTTTACATCAAAAGCAATATTGTCAACATTTGCCACATATTTATGCGAGCCATCATTCTTAAATACAATATATACATTATGAAGACCACTTATGGATTTTTCAAGCTGCTGACTTACAGTAGTATATGTACTCCAATGATCTCCTGTAACCGGAAGATTAATAGTTGCTACAGGTTCTCCTACCTTGCTGTCTATATACACCTGTGCATATCCGCCTGCATCACTCTTTTGTCCCGAATAGTTAAAGCTTACCTGAGATGCCGAACCGTTAAAGTACACACTGTCATATCTTACCCATGTATTATTTTCCACTCCACCAATGTTTTTGCCATCATTAACTATATGGCCGGACTTTGCATCAAACTCTTCTGCTTCTACTTGGCTTGCATCATGTATTTTAATTGTTTTCTTCTCAATGTCCACAATTCTACCCAATGACTGATAAGCTTTTAGAATTTCATCATCTGATGCTTCTTCATTAGCATACACACTGCTTGCCTCTTTTAAATTATTTTCAAGACGTTTTGCAATAGGCAGATATTCACCTGTAGTGTCTATTGATTTTGCTACATCAATGGCATTTTTTAAATCACTCTTTAATATTCCGTTATTCTTATATCCCAGCATCTCAACTTCTGACAAATAAGCATCTGTTCCTGTAAGAACAACTTTATATCTTGAGTATTTGCCCACTTTGTCTGCACTTATTCCAAATGGTCTTGTATACTTGCCCCAAATATTAAAGAACAAGCTGCCACTGTCATGGTAGTCTCCCAGTAAAACCCAGTTATCATCTTCATTAGCTCCATACACCTTTGCCCTATCCGGTGTTCTTCCTGATTTTGATGATGTAAGAGTCAACATTCTTACAGCTTTTTTATCGGTAAACTTAAACATAAGTGTAGTTGTATTATCAACCTTTGTCTCTGTATCTGAATTATCATCAAATAAGTTATCCAATGTAGTCACTCCTGTACTTGAAGACTTATTGGCATCCTTTGAATAGTCCGTATATACTTGCGGCTTATTGTCATCTGTAGTTATGGATGTAAGGCTATCCTGTTCAAGTCCGCGCTCTTTATTAGGTGTTGAGGACATATTAAATTCAATTGTTCCACCTTTAATTAAATCCTTGTATTTTATAAATGTTTTATCATACTTTTCTCCATTAACGTACATACTGTCTACATACACATTTTCCCTACTATTGTTATTTGCCTTAATTACCAGTTTTTTATTTCCTTCCAAATTAACAGTTACTTCTTTAAACTGTGGTGAACCGATAGCAAATTCATCATTTCCCATTGACAATGGATAAAAGCCGATGGAAGACAATATATACCATGCTGACATTTCACCATTATCTTCATCACCAATATAACCCTGCCCAAAGGTACTTCCTGCATAACATCTTGCAAGAATATCTCTTACATACTTCTGTGTCTCCCACGGACGGGATGAGTACAGATACATATATGGAATATGATGGGACGGCTGGTTGCTGTGTCCATACTGACCCAGTTTTACTTCTCTTGCTTCCCTCTGTTCATGAATACCACCAACACCATCCATGGCGCCATATCCAATATATCCTCCATCAGTTGTAAAGATTGTATCAAGCTTGTCTGCAAGCTGGTCGCGACCGCCATATAAGTTTGCAAGTCCAATTCCATCCTGTGGTACAGAAACTGCCATGTTAAATGCATTGGTTTCTGTATAATCTGCCCCCCACCAGAATGGATTAAATCCCGTATTATTGTCACTGTTTCCTAAATTCAAAGAACCGTCAGCTTTTCTTCCTCTCAACCATTTTGACGTGACATCCTGACCAGAATCGTCAAATAAGAGGGAATAGTTCTTTGCTCTGTTTAGATAGTAGTAATATTCAGACATATAGTTTGCTTTCTTTGTTGCATCGTTCGTCTGATTTGCCAATTTCTTTGCCATCTGAGCAATTCCGTAATCGTTAATATATCCTTCCATGGACCATGAGAAATTTTCATTTTCATCAGCAGGTACATATCCGATAAAGTTCGAAATATTTAATTTCTTTCTTCCTCCATTTGTAAGGTTATCGGATACAGTAGCTGCATTTCTCAATGCGGACTTGTATGCATTTTCATAATCAAATGATATGCCCTTCACCATTGCATCGGCAAAAATAGCATCACTGCTTGTTCCCACCATACTGTTGGTTCCACCTGGTGCAATCCATCTTGGAACCCATCCTTGATCTTTATAATGCTGTACCAAACCGTTTAACAACTCTGTTGCTTTGGACGGTGTAAACAGTCCATACCCTGACCATGCAGTACGATATGTATCCCAGAAACCATTATTAATATAAATCTTTCCCCCCACAGGATCTGCATTATCATCTTTGTAAGGGCTCTTGTATTTCCAAACCGGATTACTGTTTGACCCTGTATTTTCTGACATAAGATTTGGATAACAATACATACGATAAATACAAGAATAAAGTGTAACTAACTGTTCATAATTTGCGCCTTTAACATCTGTGATAATTCCAAGCTGATTATCCCATTTAGACTGTGCCTTGTTATAAACCGTTTCAAAACTGTCTCCCCCAATTTCAAGCTCCAAATTCTTCTTTGCCTGATCATAGCTGATGTATGATGTGGCAAGTTTCATTGTAACTGTATTGGAATTAAAGGATGCAATACTTTTCCTGTCATTTATTTTAGTTCCCTTAGGAGTCTCACTAAATTCTCCGTAAATGTACATACGCTTCGAACCATTCCCTGTATGGTCAGAATATGTTTTAAATGTATTTCCGTTATATTCGGTCCTACTTCCACCATTGGCACAATCAAAGATAACACTCTTGTTTGCCGTGTTATTATAAGTAAACCGTACCACTGCGCCATGAGATGTTGGTGTCAGCTCTATCTGTGAATTTGCTGCATCGCCTCCATTGCCATCAAAAGAAACTTTATAATAATGCGCTTTTGCTACCTCATTATCATGACTAAAGTTTGCTTTTAACGTTCCCAATCCATAATCGTCATTTGTATTATAATCTTTGCTGGTATTTACCATAAATTGCCAGGTTCCTCTATCACCAACCCATATAGACGGTTCATGGCTTATTCTCATACAACGAAATTCATCTGTTTTCTGATATTCATAAGCCGAATTACTGCTTGCGCTGGTTGCAGGAATCCAAAAGTTGAATCCGTTTGGCACTGTTACTGCCGGAATTGTCAACCCTCTGGAGAAGTTTCCTGTATTGTTCGTTCCTCTTAGAATATTTACATAATCTGATAAATGAGAATATACCGGATAATCCTGATTATATATTTCAATATCATCAAAATATGTCTGGAATTTTGCTAAAGCCCTCGCATTATGAGCTTTCATATCGTACACAACCAAAATCTTTTCAATGACTTTTCCCTTTGCCACATCACCAATTTTGCTGTAAATTTCATTCCACTGTTGTGCCACCAGTGTACGACTATCTCCCTGAGACTGTGCATCCACCTTATTTCCATTTTGATCAATTGCACCTAGCTCACTTAAATAAGTTCCATCCTTAAACTTTAAATCCACCGCCATATGCATCTGTGTATATTCATAGTCATATTCGTCTCCATTAGACATGGAAGGAAAAATTACATATCTTAAATTTGTATTATCACTTACTGTAAGATTCAAGTTGTCATAAATAACATTATAAGAATATGCATGACCAGTTCCTACATGAGTTCCCTTGCATACAAGAGAGTGGTTTCCTGTCCAACCCACATTGGATTTTTGATTCCATGCATCGCTCGGTCCGGAAGTAATATTACTATTCATTCTGCTAATAGAAGCACCAACTTCCTGACACTTGCCTGTTGCAAGAATAAACTCTGAAAATTGTGTCATGGAACCACCATTTTTATTTGCTGTAATCCGCAATCTATACTGCCTATATGCTTTGCTGTTATCCAATTCAAAATAATTTTGTTTATATCTGCCATTAAACACCTGATTTGCTTTATTGTCGATGGTTACCCAGCTTTCATTATCCGAATTTCTACCCTGAAGACTCCAATTCTTAGGGTCTCTTCCGGGAGCATCATTCGCAGAAGTTATCGCATAGGATTTTATAACCTGTTGACTCTTTAGTTTTACAATAACTTCCGACGGCTTTACCTCAGTTAAATATTTTGTTCTAGAGTTTCCGTCAAACAAATTTTTCAAAACTTCATTATCATTTTTCGCGGCACTTCCCGAGTAACTCTCGATTTCACCGGATAAATTTCCATTTATCTGATAGCTTAGTTCATTTGTTGTAATATTGGCTGTGCCCTTCTTATCATCTACTGTAGAAGTTTTAAATCCATCTGCTGATTCAAAGGATGTAGACCATAATTCTCTTTTTGTTGTATCTGCGTCTATCACTTTTCCATGCACAGTTTCGCTTTTCGTAACGAATCCCACAGGGAGAGCCATACATACTGCAAGTAGAATACTGATACCCTTTCTTAGTTTTCCTTTCTTTGTCATAATGTCCTCCTTTTCAACTACAACATAACTGTACCTAACATAAAAAATGCCATATCACTTATGCCATATAATAATTAAAATATATTTCATTATACCAAAAATGTTGTTTGCCGCATATACTTTCTAAAATTCAGATACCACTAATAAAAAACATTCTTCGCCTATTCAACTCCCCGCGCCCCTCAATCTTGAGGGGTGGGCTTTTCTTTTGCTTCATTTTTCGGCATAATAGACATATGAATATCTTACAAAGAATCTTTACCGACTATTATGAAGAAATTAAATATACTCTTCATCCCAGAGCTTCTGAGATAGAAAATATCGAAAAGATGATAAACTGTGGTGATCCTTCTTTGGGTGGTGCTATGTACGGCTACCCACACTGTGGAAATCTTAAGTCCGTTCCTTTTCGCTACCACAGCCGTTTCTGTCCCTCTTGCGGTAACAAGTATTCCATGGAACGTACTACATAACTGGTTAACGTTCAGCACAGACACTGCCTGATTTTCGAAGGTGGCTACAGCTATGACGGCGTGTTCGTTACCTTCCATTACAATCGTCACGAAGACGAAAAGTATGTCGAAGAAACTCTCCCTGCTATGGATTTCATAAAACGGTTAATCAGACACATCCCTGAAAAGCACTTTAAAATGATTCGATATGGTGGAATCTATGCCCGCCTCCGTGAAATTGACAAACATCTGCATCGTGCTATAGCAAAAGAAAAGCATCATGTTTTTCGTAGTTTCAATCAGTGGCGTACTGCTATTCTTTCTTCCTTTGGGTATTACCCTTTACAGTGTCCTGATTGCAGGCACAAAATGGAGTTTCTTGAACTCTACTACAATCACCAGCGCGTTTTTCTCGAAAAACTTTACGAGAATGTAATGTCCAAATCTCGTGGAAAACGTTCCTATGCATGAATTCTGATAATATAATCTCCCTGAAAGGAGATTTTCATTTATGAAACCTGATATTGAGGAACTGCGCAGAAAATACATTGAAAATCCCCCAGAAGGTATGACATCCAATGACATTCGCCGTATGATCGAGGATGAACTTCTGGATATGGATTATTTCTTAAATGATGACGAACTTGATGACGAACTTGATGACGATTTCGGTGGAGAAGGTTTCTACATCTTCTAAACTGGCAACCGTCTATTTGTCATGCCCGCCTCCCGGCAGGCTATTTTCAATTTACCAGAACGCCAACTACGGTCTTTCCTATAAAGTAAAAAAATCCTCCTTAACATGTTAAACATACACGTTAAGAAGGATTATTGTGAGGGAGTGGTACTCCCTGTTATTTCTTCTTTGATTTACATTTGTTGTAAACATTATTTACAGCCTCAATATAGCAAACAAATGATGGATGATTATGATCATTTGCTTTTAAATATTTATTTTTCAAATTAATATATTGAGTTCTGACTTCTTGCCACTTTCCCTTGCTTTTTATTTCTTTTACCTTTTCTGCTACTCTCTTAGAATTTGGAGCTTGATTCCAAGAATACTTGTCACTCCAAGAATTATAACCTTTATCATGAATCAATCGATAGTAATTATTCTTCGTATCTCTACAGGTAATGGCTACATCCATAGAAAACAGCGTTTGATTTCCTTCCGTAAAACGAATATATTTTGTTGTCAAAGATGATGTCGAATCATCGCAATCATCCAACTTATATTCTCTAAGGACTTGGTTAAATGCCTTTTTAATCTCCTGCTTTAATTCTTTGCATTTTTCATAATCTTCGCATCCTACAATTTCAAGATTATAGTCCAAATCAATTGGTACATTTGCATTTTGTAAGATAAGGTTTCTTGCTCCAGATCCAACCAAATAGAAGGTGGCACTAATGTCATAATCAACCTTAAGTGTATGGCACAAATCTTGCATAATATCTCCGCACAACTGCCTCATACTACTTACAAATTCTTTGTCTTCTACCCAATGGTACATAATAATATCCTCCTTAAGAATCCCTATCCAACCATTTAGCATCTATGCAAAAACCACTAAATCATTAAAATATATCAATAGAATCTGCTTAAGTCAACATTTTTAATCATTTCTAGAGTTCCCTAAACCTAATTTCGTATCCTTCATTATCTAACTCAGCTTGATGCACCTTAATTTTATAATCATCTGTACTTATTCGTGCACAAATTTCTATAATGTTCTTTTTTATCTCTGGATGAATTCTATAACCAAGATAAACACCTGAAACACACTCAAACTTGATGTTTCTAGAATATAATTCAGGAGACTCTAAATCATACATTTGCTTTTTAGAATATATTACACGCCATTCTCTTTCATATTCCCACACCTTTCCTTTTGTGAGAAATAGCGGCAGTATATCATCTAAAATTTCGTCTCCATCATATTCATATTCTCTCTTTATAGCATCAGTAAGTGCTCCGTTACTACTAATTAAAGAATCAATATCTCTTTCTATTATACGTTTCTCCATATAAATAATCGGAAATATATGCTTTAAAACATCAGCTTTTGAATTAATTAGCTTTTTCAAATCATATTCAACACATATACCCGTATTTTGCTCTGCATAGTGACTCCACATTAATGAATTACCGTTACTCTCTGTAAAACAAGACATATATGCTAAATCACTTAATTCTTCCACTTGATAATTATTGTTATCAAACACTGGTAATCCTTCATAAATATCATTCATAACTCCATTTGTTGATAAATGTATTTTCTGTGTTTCAATGTTACGAATATTAAAATACGTTGGTGGCATATAACGATATAGTTTGAATTCGGTTTCGTTATTAATTGCCTCTCTCAAGTCATAACCTGAAAAATCCATAACATCATCATCTTTTATTTCCTGCTCCCAATATTCAAATCTGTCTTTTAATCTTTCCCTTAACTTTTCAAACAATTATTGCTCCTTCTACCACGAAAATCTTTTAAGTATTTAATCAATATAATTAAACCATAAACACCAAAGTCGTACAACGATAATAATCCACCTTTACTCACTCATTAATCTATTAAATTAAGGGCACAGATTTTTCCGTGCCCTTTTTCTTAGTGTCATCATGTCATGTTAATGCTTCTTCTCATACATATTAGTATTATACAACCTATACAACTCACTATCGGCTTGTATTAAGTTTAACTTAAACATATTTATTTATGTTTTGTGTGTTTTTATCTGTTTATTTACCTATACTATATTATTTGTATTATCCTTCTGATTTCGTGTTGCCATAGTGTTGCCACGGAGATATTATAGCATAAGTTAGATTTTATTTCATTAAGTTCTTTTAATGTCTATAAAAATATATTAAACATTTTCAAATTCATTGAATGTTTTTTCAACTATTTTTATATTTTTTCTCTTAAAAATAATAACAAATTTTTTTGAGCTTCCTATTTTCTTCCAAGTGCCTTTCCCATCTTGTTGATTCAATGTTCTCTGGTATAATATATTCTTGTAATAATATTCTTTTATTTTAACTGGTCTATCTAGAAGTGTTTCAATGAAAGAATCTATAATTTCAAACATTTCCTGCTCACTACGATAGTCAAAGGAAAAATAAATATATTCAAAATTCCAACACATTATTACGATTTCATCTTCTAGGAATTCCACTTCTATGTTCTGCGTAATGCATAACTTCGATTTATTATTACATATTTTATACTTTTCAGATAACATTCTTTTTACAACGCGAATATCTATCATTTTCCTAACCACCACTCCTTAAAATAATTTCTACCATTTGTAAACCATCTTACTACGAAATGTATCGGTTTATTATGATGTGCGGTATGTATTTCAAACTGTACTTTACTCATAACTTTTATTCCCATATACACCCCATTACTTCTGAAAAAGTATAATACTGGCTTTAATGCTTTATTAATTGCATTTATTATACGAACTCCCCATATCATACCAACCACAACCCCAAATGCTACAAACGCGACAGTAAAAGCAGTTAGTTTTTTTCCATTTAATCCGCATTTTTTTCCTATAGAATATGCAAGTGCTCCAAATATCACTCCACTAGCAGCTGCAATTGCAGCTCTAAAAAACCATTTTCCTGTTGGATCTATATTATTAACCGGATTTCCATTACAATAGCAATACAAATTATCTTTATACACACTATCACTTTCTATTTCTAATACACTGACATCATCTGCATTTATAAATCTTCCCACCTCTGCATCGTAATATCTGCTCTGCAGATAATAAAGATTTGTATCGCTTTCAGTATCAGTGCAGCTTCCGTCATAGTAGTATCCTCTGTACAATACATGATTTAACTCAAAGGGAACCTCATATCCTTCATAACAGAAACTCTTTTCTGTATCTGTGATGACATTTCCCCATGCATCATATGTATATGAAGCAATCTCTGCTCCTCTGGCATCAAGCAGACCTGTCACATCTCCCTGCAGGTTCTTTTCATAATAAATTCTTGTGGTTTTTAATGTTTCGTTTATCTCACTTAACTGACTGTATTCAAAGCCGATAACATTATTAGATGAATCATACATGTACCAGATGTCATAACTCTTGAAACGGTATATTATTACCGTTTCAAAAGTCATATTTATGTAGATTATATATTTTAGATTAAATTTAATTTAATCTAAATCTGTCACACTCCCTTCTTCATCTAAATAAATTCCAATTTGTGTAATATATATATTGACTCCAACAATTTTGAAATAACATTTATAATATACTTCTTTTTTACCTTCACTAGTTTCAAGATAAACAGCTACTTTAACATGTTTATTAATCCAGTTTTCATTATCGTATGAACATTCTACTGATTTTACTGTATGATTTTTATCATCCCAATATATGTTATTTAGAATTTTTTTACTATCTTCTTCAGAAATATATTTACTATTACAATTTTCAGTCAAAATTGTTTCAGTAAAAACATCACCTATTTGATCTAAATAAAAAAATCTTACAGGATATATAATAACTATTATTATTGATATTATTAATAGCATAACACATGTTATCTTTTTTTTATTCATAAAAACTTCCTCTCTCCTTTATGTGGCATATCTCAACATGATCGTAATAATCCCCTTGTAACGGTTCTCGAAGATCCTTATTAAAACGACTGTCTGAATGTGCAGCATAATTAATTTTATCTGCTGTTACCGAAGAAATTATGGCTGTATGAGAATAACGTTTCTTTTTACTGGAATAAAAATATATCATATCACCAACTTTTGGATGAAATCTATTTATATAGTTTTTCATTTGCTGTTTTGTTACTTTTTTTACAATTTTAAATGATTTATTACTAAAGTATTTTTTTACATACTTTCTTTGTTCCACAACCGTTGTCCAACTCTTTGTGTATGCGAATCCAATTCCCTGTATACAAGGCATACAATACCAATTACTGGTCATGTTAATCCCTCCAGTCCACAAGCACTGTGATGCAAAATTAGTGCAATCACTTCCAAAGTATGGAAATTTTTGATTATATCCTTTATACAACCAAAATCTTATTTTTCTTCTTTTTACGCTATAATATTTTTTCATATAATTATAAACTTTACTTCTGTTATATGTAAATTTTATTATTTTTCTTTTAGGCGCATGACCATTTTTGTCAATAAGAGAAATTGGATTGCTATTACAATAAATATAATAGTTATCTTTATATATTTCGTTTTCTTCAATAAATATTGTATTAACATCATCTGCATTTATAAATCTTCCCACCTCTGCATCGTAATATCTGCTCTGCAGATAATAAAGATTTGTATCGCTTTCAGTATCAGTGCAGCTTCCGTCATAGTAGTATCCTCTGTACAATACATGATTTAACTCAAAGGGAACCTCATATCCTTCATAACAGAAACTCTTTTCTGTATCTGTGATGACATTTCCCCATGCATCATATGTATATGAAGCAATCTCTGCTCCTCTGGCATCAAGCAGACCTGTCACATCTCCCTGCAGGTTCTTTTCATAATAAATTCTTGTGGTTTTTAATGTTTCGTTTATCTCACTTAACTGGCTGTATTCAAAGCCGATAACATTATTACCTGAATCATACATATACCAGATGTCATACTTCTTTCCGGTCTTTTTGTATGTAACGGTTTCCCTTATGAGTTTTGTCTCATCCCATTCATATGTGGATGTTGTTTTTTCTGTATCCTTATAAGTTCTAAGTCCGTCCTCATTATATTTATATGTTACCCTGTTTCCATTGGCAAGAGTTGCTTCCTGCAACTGTCTTCCCCTGTACCAGTTAAATGACATTCCGTTATAGTATTCCTTCGGATTGCCACTGCTGTCATATGTGATTTCCTTTCCACAGTACTTTGTCAACTGATCAGGCCAGTCACCGTTTCTATATGAATATTTTCTTAATTCATCATCCTGTTCAACCAGCTTACCGTTGTCATTTATCACATATGTATGCTTTGCCTCAACGTTTCCCGTTGTGGTGTATCCGTACTAATATGCCCTTGAAACATCATAGTCATATTCCCATGTAAGTCTTCCGTGTGCATCATATTCATATGCATTTGTAAGCTTACCGTCAGTTTTTATTTTGGTAATGTTTCCTGCCCTGTCATATGTGTAATCAATGTTTTTGTTTTCGCCATACTTTTCTATGTCAAATGTTCTGTGTGTGGAATCGTCTTCCACTGAATTGTACTTTAATATGTTCTTTTTATATTTATCTGAATATAAATCTGTTACACATGACTTTCCGTCATCTGACATTGTTTCACTTAATACATCACCATTGTATAAGGTTGTCCTGTTCTTTATTTTGTCACCGTCTGAACTGTCGGTTTCAATTTTTGAAACCAATGTTTCTTTTTTGTCATCAAGTGCCTTATATTCATATTTTGTGGTCAGTGTGCTTTTCTTATTTTCTTCATCTTCATTCTGTACAACTTCCTTTATGAATCCGTCACTTCTTGTCACTCTTGTTGTATTGTCATTATATTCATAATGGTATGCCAACTGTGCACTTTCCGTGTTATCGGTTAGACTAAGCATCTGACCTGAGCTGTTTACTGACGTTACATATGAAGGTGTCTTTTCATCATTATAGAAAACTTCCGTCTTTTCCGCAACCGCGGCATCATCTTCTGAATCAACCTTGTATTCCGTGGTTACGGTCCTTACCTTCTGTCTGTCATCTCCCGTGCCGTAATAAGTTATCTGTTCATCAGTATTTTCAACAGAATCCCCTGTACTTTCTCCTGATTCATTGCCGGAATCATTCTGTGTGTGACTGTACTCATATGAGACAAGTGTCCTGTCACCTACCTGAAGGTTTGTGATTTTATTGTCGGAATTATATTCCATTGTGTATTTTGTCTGCTGATCACAGATAAATTCCACATTTCCATTTTCAGAGTATTCCCTGTCATAAAGCCCCTTGTGAACCTTTGATGCTGATACAACTGACCTGTCCGTTCCCTTTAAGCGTGGGTTATCTGTTTTTCTTGGATTGTTGTCTCCAACATCATCCTTGTCTCTTAATCCGTCAAAGTCAACAATACTTTATTTTTTAGTGCTAGTGCATAAAATAATCTAATTGCACAATTGCAAATCAATAATTTTCATTACACTATATATTATAATGTATATAGTACAATATATGACTATTTACGTCATATAAAAATACACTGTAATTATCATTATTTGACCCTGCTCTCAGGCTATAATAGTCTCCTTCATTTATATTATCTGTTTCAAAGTCATACTTATTGCTATCCTCCATACTTTCATAAGGGAACTTATCAAAATAACTCTTTATATCATCTATATTTTCTTTTGTTACAATAGAATAATAACTGTTCTCCTCAAATTTTTTATCCTCGCTTTCCTTATAGAAATATTTGCAATAATCTATATAATCTTGAAATCCATCACTGTAATATTCTTCACAGTTACTATACCCTTCAATAATCTCATTACTTTTGGAACTGCATGCACTCAGTAATATCATACACAATATAATACATAATATATTTCTCCTCATACATATCTCCTCTCTATCGCACCTTCACTTGTTGCTTGGTAGTATAAATAGTAATGAAAGTATCATTTAACACTATTCTTACACTTCCCAAAGGAAGTATCATCAAATCAAAAATGCTGATTTTATGCGGCATTCCACCGCATCTGTTTCATCTAATGTTACTCTTTTCATATCGTTTTCAAAAACTTTAGTTGCAAATTAGTTGCAATGATTCAATATTGCTTCTACGAAATTCATGGCAGATATAATCTACTTTTACAACTAAAAACGAATAATCAAATGTGGCTTGCGGGTGCTTTATCATGTCTGCTGCCACACCCACTATGAAAGGAGCTTTTCTATGAGCAATCAACACAAACATCCAACTATAAGTTTTAGAATCAGCGATGCTGAACGCAAGCAAATCGAAGCCCGTATCCTTGCCAGCGGCATGATGAAGAAAGATTACTTTGTCCGTTCCTGCATATATAACCGAATCTGTGTTGTAGGTAAGAAAGAAACCATATATCCTCTTGTGCAGACTGTTAATGCTCTGTATCTGCAACTGCTTGACATGCAGAAAGCATTTATTGAATGCTGTGAACCCTCAGCTTTAAACAATCTTCCTACAAGCGATGAAATCAAGGAACTACAGACCGACTATAACAATATGCTTACAGCCATCATTGATCTGCTTGATGGTGCCAAGTATCTGTGGCAAGGAGAACACCATGAAACAAAATAACCCTTGTTACCTGTTTTGCATGTATGAACCTGCTACAGATTCCGTTATTGTTAATTCCATCAACGATACATACACCAGTACACCTTTTACTATAAGTTGTGAAAAATGTAATTCAGCCGTTTTGCTCGATACACCTGATGATATCGCGTATCTATATCGGCTGGCACAGGAAAATTCTCTACTGTATGCTGAATTGGCTTGCAAACCCAATGTATTACAGGAATATGTTGACGCTATGAATTAATTCAATTAACAACATAATTCTTATCTCACCAGTTGCAGATTTCTTTTTCGACTGGCGAGATATATCCTATCCCCATTATCATTATTTAAATGCTCCCCATTATTCTAAGCCGATTAACTTTGCCAGCTTTTTTAACATATGAATCTGTTGCTGCCAGTACTTCTTGAACTTTATCTGATATAGCTTTACTCTTCTTTATCCCCGGTTGCACTATGCAAATACATCCTCGTAATACTTTTCCAGATGTTTTTATCTCTTTTATCATAGTCTTAAAATTTCCACCTTTTTTCACTATACAATGCCCTGCATTATGACGACTCGTAAACTTTTCAAGTAATTTCCCTTTTGTCGTAAACCATGTTACAGACTTTATTGCTTGTCCTGATACTTCATATACATCACCAACACTATTGTTATAAGATAATGAACCCATTTTTTTGACATGATACAATTCGACAACCAACTCATTATCTGTCTCATAAATTGTAATATAATCCGCCATTTCACCTGAACCATGGTCGTATATAATATATTTAAATTTTTCATCTGCTTCTAGAATTTTATATAATGCATCCTGAATTGACACCCTCGTATCGCTGTCATTTTTTCTAAATTCCAATTTTAAATTTGTATCATAACACTTCCAATCAACACCCTCTATTATACTACTGTCAAATAACTCGCTTTCAAAATCACCTTCAATTACATCAATGCCTGTTATCGTCATGTCCTTTACAGTTTTATATATTAGTGGTTGTTCCGTGAGAAATTTGTCCATTGGTATTTCTTCTTTTCCTGAACACACAATAAATCTATTTTCCAAACTTCTATATCTGGCTTTTATATCACATTCCAAATTCTCTGAAATTTCTCCGACCGAAACCTCAACTGACACTTTTGTCTTCTCGCAATTTTTCACCACAACCATCGCATCCGTTAGCCTGCAATACTCATAATCCGAATCTTTTCTGCGATACTTAATAACAGGATCACAATTGTATGTTTCCGCACTAAAATCCGCATAAAAGATATCTTTTGGATATTCTACAAGAGCTTTGGGCAGAGGTAAAAAATCAAAATTTGTATTTGTTTTTACTTTTATATCTTTATTTGCTATTTTCTTTCCCAACTCATCGCACCAATGTATATAATCTTTTAAGTCTTTGTAAGCACTGCTCCAAACTTTTGAAGCACTGCTATATCCAATTGTAACATCTCCTTCCGCCTCATCTACTGCTTTGCAAAATGCATGCCCAGCAGAATACATTCTTCCCGAATCTTTATCAATTGCATCACTCACATCTGAACCTGCCATTATTCTATATGATTCTCCCGATTGTGATTGCTTGCTCAGCATTCCTGAATTAAAAATCTCAAAATTCTTGAGTTTACCCAATACTTTATATATTTCTGATTTAGGTATTGGCTCATAAGAATCACAAAATGATGATACCAATTCATCATACATTGCTTCAGAATGTTTCTGCGAATATATATGTACCATATGAGCATGTTTCTGATAATGTATTATATATAAAATATATTCAAGATTGACCTTATCACCACTTCCCATCCAAAGTGGAGAAACATATTCCAAGCCAATTCCCACTACCGTATTTTCTTGTTTATTTCTTAATATTCTTCCTGCCACGTTGCAGGTCTCTGGAAATTCAGCATTTATATCGAAATTCATAGAACGATAAATTTTCACATGACAATTAGGTCTAATCGCATGAACAGGGACACATTCAAGAATACGCTCATCTTCCACAACATATTCTTTATAATAATTTCTATTTTGCTGTTCCCTTTTATTCTTTCCTTCACTCATTCCAATAATCATATCCTGCCATACAGCATCTTTAGAATAAAGTAAATTATTTTCAATTTCTAATTCTTCATTATTTACCGCAATAAATTTTGCCTTTCCTATATTCTTTGCATTTGTCCGAGCAAACCTACCAATAAACTGTAATGTACTCGCAAGCGATTTATGAGGAACATGTATTGCTGCAATTTTAAGATTAGGAAAATCATACCCTTCTCCTAGCATATCTACACACACAATTCCATCTAGTTCTCCAGAATGCAACAATTTCAAAATATGATTAACCTTGGAATTACTCATTGAACTATCCACTTTTGAAATTTTCAATGAAGTATTATCCTTATATAACTTCTCCAGTTTTTCAGCACTTACTTTAGTATCTGTACGTACCATCAGATAATGTTCATACCCAGCTTTTCTGTCATTCAGTAATACCTCCTCAGCTCTTTTAGCAATGCACAAATCATTATCAGTCCCACTTTCCACAGGCACATATTGTATTTCGCCAAAAATGCCATCTTCGTATGCCTTTGAAAGCGGATAATCATATACTATTTCACCGGACAGCTCTTTTCGATCCAACCTAAACGGTGTTGCTGTAAACAACACATGCGTTGCGACAGATAAATTCACCAATATCTGTTGCCATGTTTTAGCTGGAGTATGATGAGCCTCATCAACTTCCACCAAATCAATATTCTCTTTCGCCCAATCAGATTCACTTAGACTGAGTGCACAACTAGGTGTAGCAACAATAACATCTGCTTGTTCCAAGTCTTTTTGATACTCCTTGGTATACAAATGCTCCAACTCAAAAACTTTAGGTTTTTTTATTGAAGTATTAAATACGTTAGCTACACATAATGTCCTAAGTTCAAAAAAATCCTCTGCAATTTGTCCACGAACCATTTTGCTTGGTGTAACAACTAATACTCGTTGTTTTCGGATTAAATATGGCACCAACATAAGCACAGCTGTTTTTCCTGATCCTGTAGGCATAATGACAATAGCTGCATCCTTTTTATTGAGTGTAAAAAAAGACGATATTGCGTGAATTGCACCTAATTGAGCATTTCGTAATCCTCTGCTTTTTTCTGAATCTATGGGATATTTTATTGCATTGTAATGAATCTCAAAATAATTCCCCATATAATTTCCTTCCCGAACTAATATTATTTTCTCATATTAGTTTCTTGTACCTCTTGAAACACTATCTTCCTCTCTCATTAGTGGTTTTACAACATCATAATAAGCTGCAACAGCAAAAATCAGACACATAATTAGATATATAAACCCAAAATACAATTTGTCCATAATAACAAACATATACCCAATAGACGTTAGAAAATAAGTAAATATTGATGTATCCAGCGTAAATTTTTCTAAACAATGCATCCAATGTGTTTTTCTGAATTTCTTATTACGAATAAATTTTTCTATAATTTTTATAACTACCACAATAATTATTAATGCTAAATAACCTAAACCAGCCACAATTTTATTGCCCAACTCTTTATTCAAGTATACTAACGGCAATATAATCAATGAAAGAATAGAATATACTACAAACAAAATATTATTTATCAAAGGAAACACACTTTCATAATATAATGCGTTTATAGCCTTCTTCTCCTCTTCATTTGCTTTTTTAACATTCTCCAAAATCATATTATCTCTAATTCGTCTTTGTTCAGATTCTTTATATTTAGATTCTTTCTCATCTATTTTTCTATTTGCATATTTATTCACACTTGACTCATCAATAATATTTTTCACTTTCTTACAAATAGGTAAATTTAAAAATTCTTCTTTACTCTTATCTGCTCGCTTGAATTTGTTATTCCACTTTTTAGAAATTTCAGACAATTCTATCACTTTATCGATGGAATAATCTTTAAAATAAGTTATTTCTTCATCCGTATAAAACTTTTCTGTATAGCATTTGAACGCATCCGCAATTTTTATGGTGCATTCTTCTGGTGACTGTATAAAATCAAATGAAGAAACTATTTTATACACATAATCTTTCAAATAATTATAATCTGGTGGGAAATCATCTGCTACCACTTCTCCATCATCATCTGTTATTGGACAAGGTTTAGGATTAATGCCATTTTCTTTCAACTTATAGTTATAATATGCCATAATACAACTTGTATCTGCATTCTCTTTACTATATTTACATACATCTCTATAGGCACTTAATAATTCAAGCAACTTATTTCTTTCCTTTTTTCTAAGATATTTAACCGCATAAGAAGAATTGATTTCAAAAAGTGCTTCATAATCATTACGCGTATAATATTTTTCATTCAATAATTTAACGATTGGAAATATCACCATCATCAATACACTTTCTCGATTTGCTTTGTCATAATATCTTTTTGATATTAACAACGATGCAATCGCAGAAATGAAAATAGCCATTGCATTTTGATATAGTCAATTACCAATTTGTACCAACATCTCTTTTTCCTTCCTGTATCGTATTTCCACTACCTGTTCTGTACTATATTCAACACTTAATTACCATCAACACACCTGCATCTATCAGGTAGTCCTCATGATAGAATAACTTTTTTCGTCGCTTTTTTCGTCGCTTTTTCGACGAAAAAAGCGACGAATTATTTTAATCTATACAACTTACCTTTTGTTTTCCCATTATCGATGAGTTTGTCAAGTGCAATTAATTCCCTTAACAGCTCCTTTGTCCTAGTATCCTTTAGTCCAAGATTATCAGCTATTTCAGCTGTTTTATGCCACTCGCCATCATTCAATAATTTTAGGATTTTGTTATATTGTTCTATCTTTTTCTTTGATAATTTTTTCGTCGCTTTCTCATAGCTATCTGGCAGCGGAACTTCATCTTCTGCTTCCAAAAATGACGGGTGGATTGGAATTCTTATTCTCATAGCTCGTTTATCTTCATCTGTAAAGAATTCCGCTCTTGGTGAGCCATTCTTCTCAAGTTCTTCCTGTATAGTTGGTATACCTGAAGAATGACCTTCTGACAAATCCAGTTCTTTTAAAAACTCCCCAAGTCGTCTATTTCTATAATACCTAGAAACAAATCTCTTTCCTTCAGCTATTGTCTTTTCTGAAATAGATCTGTCTATCCCCGGAAAATTCATGATATTTATGCAATCCGGCTCTATCTCTATAGTTACTGGTTCAAAGGACATATAATCTCTGTGATAAAAGGCATTTACCACAGCCTCTTCTATTGCCTGATATGGGTAATTGAATATCCTTAACGCCTCCATCTGATTTGGTACTTTAATTACCTTTTCTCTAATAATCAAATTACGAAATCTTTCCATTGTTGCTTGAATCATCTGAGGCACCGAACCTGTAATATTAGGAAAATCTTCACTAATACTTGGATTCTTAATGCTTCCTTTAGGAAAAGAGGTCATCTGTACATAAGTATATCCAAAGAATTTTTCTGGATGCTCACAGAACATCATAATTGCCACATTCTGAATATATCTGAGTTCTGGCAAACCAACCAATAACTGCATATCATTAAGTGTTTCCTCAACTCCACGTTCTCTTACCTGTTTAGCAAGTTTACTACCGGTTTTTCTTAAATGATCTTCTAACAACACGGGTGAAATATCCTCAAATGTTGCCTTATGATTAGCTCTGCAATCAAATGGTGTTTGATCTGACATATTAATCAGTTCTCGCTCCTGTTCACTATTTGCCTTAACAGAACTTGTCTGATAACGAATATAATAATTGTACTTTTTCTCTTTCTTACTTGTTACATGCTCTGGTGATTTATAAGGTTGCTGCTGTCCTGTTCTGACAACAATTACAAAAATCCATTTTCCATCCACTTCTGCTGGTATTCCCTGTGGAAAGTAAGGTGGTGAAATCAAATTATTGTAACCCAACATATCTTTCTGTATTGAATCTAACATATATTCAGGTAAGCCTTTTACCGGTCGTTTTGCAATACCATTTTCTTCTTCAACTCCTACAACAATATAGCCGCCACCTTCATTATTGTAATCGTTTGCGAATGCACAGACACTATGGTAGATATCATCAGGATTCCATCCTGTCTTAAACTCTATTCGATCTGATTCCAATTTTCTTTTGTTTAATAAATCTTCTACGTCTAGTTCAAGTTCCATAACATTCTCTCCATTCCCAACATACTTTTTAATTATCTTTCATCTATTATCAGTTTTATTTTCAAGCTTACATAATAAATGATTTGTCCAACCTATTTGTGTCACCATTGGTGACACAAATAGTATTTTCTATAACATTTGAATTATTAATTTATATTTTCTAAAAGTTTTTGTTAAACTAATTATATCAAAATATATAAAAAATAAAATCTTCTTTTTCCACGCCATAATCAGTTCGATTTCGCCTTGCTGCATCTCACTGACGGCTGGTACCGTATAAGACCGAAAGAAAGAACCTCGCAGAAATCCATATATGTATTTCCATCTTCCACAACACCGATTCATTCGCAATTCGCTTCGCTTCTTGCTCATGAGTGGCTGTCGCCACTTACGCAAAAAATAAAAGCCAACTGCTAGTGAACATATATGCTCCCACAGTCTCTCTATGCCATGCTCAGCTCGAATCCGCTTTGCTACTTCTCACTGACGGCTGGCGCCGTATAAGGCCAAAAAGGAAGAAACTTCCAGAAATCCATAAGTGCATTTCTGGAAGTTTCTTCCTTTTCAGCCTTGCATGGCTTGTAGCTTATTCAAACTCTATAGTTCCAGGTGGCTTACTTGTCAAATCGTACATTACTCGATTGACTCCTTTCACCTCGTTTATTATTCTGTTCATTACCTTGTTCAATACTTCGTATGGTATTTCAGCAGATTCGGCTGTCATAAAGTCGATTGTCTTTACGGCTCTGAGGGCTACTGCGTAGTCGTATGTTCTCTCGTCTCCCATAACACCTACTGAGCGCATATTTGTTAATGCTGCGAAATACTGGTTTATTTCTTTATCAAGACCTGCGTTTGCAATTTCTTCACGATAGATTGCATCTGCATCCTGAACAATTTTCACTTTTTCGGCTGTTACTTCACCGATGATTCTGATTCCAAGTCCCGGACCTGGGAATGGCTGACGGAATACTAAATATTCCGGTATTCCAAGTTCAAGTCCTGCCTTACGAACTTCATCTTTGAAAAGGTCGCGAAGTGGTTCGATGATTTCCTTGAAATCAACATAGTCAGGCAATCCACCTACATTGTGGTGAGATTTGATTACTGCTGATTCTCCGCCCAGACCGCTTTCTACAACGTCAGGGTAAATCGTTCCCTGAACCAAATAGTCAACTGCTCCGATTTTCTTTGCCTCTTCCTCAAATACGCGGATGAATTCTTCTCCGATAATCTTACGTTTTGCTTCAGGTTCTTCAACTCCTGCAAGTTTTTCGTAAAATCTATCCTGTGCATTTACACGAATAAAGTTTAAGTCATAATCACCATTAGGGCCAAATACAGCTTCAACTTCGTCGCCTTCATTCTTTCTTAAAAGACCGTGGTCTACAAATACGCATGTAAGCTGGTTTCCAATTGCCTTTGCCAAAAGTACAGCTGCCACTGATGAATCAACACCACCTGACAAAGCACAAAGCACCTTTCCATCGCCTACTTTTTCACGAATTGCTTTTATTGAATTTTCAACGAATGAGTCCATCTTCCAGTCACCGGCACAACCACATACGTTATATACATAGTTGCTTAAAATTTTTTTTCCGCGAACTGTGTGTAACACTTCCGGATGGAACTGAATTGCATAAAGCTTCTTTTCTTCACATTCTGCGACGGCTACAGGGCAATCGCTTGTGTGACCTGTAATTTTGAATCCTGGTGCAGCCTGTGAAATGTAGTCAAAATGACTCATCCAACAAACTGTATCTTCTTCAATACCTGTAAATAATTTTGAAGTTGTATCTACATGTACTTCTGTCTTCCCATATTCTCTTACAGGAGCTTTTTCAACTTTACCACCAAGAATGTGCTGCATTAATTGAGCTCCATAACATAATCCAAGTACAGGAATTCCAAGTTCAAATAACTCTTTAGTATAAGTTGGTGCGCCTTCTTCGTAACAACTGTTTGGTCCACCTGTTAAAATAATTCCTTTTGGATTCATTTCTTTTATCTTTTCGATATCTGTTTTATATGAATAAATTTCACAGTAAACATTACATTCACGAACTCGTCTGGCAACAAGCTGGTTGTACTGTCCGCCGAAATCTATTATGATAACTAACTCTCTATCCATGTTTCCTCCTGTATATCCGTATTGCAGGAACAATAAAAAACCTGCACTTCTGTTATTTTACTCTATTTTTCTTAAATGTACAAGGAAGTTATATGTAATCCTTCAACAAAGATTTCCACATAATTCTCTCTTCCAGAGCAAAGAACGGCTTACCACATTTTTTACTTCAAGTGCATGCCTATTCGCAACTGATTTTTTGCGCGAGTTTTCATTCATAGTAAACTATTTAAGACTAAATTAAAATTCTGGAAGATTTTTTTATTACATATTAAAAGAAGCACCTGCTACATTTCATATAACAGATGCTTCACTATTTCAACACCTTAACTTTACAACTACATTCTCAACCGCAGGTACTTTTCTTCTTCACAAATCTTCTTTGAATCTACTACTATACTTATTGTAATTATTTACAATATTATGTGTATCATTCCTCTCATTTGTCCTGCTTTAACTTCCTTATCTACTCTAACCATAAGATGTTATTGCCCATTGATTCTTCGTTTTGAATACTTCCTATCCTTTCCGTTTCAATGTAACATCTTATCCAATAATTACTACTAAAACAATCTTCCGTTGATTGCCATGTCAGCAGATATCATTGGGTAAAATTTCTTTCACCTCTTATCTTAGATACTGTTGCTATTAGGTTGACATCTAATAACAAGGTGGTTGTTAAATGTACTGTATAAGTCGTTCCAGGTGCTTAATGCTTATTTATTTTGTAACTCTAATGTAGCATATTTTTACACAAATTAAAAGCATTTTTCTTATACTTTTTTAAGTTTGTAAGTGTTGCATAAAAGTGTTTTTATTTAAACATTTTTATGAATCGTTTTCTTATTAAAAATGACCATTTTTCTTCTATTTTTCCTCTTCTAACTTCTGTTTTACAAACTTGGCTGTGTAACTTGTAGGATGTTCTGCCACCTGTTCCGGTGTTCCTGCAACTACTACCGTACCACCTCGGTCTCCGCCGTCAGGTCCCATATCAATAATATAATCTGCAGCCTTTATTACATCCAAATTGTGTTCAATAACTAAAACTGTATTTCCCTCATCAGTTAATCTCTGAAGAATTTCCACAAGTTTGTGAACATCGGCAAAATGAAGCCCTGTTGTAGGTTCGTCTAAAACATAGATTGTCTTACCTGTACTTCTTTTACTTAGCTCGGTTGCCAGTTTAATTCGTTGAGCTTCACCACCTGACAACTGTGTACTTGGCTGACCTAATCTGATGTATCCTAAGCCCACATCATAAAGCGTCTTAACCTTATTATATATTCTTGGAACATTCTTAAAGAATTCCATAGCTTCTTCCACCGTCATCTCAAGAACGTCATAAATATTTTTGCCCTTATATTTAACTTCTAAAGTCTCTCTGTTATATCGCTTTCCTCCACATACTTCGCAAGGCACATACACATCCGGCAGGAAATGCATTTCAACCTTAAGTATTCCATCACCTGAACATGCTTCGCAACGTCCACCTTTTACATTAAAGCTGAATCTTCCTTTCTTGTATCCACGCTCCTTTGCATCCATTGTGGCTGCAAATAAATCTCTAATAATATCAAACATACCTGTGTAGGTTGCAGGATTACTTCTAGGAGTTCTTCCTATTGGTGACTGATCAATGTTTATAACTTTATCTAACTGTTCAATTCCTTCGATTTCTTTAAATTTTCCAGGAATTGTTCTAGCTCTATTTAACTCTCTTGCTAGACTTTTATAAATTATTTCATTAACTAAAGAACTCTTTCCTGATCCTGAAACACCTGTTACACATGTAAATACACCAAGTGGAATTTTTACATTAATATTCTTTAAATTGTTTTCCTTTGCTCCTTTTACCTTAAGATAACCTGTTGGCTTTCTTCTTTTTTCAGGAACAGGGACTCTCAATTTGCCACTTAGATATTTTCCTGTAATAGAGTTTTTGTTCTTCATTATTTCCTTAGCAGTACCCTTTGCCACTACTTCTCCACCATGTTCACCTGCACCGGGGCCAATGTCTACCACGTAGTCTGCTGCAAGCATAGTGTCTTCGTCATGTTCAACAACTACTAAAGTATTACCTAAATCTCTAAGATGCTTCAATGTCTTTAATAACTTTTCATTATCATTCTGATGTAAACCGATACTAGGTTCATCCATTATATAGGCAACCCCAACAAGACCTGAACCTATTTGGGTAGCAAGCCTAATACGCTGAGCTTCACCACCTGACAAGGTACCTGTTGCTCGTGATAAGCTTAAATAATCCAAACCTACATCAATTAAAAACTGAAGACGACCTTTTATTTCTTTCAGAATTTCTTTACCTATAGCCATCTGTGTAGTTGTTAATTGAACTTCATCTAAAAACTTTCTCAAGTCTCTAACTGACATTTCTGTCATATCAATAATATTTTTATCGCCAATTGTTACAGCTAAAGATTCTTTCTTAAGTCTCTGACCATGACATGTACTACAAGGTGTTATTCTCATATATGACTCATACTCTGCCTTGGTAGATTCGGCACTTGTTTCTCTGTAACGTCTTTCTACGTTGCGAATCAAACCTTCAAAGGCAATATCATATATCCCTTGTCCACGCTGGCCTGTATAATGTACAGGCACACTTTCACCATTAGTTCCATAAATCAGAATATCTTTAATTTTCTTAGGATATTTTTCAAACGGAGTATCTAAATCAAACTTATATTTCTTACATAGTGCCTGTAAAATAGCATTGGTAAAGCTCTTTTTATCCTTAGCACTTTGCCAGCCTAAAACTACAATTGCCCCCTGATTTATGCTAAGACTTTGATTAGGAATCATTAAGTCAACGTCAAATTCCATCTTATATCCTAAACCGTAACAATCTGGACATGCACCAAAAGGATTATTAAATGAGAAGCTTCGTGGCTGAATTTCGTCTATACTAATTCCACAATCAGTACATGCAAAGTTCTGACTAAATGTTATTGTCTCTCCACCAATTACATCCAGATTCATCAAACCGTTACCTAACTTCAACGCATTCTCTATGGAATCTGTAAGACGTTTCTCAATTCCTTCTCTTATACTTAATCTGTCTACAACAATTTCTATATTATGTTTTATATTCTTATCAAGAGTTATTTCCTCTGTTAGCTGATACATGTTTCCATCAACAATTACACGTACATAACCACTTTTCTTTGCACTTTCAAAAACCTTCTCGTGACGACCTTTCTTGCCTCTTACAATAGGAGCAAGTATTTGGAACTTAGTGCGTTCCGGTAATTCTAAAATTCTGTCAACAATTTCATCTACTGACTGTTTCTTGATTTCTTTGCCACATTTTGGACAGTGAGGTACACCTACTCTGGCATATAGTAATCTCATATAATCATATATTTCTGTAACTGTTCCAACTGTTGAACGTGGGTTTCTGTTTGTAGATTTCTGGTCTATTGAAATTGCCGGTGGTAAACCTTCAATACTTTCCACCTGGGGTTTCTCCATTTGTCCCAAGAATTGTCTGGCATAGGATGACAAAGATTCCATATACCTTCTCTGTCCTTCTGCATAAATTGTATCAAATGCCAAAGACGATTTTCCCGAGCCACTTAAACCTGTAACTACTGTAAATTCGTCTCTTGGAATTTCAATATCAATATTCTTCAAGTTATGCTCATTAGCCCCTTTTATTTTAATGTACTTTTTCTTGTCCGACATTACTTTCACTCTCCATTAATTATCATTATTCTTTATATTTTTTCTTAAGTTCTGCCAGTTTTTCACGCATTTCAATAGCAGTCTCAAAATCAAGTTCTGCTGCTGCTTTCTGCATTCTCTTTTCAACCTTGTCAATTAACTTCTTCAATTCTTTTGAATCCATTGACTCAGGATCTTTCTCAATATCATTAATTTTTCTGTCAACTTCTTTAGAAATACTAATAAGTTCTCTAACAGCCTTTTTAATTGTAGTTGGAGTAATTCCATGTTCCTTATTATATTCCTGCTGAAGTTTCCTACGTCTGTTAGTTTCAGTAATAGCCTTATCCATTGACTCAGTAATATTGTCAGCATACATTATTACGTGACCTTCTGAGTTTCTGGCCGCACGACCTATAGTCTGTATCAAAGATGTCTCTGAACGGAGGAATCCTTCCTTGTCTGCATCTAAAATTGCAACCAGACTGATTTCCGGTATATCAAGTCCCTCTCTTAAAAGATTAATACCTACTAAAACATCAAAAACATCCAAACGCATATCCCTGATAATTTCTGTTCTCTCTAATGTATCAATATCAGAGTGAAGGTACTTAACCCTAATTCCTACATCTCTCATATAATCCGTCAAATCTTCTGCCATTCTCTTTGTTAAAGTAGTAACCAGAACTTTATTTTTCTTCTCAACTTCTTTATTGATTTCAGTAATAAGGTCATCTATCTGACCTTCAATTGGTCTTACACTAATTTCAGGATCCAGCAAACCTGTTGGTCTGATAATTTGTTCAGCTCTAAGTAACTCATGTTCCTCTTCATAAGTATTAGGTGTAGCTGAAACAAAAAGCATCTGGTCAATCATCCCCTCAAATTCATCAAACCTAAGCGGTCTGTTATCTTTTGCCGATGGCAGTCTAAAACCATAATCCACCAATGTGCTTTTTCTTGCCTGATCCCCATTATACATTCCACGAATTTGCGGTATTGTAATATGGCTTTCATCAATCATTATAAGGAATTCATCACCAAAATACTCCATTAACGTATGTGGTGTTGCTCCGGGAGCCAGTCCTGCCATATGGCGGGAATAGTTCTCGATTCCTGAACATATCCCTGTTTCCCTAAGCATTTCCATATCAAAATTAGTTCTCTCTGCTATTCGCTGTGCCTCAATCAGCTTATCCTCTGATTTAAAATAAGCCACCTGTTCTGCTAACTCTGCTTCTATATCCTTAATAGCTCTCTCTAATTTCTCCGGATTAACTACATAATGTGAATTTGGGAAAATAGCCACATGTTCTAATTCGTGACGCACTTCGCCTGTCAAAGAATCAATCTCTGTTATTCTTTCTATTTCATCATCAAAAAATTCAACTCGTATGGCACTATCTGTGTATGATGCAGGAAATACTTCCAGATTCTCCCCTCTTACCCTAAAAGTTCCTCGTTTAAAATCCATATCATTTCTGTCATACTGAATCTCTATTAGCTTATGAATAATATCGTCTCTATCTCTAATAGTTCCCGGTCTAAGGGACACTACCATGTTTTTGTAATCTATTGGATCACCTAAACCGTAAATACACGAAACCGAAGATATAATAATAACATCCTTTCGCTCTATTAACGCCATAGTAGCCGAATGTCGTAATTTATCTATTTCATCATTTATTGCAGAATCCTTCTCAATATATGTGTCTGTACTTGGCACATAAGCTTCCGGCTGATAATAATCATAATAAGAAACAAAGTATTCCACAGCGTTATTAGGAAAAAATTCTTTAAACTCCCCATAAAGCTGTGCCGCCAAAGTCTTATTATGAGCAATAATTAACGTTGGTTTATTCATTTGTGCAATAACATTTGCCATTGTAAAAGTCTTTCCAGAACCTGTTACACCAAGCAATGTTTCAAACTGATTTCCTTTCTTAAAACCTTCAACCAACTGCTTAATAGCCTGAGGTTGATCCCCGGTTGGCTGATATTCTGAATGTAATTCAAAATGATCCATACAAATCTCCTATAAATCTATTTCTAACCATATATAAATACTTAACTAATTCCAATGACACATAATATTTGTTTTCTTTTCAGCAACATATAAATGTCTCATTTCTTTTCGACAACTGCATAAACAAATTATAACAAAAAGCCTGAAAAAAGTATATAGCATTTTCGAACTTATGTTCTTTTTTATTTGTATATATGTCTTTTTACTCTACACTTTTTTATTTATACTCATTATTACTTTATATATCATATATTTTTAAAATTAAACTATTTCCAGCTCATCTATGGGATTTCTAACTTACATTTTCTGTTTCTCTCAGCATAAAAGCAGGTGCCTTTGGATTCCATTTATCCTTTAGCATCCTGCTTTATATTTTACCTATTACTACATATCTAATTCAAACCTATTATCATAGTTTTATTTTCCTCATAAAAATTGATAATACAAAATTGATAATATAAACCTTCCTAATATATTTTTTAATAGACTACAATTTCCGTAATGGATTTTCTGTTTTAAAAAAATTATTACTTTGAATTTTTAAACGTCACATTGCTTCTAATTTATTTTTATAATCTATTTTTTCTTTAAAACTTCTAATGCTTTATTTAGCTGTACATCTGTTTTTCCGTTTGCCTCAATCTTTACATCTGGTGTAATTCCTTTTCCATGAATGTTTTTGCCACTTGGTGTATAGTAGTCTTCAATTGTAATTTTAACTGCTGAACCGTCTGTTAATGGAATAATCTGTTGTACGATTCCTTTGCCAAAAGACTGTGTTCCTACAATTGTTCCTACACCAAAGTCCTGTATGGCTCCGGCAAAAATTTCAGATGCGCTGGCACTGTTTTTATTTTGTAAAACGACAATCAGCATATCTAAACATTTTGCGTCAGAAGTCTGCTTTTCCTCGTTTCCGTATTTGTCTTTAGTATAAACAATCGTTCCTTCCGGTAAGATTTCATCTAATATTTTGCAAACGCCTTCATAAGAACCACCTGGATTATTTCTTAAGTCAAAAATTACTTTTTTCATGCCCTGCTTTTTCAAAGAACTTAAAGCTGATGAAAACTGATCAGCGGTTACCGTATCAAATTCAGAAATCTGTATGTAACCGATTTTGTTCTTCTTATCAAGCATTTTGTGTGCTACAGTAGGTACTTTTACTTCTCCTCTTGTAATTGTAACGTCCACATATTTCTTAACTGATTGACGATATACTGTTAACTTAACTTTTGTTCCTTTATCCCCTTTCATCATGCTAACCACTTTATCAACATCTTCTGAAGATACATCTTTTCCATCAACCTTTGTAATAACGTCACCATCTTTTACTCCGGCTTTGTCTGCCGGGCCATTCTTAAAAGCTTTTGTTATTGTTATTACTTTTGTTTCTGTGTTCTGTGAAACATAAGCTCCAATCCCGCAATATTCACCGGAAGTGCTTTCCATTAACTTTGTGTACTCTTCTTTCGTGTAATAAACTGAATAAGGATCTCCCAATCCTTCTAAAAGTCCCTTATATAAACCGTTTTCCAAATCTTCCTGATCTACATTCTTCAAATATTTTAAGTTGATTAATGCCTCTAAAGATTTGAGCTTTGATTCTGCCTTGTCTACAGCATATGTAGCATCCGTTTTTACGCTATCCTGAGAAAAATGCAGTCCAACGCCAACTGCTACTCCCAAAACCAACATTGCAAACATACCTAAAAGAAAGCCAGGTACAAATTTTGTTTTAGTTTTCTTTTTCTCGATTTTTTTATTAATTTTCTTTACATTTATTTTTTCCATATCAATCTCTTCCTCGCTTTACACTATAACCTTTTCATTTAAGTATGTTCAAATAAATTATAATTCAACTTTACATAATAACATAATCACTTTTATGAACTTTTTAACAGAACTTTCTCCTTGCGAATCATACTACTTATGTATATTAAACTATTTTTTCTTTTATAACAATAAAGAATGAAAAACTAAATAATTAATTTTTCATTCTTTACTATTTATAAAATATTATGTTTCATTCTGTTTAGAAGTAACTCCATGGATTTACCCAGTTACCTGGTGTTGTTCCACTTGTTGCTCCAAGATGTAAATGGTTACCTGTTGATGAACCTGTTGTACCAACTAAACCAATTGTCTGTCCCTGACTTACATGCTGACCAACACTTACTAAAATTGATGACTGATGCATGTAAACTGATGTTACACCATTTGAGTGTTTAATACCTGTCCAGTTTCCTGCTGTGGCATTATAATTTGCCCAAACTACAGTACCGTCTGCTACTGCTACTACAGGAGTTCCACCTGGTGCAGGGAAGTCAATTCCGTTGTGGAATGTGCTACTACCTGAGAATGGATCTTTTCTGTATCCATAATCTGATGAAACTGATGTGTGTCCCGGTACCGGATAAATCCAACCGCTGGATTTGCTTGGTGTTGGGTTTGTATTTGTATTAGTATTGTTATTAGTATTTGTGTTGTTATTTGTATTATTGTTTGTATTTGTCTGTGCTTTTGGAGCTGCCTGAGTTGGAGCCTGTGTTGCCTGTGCTGCGATCTTAGCCTGGGCTACTTTTTCTTCCTGTGCCTTAATTTCCCGATCAAGTGCATCTGAAGAAGCCTCATTCTGCTCAAGCAAATCTTCATATTCAGATAATTCTGACTGCTTTGATGCAACTGTACTTTCAAGCTGTGACTTATCTGTCTTCTGCTTTGTCTGCATTGTTACAAGGTTCTTCTTATCTTTCTCCAAAGAAGTTTTTGAATCAGAAATTGTCTTTCTTGTCTGCTTTAACTTGTTAAGCATTTTTCTATCATACTGAGATAATTCTGTAATATATTCAGCTTTGTTTAAGAATTCTGTAATGCTCTTTGAATTTAAAATTAAGTCAAGTAATTCTGTATCACCATTTTCGTACATATACTTAATTCTTAACTTCATGTCAGCATACTGAGCCTTAATGCTTTCTTCTGCTGCTTTTAATTTCTTCTCTGTTTTCTTAATATTAACTTCTGTCTTATCTAATTCCTGCTGTGTTTTATATATCTGTGTTGATAAATCAGTTAATTTTTTATCAACTTCTTCAATATAAGCTTCGACTTCACTTTTTGAAGCCTGAAGTTTTTTCTTTTCTGCATTTTTCTTAATTTTCTGGCTATTTAAATCTGACAGCTTGCTTTTCTCACTTGAAACGCTGGCAAATGATGTTCCTGCCATTGATAAAACTAATGTTGCGGAAAGTAATAAACTTAATATTCTCGAAAAATTCTTTTTCATCTGTTTATCTCCTCCATTAAACTTTTAAGTGCTTTCTAATTGAAAGGAATGAACCAACTAAACCAATTCCGGCTCCAATTCCAAGTCCTAATGGAACAAGCACTCCAAATATTTCACCTACTGTTGCAAAAGAAATTGAACTTGCCATAACTCCTACCTTTGACATTACAAAAGCTATTAATCTTTCATAAATCACTCTTAAAATAACAAGAGGTATAGCTGAACCAACAAGACCGATTATAACACCTTCTATAATAAATGGTGCTCTAACAAAGCCGTTTGTTGAACCAATCAATTTCATGATTTTAATTTCATGTCTTCTAACGGTTATACCAATCATAACTGTATTACTGATTAAGAAAATTCCCACGCCTAATAAAATTACTATCAAAGCTATTGATACATATCCTAAAAGTTTTGAAAACTTACTTAATGTTTCTTTTGCCTGCTCTGAATGTTTAACCTTTCTAACACCCTGAACTTTTGAGATGCTATTTACAAAAGCATCCTGTTCATCAATGTTTTTCAGGAAAACTGTATATGATGCTGAATCAGCTAATGGATTGTCATTTGCAAATGCCTTTGCCAATTCAGGATCTTCTGCGAAGTAATCTCCCTGGAATTCCTTCCAAGCTTCCTCTGCTGATGTGTATTTGTATTTTTCAACACGCTTATCAGCTTTTATTGCTGCACCAATAGCATCAATCTGTTCCTGTTTTAAACCTTTATCAAAAAATACAGTAACACCAACATTTTGCTCTACCTGCTTCTCCACAGAATTAACGTTAATAATAATAGAAAGTATAATCCCAATAAGAAAAATACAGGCAGCAATTGTACAAATTGATGCAATTGAGAACAACTTATTTCTCTTAATATTAATGACACCCTGTTTAAAGCAGTATCCTACTGTTCTTCCATTCATTTATTCCACCACCTTGCTATCGCTGACTTTTACACCTTTCTTCATTGTAATTACTCTCTTGTTCATTGCCTCTACAATTTCAAGGTTGTGAGTAACAACAATAACGGTGGTTCCCTGTTTGTTTACTTTATCTAATAATTTCATAATTTCCCATGAGTTTTCAGGATCAAGGTTTCCTGTAGGTTCATCGGCAAGTAATATGTCAGGCTTGTTTACCAACGCTCTTGCCAAAGCAACTCTCTGCTGCTCACCACCTGATAACTCATTAGGATTTGAACGATACTTCTCTGATAAACCTACCAAGGAAAGTACCCTTGCAACATTCCTCTTTATTTCTCTTGGAGACGCTCCAATAACATGCTGTGCGAAAGCAATGTTTGAATATACATCTCTGTCCTGTAGTAATCTAAAATCCTGGAAAACTACGCCAAGTTTTCTACGATACTTAGCCACTCCTCTTGATTTTAATTTAGATAATTTAATGTTACCTACTGTTATCATTCCTTCTGTTGGATTAAGTTCCTTCAAAAGCAATTTAATAAAAGTAGATTTTCCTGAGCCACTGGCTCCAACAACGAATACAAACTCGCCATTTTCAATTTCTAAATTTAAATTGCTAAGAGCAGGTGCGCCGTTTCCATAAGATTTACTTACACCTTTTATACTAATCATTTGTCTACTCCTTAACATATGTGTAATGAACTAATCTTCCACATTAAATGTTATACATTATCGCAATCTTATTTTTTTACACACCAAAAAATTATATTACGCAAATGTAATAAAAATTTGTCGAATATAATTTTTTAATTTCTTTTATGTTCTATTTCTTCCATAAAAGTAAAATATGATTATTATATTAGTTCATTAATATAAGTCCCAACATCACTGAATCAGCACCAATGCTTACCCAGCCTGTCCACTTATATATTAAAATAGCAATTTGTTAAAATTCTGTGTCCTTTTTATATGTAATATTTAGAAATATTTAAATTTCTGTACTTAAAGCAGCACTTAAACAATGTATGAATGTCCTTCTATTAAACATCATATTAAGTCTTTAATAAATAGATTAAAATTCAATATTACTAAAATTCAGTATTACCCATGTACTTCATATATTTAACAACCATTAATGCAATCTTAAATGTAATGGCATCTTCGAACACTCTAATGTCCAAACCTGTTGTCTTCTGAAGCTTGTCTAATCTATATACTAATGTGTTTCTATGAATATATAACTGTCTTGATGTTTCTGAAACATTTAAACTATTTTCAAAGAACTTGTTAATTGTTGTTAATGTTTCATCATCGAATTCATCTGGTGACTTGCCATCAAAAATTTCATTAATAAACATCTTACATAGTGGAATAGGTAACTGATAAATCAAACGACCAATTCCAAGATTGTTATATGCAACAACATTCTTTGTACTAAAGAAAATCTTTCCAACATCAAGTGCCATTCTTGCTTCCTTGTATGAACGTGAAACTTCTTTGATTTCCTTAACGATTGTTCCGTAAGCTACGTTTGCCTTAACCATAGCTTCTGTATTCAACATATCAACTATTGTGTTGGCAATATGTTCAACTTCTTCATATCCCTGATTGTCATCAACTTCTTTTACAAGGATAATACTCTTTTCATCTACTGCTGTAATAAAATCTTTTTTGCTACCTGCAAACAATGTTCTAACTGTTTCAAGTGCAACACTGTCTTTTTCATTTTTTGTTTCAATAATGCAGACACATCTTCTTGCATCCACATCTACATGTAATTTTTTTGCTCTATTATATATATCTACAAGGAGGAGATTGTCTAAAAGAAGATTCTTAATAAAATTGTCCTTATCATATCTTTCTTTGTATGCAACAAGTAAGTTTTGAATCTGAAAAGCAGCCATCTTTCCAACCATAAACACATCATCACTTGTTCCCTGGGCAATCAAAATCAACTCTAACTGATTTTCATCATATACCTTAAAAAACTGGTAATCCTGTACTGACTGGCTGTCTGCTGGGGATGCTACAAATGCCAAAACTGAATTTTCAAACTGTTCACTTGTATGTGATGTTGAGGCTACAACCTTTCCATCTGTATCTGTCACATGTAAATCTACTCTTGAGATACTCTTAATTCCTTCAATTGTGTTCTGTAAAATTTGATTTGAAATCATATAATTCTCCTTGCTTTTTTAACTGCATTTGTGTATATAAACAATTATTCAAGTTATATTTTAAACCAGTTTACTGTAAAATACAAGTGAAAAAGCACCCTGTTTGTTTCCAAACAAAGTGCTTTTTCATAATTTTATTTATCTAATCTAATTAGTTTGTAATTACCTTTTCTGTGTCCTTATCGAAGATGTGTAATTTTGATAAGTCCATAGCGAATTTAACTTCATCACCAACTCTTGCTTCTGTACGGGCATTTACTCTTGCAGTACAATCAAATCCTTCAACATCGAAGTATAAGTAAACTTCTGCACCAAGTAATTCGTAAATTCTAATAGTTGTTGTAAATACACTTTCAGGTGATTTTGCAATGAAGCTTTCTTCATCATGAATATCTTCTGGTCTGATACCCATAACAACTGTCTTACCAACATAACCGCCTTCTTCAAGCTTCTTAGCCTGTTCAGCTGGAACTGTAATGTATGTTCTAGCCTGGCCAACATGTAACTTGATATCTGTTCCAACCTTTTCAACTTCAGCATCGATGAAGTTCATCTGTGGAGAACCCATGAATCCTGCTACAAATAAGTTTACTGGCTTGTCATATAAGTTCTTAGGTGAATCAACCTGCTGTACAACACCATCTTTCATAACTACGATTCTTGTACCAAGTGTCATAGCTTCTGTCTGGTCATGTGTTACGTAGATGATTGTAGCACCTAATCTCTTATGGATCTTTGCAATTTCAACACGCATCTGAACTCTTAACTTAGCATCCAAGTTTGAAAGAGGTTCGTCCATAAGGAATACCTTAGGATTACGAACGATTGCACGTCCCATAGCAACTCTCTGTCTCTGACCACCTGATAAAGCCTTTGGCTTTCTGTCAAGTAACTGTTCAAGGTCAAGAATCTTAGCTGCATCTTTAACTAATCTTTCCTGTTCAGCCTTTGGTACTTTTCTTAACTTAAGACCAAATGCCATGTTATCATATACTGTCATATGTGGATATAATGCGTAGTTCTGGAATACCATTGCGATATCTCTATCCTTAGGTTCTACGTCATTTACTAACTTATCCCCAATGTATAATTCTCCTGATGAAATTTCTTCAAGACCTGCGATCATTCTAAGTGTTGTAGACTTACCACAACCTGATGGTCCTACGAAGATGATGAATTCCTTGTCCTTAATTTCAAGGTTAAAATCCTTAACTGCTGCAAATCCGTTTGGATAAACTTTGCAGATATTTCTTAATGATAAACTTGCCATATATCTTTTCCTCCTAGAAATAGTTCTCACTACCTTTTGTATGTTGATATTCTAAATCACATCGTAGGAAAATACTATATGGCAAATAAACAAAATAACAAAAAAATCTTTGTATATTTTGCATATGGCTACTGCTATTTCTCTATAAATATGTTATTTTCACCAATAATTACTTGGTGTTCTTTGAGCAATCTGCCAATAGCTCTCTTAAATTCACTTTTGCTCATGTTAAAATCACGCTTAATAACCTCTGGAGATGCCTTGTCTGTGTAGTCAATTTTTCCGCCATTTTCTTTCATAAACTGCAATATTTTTTCAGCATCTTCTTCTATTTGTAAATATGATTTTTTTCTAAGAGCCAAATCCAGCTTGCCATCAGGACGAACACTTTTAACTCTGGCTTCCACTTCCATTCCTACATGAACTTTCATTGTAAGTTCTTTTGTCTGAATCAGACCGTGGTATTTATTATTAACCGCAACAAAGGCTCCATAGTTTGGATTGTAATTATATACAACACCTTTTACAATATCTTCTTCCTGGTATGTGGAATTGCAGCTTAGGTAGTTGTACACTTTCATTGTGGCGCATAATCTGTCACTTTTATCTGTATAGATGCCCACTAAAATTTTGTCGCCTGCTTTAATGTTTGTTGTCTGTTCCTTATAAGGCAGAAACAAATCTTTTCCAAGGCCCCAGTCAAGAAACGCCCCAAACTTAGTTATTTCCTTTACTTCAACATAAGCAGTTTCTCCAACTTCTGCTACTGGCTTGTGAATTGTAGCAATCAATCGGTCTTTTGAGTCCCTGCAAATAAAAACTTCTACAGTATCTCCAAGCTCTGTTCCCTGTGGCACCTCGTTTTTTGGTAAAAGAACCTTATCATCCTCAGTTCCTAAATAAATACCAAAATCTGTTTTCTTTACCACTTTTAATTTTAATGTCTTTCCTAATTCCATTAGATTCTCCTCCAAGGGGCAGGAAACAGTTTACAGACATCTGCAAACTGTTTCTTACCTAAATATTTTTTAATTTTATTTGTCCATGTATTTGACCGTCAGCACTTTCAAGATTTATACCAAGATAATCCTGATTATTGTAAGCCACACACACTATTTCTTCATCTATTAAAGCTTCCTTTTTGTATACAATTTCAATCTGATTGTATTTTTTTCCCTTTGGCAGAAACTGTTCAACAATCCGCATATAGTCTGCATTGTTTAAATGACCATTTGTGTCTATGAAACTTTTGAAAACCTTTGTTGTTCCAAGAACTTCTCTTTCTCCCTGAAACTTTAATTTTCTTGACACTTTAAGTGAGTCAAAAGCCTCACCTAATTGGTACTTGGAAATGTCAACTTCAGTTATTCTTACGGGCATGCGCTTTTCTGTATCAAGCAGACTCCAAATAGATTCAGCCTTTACAATGTACCCGCCATTTGCATCCTTAATCCAGAACTGTCTTGTTGCCATTACCTTGTCAAAATTTAACGGACTTGTGCCAACTTCAACTTCTTCACCAAATCTTAAATCCTTAAAAATCTGTATTTTGTAAGCTAAAAGTACCCACGCCCTGTGGTGTTTTTTTAAGTAGCTAATGCCAATTCCTAAATCCTCTGACTGAAATGTGCTACAATCTTGTAAATTATACAATATTCCATAATAAGGAACTATACCGTCTTTTCCAATTTCACTAAAACTTACTCTTTTTTTATAAGAATACATATTTACCTCTTTACGCCTACTTTGCCTGAGTTGTTGTTTCAGGAGCTGTAGTTGTTGTTTCAGGTGTTGTTGGCTGTTCAGGTGTTGTTGGCTGTTCCGGTGTTGTTGGCTGTTCCGGTGTTGCCGGTTTTGCCTTAACTGTGACTGTAAGCTTCTTTGTTACTGCTGTGTAAGTCTGATTTTTGTACTGAGCCTTGTATGTAATTACATATTTACCAGGCTTGTTCATGTCAACTTTTCCTGTGTATGTAACATATTTTTTGATTTTCAAATCTTTGTTATCATAAGTCTTTAAGCTCTTAACATAAGTATAACCAAATTCTGCATTTGTACCCTGAACTAAAGTTACCTTTGAAGCTGTTAATGTAAGCTTAACTTTATGACTTTTTACTTTATACTTAACAGTTTTCTTAGCTTCTTTTTTGTTTCTGCCTTTTACACTATATGTAATATTATATGTTCCTGTATTTGAGAATTTTACGCTACCTTTCTTTACAGAAACTTTTTTGTTCTTATATTTAACAGAAACTTTAATCTTTGATGTTAAATTTTTTCCCGGTACACTCTTTGCTGTAACACCGGTTAAAACGTTAGCTTTGCTACCCTGAGCAACGTCTTTATTATCTGCTGCACCGCTAATTACAGGTGCCTTTGTATCTACGACCTTAAACTTAAATGTTTTTGTAACCTTGTTTCCAAGAGAATCTTTTACAGTATATTTAACTTTGTATGTACCAAGCTTGTTTGTGTTTATTTTTCCTTTTGTCTTAATTTTCTTCTTGGCAATTGCATTTCCTGCACTGTCTTTTGCTGATACTAAATTCTTTAATTTTACTTTTGTACCAAATTCGATTTTAGTCTTATTAGCTTTGACCGTAGGAACTTTTTTCTTGTATGGGTTCTTTGGATCTGGATCAGTTGGATCCCAATCTGTGAATTTTCCGTTTGTAATTGGTGTAAATGATGGACGTTTTATTGGATCATCACTTTTTTTGCCCCAGAAAATTACTACTTTTGTTCCAACTGCACAATGGTCATAAATCCATTTTGAGTCTTTGCATAAAAGTCTTACGCATCCATGAGAAGCCTTCTGGCCCATTACATTGTAAGCCTTAACAGACATTGAAGACTTGTCACCATTTTTGTAATACCATACTGAATGGAATAAAATTGAAGTTGTGATTCTTGTACAATACTGTGCATAGCAGTTTCCAATCATTTCATGCCATCTGTATTTTACAGGTACATAGAATGTTCCTGTTGGTGTTTCATTACTTGGAGAACAAATCATTGCCTTGATGGCTTTTCCGTTTTTGTAAACTGTTGTACAGTTTGTTCCCAAATTAACTTTAATTGTATAGGCTGTACTGTCAGCGCTAACCTTGTTAGGTTTTGTTATAGTTATGCAACTAAGTACCATAACTACTGCTAAGAATAATGATAAACTTTTTGTCATTATTTTCTTCATTTCATTTCCTCCTGCTCATTGCATTTTAATTTTTAAAGCTAGTTTTTTACTTAAAATCTTCTTAATTATACTACATTCTTCCTTTTTTACAATGTAATAATGTTGCTTTTCTACCTATATTTAATATATAATTACATACATTAGAGTTTTGGAACGTTTTTTGTAATTAAAATACTACGGCGGAGGTATTATTAATGAAATCAAAGTTTAAATTAGCCTTTATACTATTGGCTATAGGATTTATTTTGTTAGCACTTGATGTGGATGTATCTACAGACGTCAAGTATCCACATGACTATAGTAATTCCAATAATGTTATTGGAGAATTTCAATACTACAATATTGCATCAAACTATGGTGCTAAATGTACTTATAAGCTTATTGATACTTCAGGTTCTTCTGGTTCAGCCTTAGAAAAAACACCTTTGGTTTCCGGCACTACGGATTCTACAGGCACAACCCAGACAAAGGTAATCGACAAAGTATATTTTGGAGCTGTACATATTGACATTTTCAATGATGGACTTGGATTTATCTTAATTTTTATTGCATGTTTTTTATTAAAAAAAGTAAATAAAAAATTCAGTTATGGTTCTTTAAGTACATTTTGTGGCTTAATATTGCACATACTATTAAAAGCACTTCCTTTTGTTTTCAATGGTTTGTTATTATGTAATTTAGCCATGTTTATTGGAATAGCTTATATGTGTTCAATTATTTTAACCACCTTTTTATTTACAGGCGGGTTATTTGCAATGTGTCCTGATGTATGTTGCAGAGACGAAAGAAAATGGGGAAAAATCACATGGTTTGTGTCTATGGTACTTATAGTCCTAAATACTTTTGTATTTTGGATTGGTTCAGACTATAGTGCTTTACAGTCTTTAGGCAAATTTTCTGAAGGACTTTTAGTAATTGATATTCTAATTTTTTGGATAATTTTAAGGAGGGTATATTACTATTTAGAACAATCTTATGAAAAAACCGTTAATGCATAATTTATGTTAAATTGATTTTTCAATTTTAATGGTCATAAATATTTGATTTATACTTATGGTATTTTTCTGATGAAATGCTTTTATAAGATTTTCTTACTTATTAAATGGTAATAAAAAAGAAAAATGAAAACAGCTTATGTAACTTTAAAAAAACTTTTATTTTTGTTAGCCATATTATTATGTTCAACATGTTTTTACGCTATGCACGTATCGGCTAACGACAACGAAATGACATTTCATTCTATTTATGTTGGCTCAGGTGATGCCCTTGTAGTTGAGAGCAAGGGACATTACATGATTGTTGATTCAGGTCCACCAAGTGCATCTAAGTTAGTTGCCAATTATATTAGCAAATTAAATATACCTGATAACAAAATAGATTATGTAGTTGCCACTCATCCTGACGGAGACCATGTTGGTAACTTCAATAAAATTTTTGAGAAATATGAAGTTGGACAGGTTTTCTATTCGCCTTGCGTTAAAGGTAACAAAACTTATTCAAAATTCATTAATAGCGTAAAGGAAAAGGGCTGTCCTTACAGAAATCCTATTGATGGAGAATCTTGGAAGCTTGGAGATGCGACTGTAACTGTTGTTTATGATGGTTTTCAGGGAACAACTTACAATGAATGCAGTATTGTTCTAAGAGTAACCTGTGGTGGTAAATCCCTTTTGCTTACAGGCGATTTGCCTTCAACAATGGAAAAGCAGTTACTTGCTAAAGGGTATAATTTTAAGGCTGACGTCTTAAAAGTTGGTCACCATGGTGCCGGTTCATCATCCTGTACCGCTTTTATAAAGGCCGTTCAGCCGCAATACGCAATAATTTCTTCTTCAAGAGCTTCAACAGCAAGACTTCCAAGAGCTTCTGTTTTAAAAAGACTTGCTTTGCAGTTCGTTAAGGTTTACAGAACAACCGATAAAGATGTTGTATTTAATTTTATAGACGGAAAAATTTCAACACCTAATAAGGAAAGTATCAAGTACACATGTATAAAGAACGGAACCATTGCTTTATCTTCCAAGGTCTTCAGATCAAAGGGAAAAGCAATTACTCCTAGTGTTTCTTTAGTTGTAAATGGCAAGGTAGTTTCCCCTTCCGAATATAAGATTAAATATTCTTCAAATAAAAATCCCGGTGTTGCCAAGGTTAAACTTACGGGATTAGATAAAAAGTTTGTCGGTACCTGCACAACCACATTTATGATTCTTCCTAAAAAGGAAACCATAAAAACTAAGACTGTTAAACTTAACAAAATCAAACTTGGCTGGGAAGGTCAAAAAAATGTTACCGGTTATTATTTGAAATACTCAACTAGTAAAAGTTTTAAGAAAAATGTTAAATACAAAATTTTTAATAACGAAAAGAATTTAAACACTACGATAAAAGGTCTTTCTTTTAATAAGAAATATTATTTCTCTGTTCGTGCTTTTAAAAGCAATATTGGAGACGGCAAGTGGAGTAAAACAATTTCTCTTAAAACAGAAAAATTACCGATTCCTACAAAAGGATTTTTTACTGAGATAATTGAAAAGACAAAGAGCATAAAATTACAGTGGAAAAAACAATCTTCCAAATATAACGCAGGCTATATGATTCAATATTCACCTGACAAAAAATTTAAGGATGATGTTGAAACTGTAACTATTAAGAAAGCTTCAAAAAATTCTTTTAAATTGAAGAAGAAACCAAAAACAAAAGACTACTACATTAGAGTAAAAGGCTACAATAAATACTGCGACGGCAAGTGGAGCAAAGTTAAAAAAGTTAAATTTGCTGATTAATTATTTAAATATTAAAGAACCTGTATACAATTTTTATATACTACTCTCCTTACTGATTTTTGTAATCCGGTAAAGACTTAACATAAAATTGTATACAGGTTCTTTTTTAATAATATTTCTATGTAAACTAAAGATTTCTAAATATTTCTGTCCCCTTATCTTTTAACCACTTATATGCAATAAGTAGTAAGCATAGCAGCACTAATACTAGAATGCCTAAATATGTATCCGCACCTATCCAATCTACACATACTTTCAAATACACCACTGCCATTACTGCAATCATTGCCCATGCTAAAAGTATTGCAAGAAATACACCAAAGCTTTGTTTTACGGCTGCCGCCTCAGTAACCCAGTTTAAATTTGGCATTTTCAAATTAATTACCAGGCCCAACGCACCATTAAGCATTACGAAAATAACGGGAACAACTGTAACTAATATTATCTGCAATATTGATAGTTTAAATGCAATGCCCAGTATCACACTACATATAACCATAGGTGTGATTGTTATTATATTATGAAGTTTTAATTTTGCTCTCAAAATCTGCCAAGTGTCCACAGGCAATGTTTTCGCAATCCATATATTTTTTCCTTCTAGAGAAATTGATGGTGCGGTAATATCGTTCATTGACATAACTGCACAAATCATCAAAGTTATGCCAAAACTAAGATATACACTTCTGATGCCTGTAAGGCTTATGAGCCTGTTTATTTCATCTATTTTTATTACTACTGCTACTGTTATGACTATTATAAATAAACAGCCTAGTGCGCAATTTAACATATACACTGCGCTTGAAGTAAATCTTTTTAACTCCCTAAACAGTAATGCTTTGGAGACGCTTTTTTGCTTTTCAGTTTTTATTTTATAAACCTTTTTCTTTTCGCCTTTGTTTTCAGTAGCTATGTTGAAAAAACTTTTTGCCAAAACAAAAATTACAACTGCCAGCAAAATTAGAACCATTAGCGAAAATATTGCCATATATTTCACATTACCGGTAGCTCCCTTACCCATTGCATACAACGGATATGCTGCCCCTTTTATTTTTTCTCCAACAACTGCCGCCTGAGCAATTACCCCCTGCATTACATCATAAGCTTTATACGATATATAATAGTAAATTCCGAAGAATGCCACGGACACGATTATTGTCACCAGATTTTTGAATTTCAATCTTGAACTAACCTCTGCCACTATCCAGCCTAATATACATGACATTGCCAGTAAAAACAGTGAATTCATTATTGTAATTACAATACAACCGATAATTCTTCCCACAGTTATGTCTGCATTAAAAAAGTATACTATTGCCGTTGGTATCATTACTAACAACTGATAAAACAAACCTACAATATACACTCCGGCAACTCTAATTAGCAATATATATGGTGCCGGGATTGGAAGTGACATTAGCAAATCATTGTCTTTTGCCTGATACAAGCTTGCATAAGTGTTAAATACACTTCCAATTACTCCAAATGTAATCGCCACCATTCCCATTATAACAAAGTACAGCCAATCTAATCCTACCTGTAAAAATGGCTTGCAGAATATATTTGCCATACTAAAAAACACTACAGCTACAATTGCAAACAAAACTGTGTATACAATTATGTATGATGCCATTTTTGTTTTTGACATTTTCTGTTCATTTCTCTTATTTCGAAACATTAGAGATATAACTTCCCTAAGTTGCTTTTTTAATAGGGCTTTTATCATTATTGTTCAGCCTCCATTTCTAGGAATACTGCCTCTAAAGATTCGTCACCCTTCACTTCTTCCATTGTGCCGGATTTAATTAACTGGCCATTTTTTATAATTGCAATTTTATCGCACAATTTTTCAGCCACTTCCAACACATGAGTTGAAAAGAAAATTGCCCCACCTTTGTCACACACATCCCTCATCATTTCTTTTAAAATATGAGAAGATTTTGGATCTAAACCTACAAATGGTTCATCCATTATTATTAGTTTTGGATTGTGAATCCAGGCTGAAATAATTGCCAGTTTTTGTTTCATTCCATGAGAATAGGCACTAATAGGCTGTGCTAAATCATCAGTTAATTCTAACAAATCACCATATTTCTTAATTCTTTCAGTTCTGTCTTGTGAACTTACATTATAAATATCTGCAATAAAATTCAAATAACTGATACCTGTCATAAATTCATATAAATCCGGATTATCAGGTATGTACGCTATTTTTTTCTTGCATTCAATTGGGCTCTCTTTCACAGACATACCATCCACAAGAATTTCACCTTCATCAAATTTCAAAATTCCTACTATCGACTTAATAGTTGTTGTTTTACCTGCACCATTATGACCAATAAAGCCATAAATCTCACCAGGCTCAATATGTAAAGAAAGACTATCAACTGCCTTCTTGTCTCCAAACTTCTTTGTTAAATTTTCAATTCTTAACATTTTCCCCTCCCCTTTGTATTATTATTAATTTGTCACTGTTTATTAGTATACTCTATTTTATGTATAAAATATATATTTTTATACATTATTGAAATTTTGTCATTTTTATTAAAAGAAAAGAATGTCGCAAGCGACATTCTAAGTACCGAGTGCGTGTTGCCACGC
>ERZ857750.667-NODE-667-length-43725-cov-6.096840_pt1 | contig 43725 bp, 39 predicted proteins | sample MGYA00519915_ERZ857750 | MGnify/ENA primary metagenome ERZ857750 (study PRJEB31778, sample SAMEA3449358) | human gut metagenome | biome: human gut; feature: human-associated habitat; material: faeces | place: United Kingdom | collected 2010/2012 ...
AAACATAACCACATACTGTACAAACCCATTTCTTCATAATTATAATCTCCTTTTCTCGATATGATTTTATATTAGTGTTTCGTTTTATTTTTAAATAACAGTAATCATTACTGTTATCGTTATAATACACGATATCTACGCTTTTGTCAATCACTTTTTATCATTTTCTCAAAACTTTTTTATCATTCTGACAGTTCAAACTTTCTCCGGTAATTTCGCTGCTCCAATTCATTTATCTCTCCAAAACTACTTTCAGCGCTGCGATTAATTTTTCATTATCCGCATGGCTTTTGACTGCAATCCTGAAATATCCCTCCGAAAGATTTCTGTAGTTGCTGCAGTCACGAATCAGTATGCCTGCTGCAATCAAACGTTCCTTTAAGTCCCTATCTGCTTTCAGTAATATATAATTAGCTGCGCTTTTCCAATACTGTACCCCCAGTGTATCCAATGCCTGATACAAATATTCTTTTTCTTTTCTGATATACTGCACAGTTTCTTTGACAAAATCATCCTCTTTGAGGGCTGCTTTGCCTGCTGCACTTGCCAGAACTGACACATTCCATGGCGGCCCTGCCTGATACATCCGATCGATCAATTCTGTATCCTCTGTCAAACCAAATCCCAGTCGGACACCAGCCATGGCATACATCTTTGTAAAAGCCTTCAATATCATTAAATTTGGATATTCCTTCAGCTTTTCAACTAAAGAATTTTCTTCTTCACATCCTGTAAAATCCATGAAACACTCATCCAGAAACAACCGGATTTTATTGTCTTTGCAGCATTCAGCAATTGATGCTAAAATCTGTACCGGTATCAGAACCCCAGTCGGATTATTAGGATTGCACACAAAAACAACCTCCGGCATTTCCCGTTTAATCAACGTCAAAATATCTTCTTTAATGCAAAAATCCTGGTGATCCAAAGAATACACCGCTGTTTCAGGTACGTCATACGATGCCCAAAGACTTTGCCAGGCCCCCTCATACTCCGCAAAGCAAGGTGCCGTCACCAGAATTTTCTTCGGTCTTACCGCATACACATACCGATAAATCACGTCCGCCGCTCCATTTCCGCAAATGATCTGACTGCTGTCTATATGATACTTCTCTCCGATGGCTTTTCGCAGACTGTCGCTGTACATTTCCGGATAATGACCAATTTGCCCGATAGCATCAGCAATTGACCGATTCACTGATTCCGGAGCCCCAAGCGGATTAATATTCGCTGAAAAATCCAGAATATTATTGTATTGATAAATATCTCCGCCATGTATATTCTTCATCTGATTTCTCCTGTCTATTCAAAGTTTCTCTTCAATTCATCTGCTGCCTGAATGATCACCTGTCACTCGCATCCAAAATTCTCACTGCTACTTCAGTTACATAATCCTCTATTTCCTTGGCAATAAAATTGTCCACCACATACCGCTCAATATAAAACGACTCAGTCTTTAAATGATGCTGTTCTTTATATTGCAGCAATCGCTCATATGTCTGTCCAATATTCATCCAATGCCCTACATGATAAGCAGTAATATATCTGCCTCCCGGCAGAATCTCATACTGACCTGTCGCAGGCCGCTCATCCACCAGCAGAATCGTGTTGTCATACTCTGTAAATTTCCCTTTTTGGACATTTTCGTCATATTGAATATAAGCTGCATCATAATCGCTCCGCATACCTGACTTCTTGAATTCCGCAATCAACTCGCTGGTTTTCCGATAGATGGATTTCTCCAGGCCATCCGCTACATGCCCATACAAATAGTATCTCTCGGAAAATGCCTGAATCGTCACTTCCGAAAAATCTGTTTTTTCTGCATCTGCAATTTTCTCCCGCCGCCTGGACAGCCATTGTTTCATCGCTTTTAGCTTTTCTATCTGCCTGTCAATCTGCTGCTCTCTCTCTGCAAAAACATGCATCACCCGCTCCGGGCTGCGATGCGCAAGCATATCTCTGATTTCTTTCAGAGGCATCCCCAGGTCCCGCAGCATCCGTATGGTATCAAATGTCTCCATCTGATAAATGGAATAATATCGATACCCGTTTTCCGATACCTTTTCAGGGCAAAATAAGCCAATGTCATCATAATGAAACAATGTATCCTTTGAAACACCCATGGCCGACGCAAACTCACCTGTTGTCATATATTCATGCCTGTCCATTTTATCCCTCCAAAAGCATTTCTGCCTTTTCACGCATCTAATTGTAAATATTTGTATTCCCTCTTGACTATAGGGTTACCCAATAGTATATTCTATCAAATGTTGATAAAAGTTACACTATCTTTTGAAAGGATTTTATTTATGAGTCACTCAATTAACGGCCATTTTACACCGACCTCTCTTTTAAAATTTGCCGCACCTTCCATCATTATGATGATGTTTATGTCGTTATATACGATTATCGACGGTATTTTTATTTCACGTTTTGTCGGCAGCAATGCCCTGTCCTCTTTAAACATTGTTTATCCAATCATTAATATTGTTTTTGCCATTGGCACCATGCTGGGCACCGGTGGCAATGCCATTATCAGCCGTTACATGGGGGAAGGCAAAGATAAAGAAGCCAAGGAATGTATGACCCAGTTTGTGTTCATCAGTCTGCTCATCAGTGTTGTCATTCTTGTGCTGACCCATATGAATCTGACTTCTATTTCCAGAATCCTGGGAGCCAGCGATCTTCTGCTGGCTGACTGCGACAGTTACCTTTCTGTCGTCGTCAGCTTTGCACCGGCAGCCATCCTGCAATGTCTGTTTCAGTCTTATTTTGTTACTGCAGGCCGACCAAACCTTGGCCTTGTTCTGACGATGATCGCAGGTATCCTGAATGCCGTTTTGGACTATGTTTTTATCGTTGTTTGCCAGATGGGCATCAGCGGAGCTGCCCTTGCCACAGGTATCGGTCAATCCATTCCGGCTATCGCCGGCCTGCTGTTTTTTACATTTTCGAAAGGTTCTCTGCATTTCACCCATTTCAGACTCCATCTCAGGGAGCTTGGACAGGCCTGTTATAATGGTTCCTCTGAAATGATCTCACAGCTGTCCAATGCCATCGTTACATTTCTGTTCAATATTGTCATGATGCGTCTGGCCGGCGAACAGGGTGTCGCTGCCATCACGATTTTACTGTACGGACAGTTCCTGTTCAATGCCTTTTATCTTGGATTTTCCATCGGCATCGGACCGATCGTCGGTTTCCAGTACGGCGCAGGCAACAAAAAAGAACTGAAAAATATCCATCGTATTGCTTTCCTCTTTGTGGGTATTTCCTCAGTTCTTCTGACAATCGCTGCCGTTACATTATCCACACCAATTGTTTCCGTCTTTACACATGATGCGGATACTTTCCGGCTGGCTGCTCCGGGATTTAAGATTTTTGCCATTAACTTCCTGTTCAGCGGTTTAAACATTACTTCCTCCGGATTTTTCACCGCCTTATCCAACGGTCTGATTTCCGCAATGATTTCCTTCTGCCGAACGCTTGTATTTATTGTATTGAGCTTGTTGATTTTGCCGACTTTCCTTGACTTAACCGGCGCATGGATTGCCATTCCGGTGGCAGAGTTTCTGACACTGCTCCTGTCGACGGTCATGCATGTACGGTATTTCTTCCGGCCGGGAAAACAGAATTACTTTATTTGACGCTGTGAAAACAATGCTGCGAAATCCCTAGTCTACGAAAGGTGCAGCAAAAGCCCTATTCAAAGCAGGCACGCTCGCGCTGCACCTTTTCGAATTTTATGCTTTCGCAGCTGTTTATTTAGACTTCATTCAAATGTCACAGCTTTTAAATAAAAATAACCGACACTATTTTTCATCCGCAAGAAATATCTTATGATTTTATTTTTATCAACTATGTAGAATACAGATTTATACTGCTTTCCTGCATTCTCTGCTATTAACCAGTTGTATAAGGCCATTCATAGCCTTATCGAACAGTACCGTATAAACAGAACCAAAGACATTGGCGCCGATTCGGAGAGCGACCGCTCCTGCCGCACCAAAGAGGCCGGAAGCGATGGAGAGGGCGCCGAAGGTATTGAAGACTGTCTGCCATGCGTATCCTGCAGAGTAACCAACACCAATTCCGCCAATGATGCCGATATAAGGATACATGGATGGCGGAAGTATGTAATACAATACAAGGAAAATCAGACAGCCGACGATGTTATACGGACCTCGCTTTTTGGCACGTTCGACAATATCCGACGAAAACGGCAGACAGACGGACATGCATGCAATGCCGGCCCACATGGCTCTCGGCAGCCCCAGCAATGAGAAAATCAGCAACGCTGTTGAAACCACCAGTGTCAGTTTGATGTACCACCAGTTTCTGGCCGAACGAATATTGAATTCTCTGAAAATATCCAGAAAATGTCTTCTGTAAGGACGCTTGCGCTGATTCTTATAAAAAACAGCCATACAAATCAGCATCCCCACCAACAGACTGATAACACGCAGATAATAGGATCTGCCGGTGACATCATATCCCTGAAGCAATAAATATCCCAGCACAAATGTGGAATGATTGTACATAATGACATTGTGGCAGCCAAGCAGCATTAATGTAAAAATACAGCCAATATTAATAACAAAGGCCGCCCATGGTGAGACCATATTGGAGACCCTCGGTCCGACGATCAAAATAGCAAAAATACCGACAATACACAGCAGACCATGATGCGTCCGAATACCAAAATCCGCCTGGCGAAGCACCAGAAGTGCTAACAGAAAAACAACCCCGGCTACGCTATTGTCCGATCCGAAGATCATGCTGTATAAGGTTACCAGTGCAAAACAGAATGTCATGACCAGATAGACTTTAAAATTATAAATCAAAATATGTCTGCGTTTTTCCTTCTTATCTGTTGTGTTTTTAATTAATTGTTTGGAACCCGCGGAACTCAACTGCAATTCCTGATAAAATGTCATTAATCTTTCATCCTTTCATTAATCATATTCTTTTGCTTCATTTTTCTATTTCAGTCTGTGCGACTATTGACGCTTCTTATCTATTTGCTATTCGCATTACTCAAAATCGTATTGGCTGCTTCAATGAGTCTGAATAATTTCTCAAAATCATCTGACGTCATCTGTTCCCTTAATGTGTACAATGGATCAAGGTAATAATAATACATCCGGTCTACTTCTTCTTTGCCATCATCTGTTACACGAATACCATAACTTCTCCGGTCGTTCAATGTTCTTTCTTTAATAATCAGTGCTTTCTTCTCAAGACTATCAATTAAACGACTGATAATCGTCTTACTGACTCCCATATCCGCTGCCAGCTGTCCCGGTGTCATCATACCGCCTGACAAAGCCACTCGAAACAGTAAATCCACCTCTTGTGCAGATGCCAGATCCCCTTTACTGCTCTTTCGAATAGCCATGCTGCCAAAATGCCGCAATTCTCCCTGTTTTCTAATCATCTCTCGCCAATATTTGTCCTTTTCTGTATTTCTCATTTCCTATATCCTGTCCGACTTCTCATTAATACAATTTTTGATACAATAACTCTTCCTTCTGCCATCCAACTGATTTTTTATCTTCATGCAGTCATTTAGTTTACATTGTGAACTATTTAATCTGTTAGATATCATACACCGAATTTAAATCAACGTCAAGAAAATTGCTAAAATTTATTCCCTTAAAAAAATTTCCAAACACTCTGTTGAATCATCAAAAAGGCACACACAAGATGTTCCCCCATTTTTTCATCATCTCATGTGTGCCTTTTCACTATGATTCTATACAATCTGCATAGACTTTTTTACAACGTATATCCGCATATACCAAACATATAATGGATAAAATACTCAATGCGAAACAAGTAATCCAGGCAATCTTATAGGAACCTGTCATATCATAGACAGATGCGATTGCAGGGCTTCCTATAACCATCGCCGCCATTGAAAAGCAATTGACAAAACCAAAAATAGCGCCATAATCTTCTGAGCCAAAGGTTGCTGCTGTCACAACAGACGGTGAGACCGTTCCACTGCTGACACCAATAGAAAAGCAAATGGCCATAAAATACATAATCATCGGACTATTTGTCACAAATGCCAGCAAAAGAAATGCAATGCCGTACACTGTCATAACATAGATTGTACCAACCTTTGAGCCAAATTTATCGTAAATCCATCCTAATGATATTTTTGCAGGTGTCAATACAAGTAAAAAGAAAGAAATAATGACAGCTGAAAATGTTGCGCCATAAGAATCTGTTAAAGCTGCAGATAATTGTCCTAAACTGCCATATCCGCAAATGCACATCGCAAAAATACCAACTAAATAAATATAGAAAAACGGCTGCTTTTTTAAATTAGAAAGTTTTATACTTTTAGAAGCCTTTTTTACTTCTCCCTGAGCTGTTTCTGTCCCTGAATCTGCACCGTAAGGCTCAAGTCCCATATCTGATGGCTTTGGCCTCATGATGAAGAAAGCAACCGGTACTTCGACAACCACCATAAGAATACCAAAAATCAGAAATGCCTTACTATACCCCTGATTCATAATGATACGATTCAAAATTGGCGTAATGATGGTTCCACCAATACCGGAACCTGCCAATGCAATACTCATTGCCGTTCCTCTTCCTTTCTGGAACCAATTCGCAATAATAATCGAAACAGGCATAACAACGGCACCGCATGAAAAGAAACCAACCAAAGCAGCACTAATATACATATGCCATATTTGTGTTGCAAACCCATAAGTTGCATAGGAAATTCCCATCCCCGCTACACAAATTGTAAAAACTGCCCGGGTATGCTTTTTCCCAAGTACTTTTCCCATTTTCGGTGATATAATCATCATAACAATGGCAACGATACTTGTACACAAACTAAACTGGGTTCTTGCAATTCCCATTCCCTCCGTAACCGGAACCAGAAACAGACTAAAACATGTTTGAAGCATCGAATGAAGCAGCGCCATAATAATAAATCCGCCAAAAACAATGACAAATCCATAATGAAATTTAAATTTTCCTCTTTTCTTCTCCATTTTTTCACCTCTATTAGTTCTGTTCATTTTTATAGACAATACCATCCTTCATTATAAAAGAAATCGTATCCCTGTTAAGCGATGATATATCTTCAAGCGGATTGCCTTTAACAGCAATGATGTCTGCAAATTTTCCAGGCTGAATTGTGCCAATTTGATCTTCCCACTTTAATAATTCAGCCGCGTATCGTGTAGCCGCCAATAAAATATCTTCCGAGGAAATCCCCGCCTCTGCCATATATACAAATTCTTTATGCTGATATCCGTGAGGTCCAAGCGGAGTTCCGGTATCTGTTCCAAAAACACATCTTACACCTCGCTCATAAGCATTCCGAATATTGTCTGCATGCTTTGGCAAAAGATAGGCTGCCTTATCAACCGCCGACTGCGCAACCCCTTTACTTAGACCATCTGCCAGTACGTGCAAAACAATTAATGTCGGCACCGCTGCAACATTATTTTTGAGCATATACTCAATGCCTTCATCATCAACCATCGTACAATGTTCAATAGAAGTAACTCCGGCTTTTGCGGCTGCAAGAATACCCGACGTCCCATGCGCATGACATGAAACGACTCTATTATGCATCTTTCCAACTTCCACCGCTGCAACAATTTCTTCATAGCTCATGTTTTGCTCTCCCACACCGCCGCTATTACTCAGAACACCCCCAGTTACCATCAGCTTCAACTGGTCGGCACCGTATTTTAACATCATTCTGCAGGCAGTGCGTACCTCATCCGGACTATCCGCTGTATTAACCGGTTTAAAAATCTGTTGTCCAAAACTTTCCTGTGAGTAAGTTGTTGCAAGATGACCTCCGGTCTGTGTAATATACATGCCACTGGTAAATACCCTCGGCCCCCATACAATGCCAGATGAAATTGCATCCCGGACAGCCTGTGCACCTCTCAATGATGAAAAGCCTGCATCTCTCACTGTTGTAAAACCACCCATTAAATCTTCCTGTGCATTATTTAATGCTTTTAATGCCACGAGCTCCGGAGGTTCGGTCAGCTCTGTTAAGGCTGCTTTTCCGCAGAATGCCAAATGGACATGCATATCAATTAATCCAGGCATTACAAATTGATCCGAACAATCAATGATCTTATCATCCGCTTCCGGTTGATATTGGCTTTTCTCAAGAATCTCTGTAATTTTATTCTCTTCAATAACAATTACCTGATTCTTTGCTGTCTGTCCTGTTGTGCCGTCAAAAAGTGTTCCACAATACATAACTGTTTTCATCTTTTACTCCTCCTTCTTATTATCCATCGATATGATACCTTCAATATATCAAATTCACGGCAACAGCATCATAACAGAACCGCTACAAAACCGTTACAATTTTAGGCATTATGCCAGAATTATTGATTAGGAGATTAAATAATGCTATAGTATATATATAATTTTTTTACTACAGAGAGGCTATTAACAGTAAAAATTATGAAAAGAGAAAAGCCAAACACAGATTTTATTTTTTTTGTTGTCTGCATTATCAGTCTAATCTGCATCGCAGCACGTATTATTTTTTCTATTATCCAATTAAATACTGCTGAAAATGCTGATTTAATAGAAAATGCTTATTGTAAAGTAAACAGCATGGATATCGACAAACAAGAACAGTATGCTTTATATGGTCAATGGCAATACTATCCGGAGCAACATATCTATTCCGCTCCAGGCATTCACTCCGATAAAGGATTTTCCTATGTCAATATTCCTATCCAATGGAATATGTTTGACAAACGTTTTTGGAATACAAGTGGATGGGCAAGTTATCAACTGACCCTCGATATTGCTGATCATCATGATTATGTTCTTTATCTGCACAGCATGCCGATTCATTTTAACGTATATGTTGATGGTCAGCCCTGCCCGCTAATCAATAACCAGCTTTCCTTGTTTAACCGGGGAATTTTCATTTCACCCGGCACACATACCATCGTTATTGAATGTTCGTCCAATTGGTTGACCGGGTTATATGCCAGTCCATGGCTTTACACCTATAGCAGATTTCAAAAACAGACACACTTTTTCACCGGAATATGGGAAATATCCATTGGTGGATTTATTATCGCCATTTTATATGGCATTATTTTTTTAAGGAAAAGCCATGAAAGTCTCTTTTTCAAAAAACAAATTATTAATACAGGACTTTTTTTTATTTTTTACCAACTCACCTTTTGTGAATTTTATTTAGATATCAACTTGCTATCAAGGTTTCTACCTATCAGTAAAATTCATATTTTGACATTATTATCTGCCATTGTCCTCGGCACACACACGATAAAAATGTTTGAAGATCATCTATCGAATATGATTCTTCGAAATACACTGGATGTTGTCGTTAAACTGTTTTTTTCCCTTTTGGTATTAAAAACATTTATCGGAAATTATGTCAATCTTCAATTTATCATAGATTTGTTTATTATGTTTATCATAGGGATTCTGATTATTTGCATTTTGCAAGAACGAAGCCCACAGGCCTATGGCATCATAGAATCATTGCTTTCCGTTCTTCTCATCGGTACAGCAATTGTTTGTTCCACTTCCGCTAATATGCATAAATTTTCCTCGGAAGTTTACTTTATTCTTCCATTTACCTTTATGATAACGCTTTTGTGTTATGGGTGCTTTATTGCCTCGGAATTTGCCCGTATTGAAAAGGAAGCTGAACATAAACAGTTGCTCGAGCAGGAATTACTGAATGCCAAAATGGCCTATCTGACCAGTCAGATTCAACCTCACTTTCAATATAATACGCTGGCAATGATTCAGGAATTGTGTTATTCAAATCCCCTCAAGGCCGCCGATGCCATTGTTAAATTTTCTTCTGTTCTTCGTCGGCGTGTTGACTTTAACCACTACAGTCAACTGGAACCTTTTGAGAAAGAACTTTCCTGTATCACTGATTATATTGATCTTCAGCGAATGCGTTTTGGGGATACCCTCATCTTTCATTCCGATATTCAATATACACAGTTTGATATTCCGCCGCTGTCAATACAAACTTTAATTGAAAATGCCATTTATCATGGCATCAGAAAGAAAAAAAGTGGCGGCATCCTGACACTTAAAACCTACAAAGAAAACAATATTATCTACATTATAGTCTCTGATAACGGCATTGGATTTGACTTAAATGTATTACATAATTCAAAAGGTAATGGTATACACAATAGTCAGGCACGTATCGTATCACTTACAGGAGGCTCTCTCAATATAGCGAGCACACCTGGTACTGGAACGACTGTAACAATAGAAATACCTCAAAAAAGGACGTTTTAATAAATGAAAATAATATCTATTGATGATGAACTGTGGTCATCCGACTTATTAAAAATGATGATACAAAGAATCAAATCCAATAATCCTGATTTTAAAGATATTGAATTTACGGGTTCTTTTACCAATGTAACGGATGCCATTGACTATCTAAAAAAGCACAAAACAGACTTAATCTTTCTTGATATTGAAATGCCTGAGATGAATGGATTAGCATTTGCTAACCATCTTGAAGAACTTCATATTGATTCAAAAATTGTATTTTTAACAGCTTACAGCCGATATGCTTTAGAAGCCTGGAGAACCTCCGCTATCGATTACATTCTAAAGCCCTTTGATCAATCGCAGCTTGAAAGAGCGCTTTCACGCGCTTTGCCGGATATTCCTAATATCTCCGCCCAAAAGGCACTTTTTTTACGTTGTTTCCCTAAATTCGAATTGCTCATCAACGGAGAGCCCAAAGCCTTTCAATCTAAACGGGCAAAAGAATTGCTGGCTTACCTGATCCATAATCAATGCTGCTGGGTAAGTATCGGTACCCTTGTTTACGATTTATTTGGTGATCTGGACGAAAAATCCTGTAAATCCCACTATAGAGTTATCCTGGCACGATTGAAAAAAGAATTATCTTCTTGTCATATGGAACACATGATTGAAACAAGATATGGTTTCATTCGTGTGAATATACCCGAAAATCTCTGTGATTATTACATGTTATTAGCCGGATACAACGATGATCTTTTTCATGGTGAATATATGCAGGATTATAGCTGGGCTGAAATTGAACGCAGCCGTCTCATAAAAAAATATAGTTTATGACATGCTTCAAAGGAGGTATTCCATCATGAGCCATGAAAAAAATACATACTTTCATTATGCCTGGTGCATTGTTATTGGAGGCTTTATCATTATGGCGCTCCTGCATTCTATGATCCAAACTTGCTTTAGTTTGTTTTTACCTGCAGTAACCGATTATATGCATATCAGCAACACAGCATTCAGCGGTTGCAGCAGTATCGTCGCCATCGCATCTATGTTAGTGGCTCCAAAAATGGGAAAATATATGCAAAACAGTCATCAGTTCAAAAGTATTATGACTATTTGTATTATCGGAACAGGGCTTTCCTATGCCAGTTACGGTTTCGCCACATCCATTATTCATATGTATATCAGTGGATTTTGCCTGGGTATTTTTTCATGCGGAGCAACCATTCTTCCAATTACTATTATCCTCGTCCGGTGGTTTCATAAAAACACCGGATTAGCAATTGGTATTACTTTATCCGGTTCCGGAATCGGCGGTTCAATTATATCGCCATTTTTGACAGATTTTATTAGCACTTATGGCTGGCGCAGAAGTTTTATTCTTTTTGGCATATTAATGATTGTCATTGAAGTTCCAGTCGCATACTTTATGATGATACCCAATCCCGAAGACATCGGATATAAGCCTTATGGTATGACGTCCGACAGGGCTTCTGCTTCACCCTTAAAAAATTTGCCTTTTCAGGATTTGAAAAAACATACCTTTTTTTATATTTTCCTAATAGGCATTTTTTGTATTTGTGTTGCAGGCTACGGAAGTCTCGGTTATTTGTCTGCTTCGTTAACAGAGAATTACGGTCCGTCTCTGGCCTATGCCATTATACCGTTTTTCTTATTTCTATTAACCCCTGCTAAAATTTTCCTTGGATGGCTTTATGACCATATTCGTACAGAAATATGTACCATCTATGTTTCTTTTACATTTGCAACTGCATTTATATTACTTCAAATTTCAAATAATGAATCTTTGATGTGGATTATGGCTATCTTTTTTTCATTAGGTATTAGTGCCGGAACAGTTATTCCCTCTTTTATTACCTATGATTTTTTTGACTCTGATGATTTTGGTTCCCTTTTCGGTTTTGTGTATGCCGTATGTATGGGTGCAATGGCCGTTGGAAACCCTCTTTTGGCCGCAATTTATGATTTAACAAATTCTTATGATCTTGCATGGTCTGCCTGTGCTTCATTCTGCATTTTATCAGGTATTTGCATTGTTTATATTGCAGAAAAAAAGCAGCGTCATACAATGCTATAACATATTGCTACAACATTTAAATGTCAGGAGATTTGCTTTATCCTCCTGACATTTAAAAATTTTAATTTAACGCATCATACCCGCATTCCCTTGTCCGGATCTTCATGGCAGAACGAATTTCATAGCTGAAAATCTTGCCGTCACCGACTTCGCCTGTGAAAGCAGCTTTCTGAATCGCAGCAATGGTTTTCTGCTCCCATTCTTCTGAGGATACGACAATTTCAAACTTAATTTTCGGCAGCATCATCACATCTACTTCCGTACCACGCACGCGCTTTTTGTAACCACGCTGTGCCCCGCACCCCATGACCTGTGAAACGGTAATACCGTTGGATACCGCCAATGCCATGACAGCCAAAAGCGTCCAGTGCATCATCAATTTTCAGCTTACCCTTCAAAAATGGAATCGTAAAACAGCAGATTGGGCTGACCGCTGCACCGATAATAATCGCTGACCAGATCGGTACAAATCCTGCCCCGGGTGTAATGGCTACCAGACCAACCACCAGACCGGTTGAAGCGCCCACAAGGGTCGGCTTGCCGTCTTTGATCACATCAATTAGCATCCAGGACATCATAGCGCTGGCGCTGGCAAGCGCCGTTGTCATAAAAGCATGGGCTGCCAGTCCATTGGCACCAAGGGCACTTCCCGCATTGAATCCAAACCAGCCGAACCAGAGAATAAAAGCACCAAGGGCCACAAATGGAATATTATGAACCTTGTAAGCGGTACTGCCATAGTCTTTTCTTCTGCCAAGAATCATGGCAAACATCATCTGAAAAGCGACAAATACAAGATGCGGAATGGTGGCTGCATAAGGTCCTCCCTCATTCATAGCAATTCCGTTTAATGCAAACCATCTGAAATCGCCGATAATACCGGCATGATTGCCGCCAAATGACAACGAATAGCCAAACAACACCCACATCACCACAGACAGCCCCATCAGAGCTGTACAAGCCAGCATCGTATTGACAACATTTTTCCTACGGACGAGTCCGCCATAAAAGAAGGCCAGTCCCGGTGTCATAAAGAATACCATGGCGGCACAAATCATCATAAAACCAGTATCTCCTGCATTCATCACATATTCCTCCAATCATCTCTCGAATCCATCTTTTCTCGGATCAATCATCTCTCGATTCGTATTCAAAATTCGTTCGTTCAAAATATGCGCGCGCTGAATGAACTCTATAGGAAAGGTCATTTCCTACGGATAAAAAAAAGACGCCAAAAGATATATTCTTCTGACGTCTTTGTCTGGCACTATCATAGCAGACTTTAAAACAGATGGCAAATACTTTTTTACAAAATTTACCGTCTTTACCAAATATTAACTTTGCTGGGCATTATCCGATGCAAATGACTTAAATACTTTACAAAAATCCTATTTCTCCGCTTTCTCTTTCTCATACTGTCCCAGTGCCTGAAATGCCTCCTTCGACAACGGATATAGGATTGAAATATTAAACAATGTCATCAGGCCGATGCCCACATCACCCAGATCCCATACAAATGTATAGGCGGCAATACCGCCGATGAACAGCATAACCAGCGCCAATACTTTATAGGCCATCTGCCAGCACCATTTATCACCAAAAAGGTACGCCACATTAGATCGGGCATAAAAAAGAATACCGAGAAATGTTGAAAAACTGAACATAGCTAATGTGACTGCAATAAAGATCACGCCAAATCGCCCCAGATGAAATTCCATGGCCGTCTGCAAAAGTGCCATACCTGACAGACCATCTGTCACTTCCTGCGGTACAAGCAGCATAATAAATGCGGTGCAGCTGCAAATCACAATGGTATCGATAAAGACGCCAAGAGACTGAACCAGTCCCATGGTCACCGGTGTCTTTCCCTCTGCAGCAGCTGCCGCACAAGGTGCAGAACCCGAACCGGCCTCATTGGAAAACAAGCCGCGTTTTACACCATTCATCAAAATAGCGCCAAAACTTCCGCCGGCAAACTGCCGGATGCCAAAAGCTTCCTCAAAAATACGCTGAAAAACCCCAGGCAATGCCGTTATATTCATTCCGATGATAATCAATGTGATCACAAAATATAAAACGGCCATCACCGGTACCAATATATCCAGCACCTTGACCGTCGCATTTTTCCTGAGCACGATCACCGCCGCCAAAATTACCAGTGCGATCGTTGTATAAAGCGGCGGAATGTTAAAGGCATTGTTAAATGATTCCGAAACCGAATTACTGATAACCTGACTGATACCGCACCAGCAGATCAGACCCGAAATGGCAAATAATACCGCCGGCAGAACATACCTTTTCTTCCTGCCTTCTTTGCGCTCGAAAAAGCGGTGAATATAATAAGCCGGTCCACCGCGATAACCGCCGTAGAGCGGGTCTTTTTCTTTATAAAGCTGTGCCAGTGTGGCCTCGATAAAAGCTGTGGCAGAACCCAAAACCGCCATGATCCACATCCAGAAAACAGCACCGGCACCACCGGCAGAAATAGCCGCTACAACACCCACAAGATTCCCCATACCGACACGGGTGGCCGTGGATACAATCAAAGTCTGAAAAGGTGACAGACCATTTTCCCCGCTCTTTTGTTCCGTCAGGGCACGCACCATATCCGGGAACAGGCGAACCTGCATAAAACGCGTACGAATCGTAAAATAAACCGCCGCCGGCACAAGAAATAGGATCAGCAGTGAAATGCCGATAGAACCGCCGACCGGCAGCGGAATTTGAAATAAGTCGCCCCACAGAAAATTGTAGGTGGCTTCAATAAGCTGTACAATAAACATTCTAAATTTCCTTCCCTAAATAGCAAAACGCCATAGTTATTAAAAGTTGTGCTTTATCACTTTCACCTTTAACAGTATACAGTAAAAAAGTTAAAAGCTCAATACAAACTTCTCTTTTATGTTTTATCTGAATCTAATTCATGTTACAATAAAATTCATGTACCAGACACATGTGTCTGCTTCCGAAATACAGCATTTCTCACTTTGTGTCGTGTTTCCGGCAGATATTTTATTTTACCCTGTCATCAAGGAGGTTACAGTGTGAATCAACAAAAAATTGGAAGTTTCATCAGAGAACTTCGAAAGGAACAATGTATCACTCAGGAACAGCTTGCCGAACAATTCAATATCTCCGCCAGAACGATTTCCCGTTGGGAAACCGGGCATAACATGCCAGATATCAGTCTGCTTGTGGAAATTTCAGAATTTTTCGATGTAAGTATTCCTGAAATCATCAATGGTGGAAGGAAAAGTGAGAATATGAACGAAGAAGTCAAAGAAGTCGCTGAAAAATTATCAGATTATGCAGGTGAAGAAAAAATCAATATGATCAAGAATGTCAGGAATTTAAGTATTACAGGTGTCTGCGCGCTCATTCTCTGTTATATTCTTGAAGCTGCCGGCGTATCCGGACAAAATAGCTTCTTTGAAAAACTGTATTTGTATTGCGAAACTTTAGTGCCGGTAACGATTACTATGATTGTTTTTTATTCAACAGGTTTGATTAATAAACTCCATCGAAAAAACAGATCGTCTGTACTTGATAATTTTCCTAAAGCAATCCGAATTATCATTACTGCCGTCCTGGCATTTGCCGTGGCAGCGCTTCTTAAACTATTTCTGTCAAATGTTCTGGGATTATAGACTATCTCATAGGTACAAAACAAGCGGCCGTGAGCTTTCTGCTCACGGCCGCTGTTTTGTAATAAAAAACCTCTCATGTAATAATACAAGCTCTAACATACCACACTACTGATAAATAATAGAAAGCAATTCATTCGGTGTCACAACAAACGGCTTTTTAGGAAAATGCTTACCATTTCCTGTAACAAGATATGCATTCTCATCCCTCTTTGCCATAACAACTTCATAAAAAACAAGGTCCTTAGGATCAGGAAGTATCTCGCCCGTAATAAGCTGTTTTGTGAATACTCCATATGTTTTAATTGCGTCCAACAGAACTCGAATACTTGCATCTGGGAATTTGAACTTCGGGCGATGAAGAACATTGTCATATTCCGAAAGGATTTCTTCATTAAATACAGGAATAATCTTCCCATCAAAAACAGCATTAAGCACCCGAACTGTTGCCGCATCATTATGCTTTGACAACAAAGCGGATATCAAGACATTTGTGTCAATTACAACCAGGTAATTCATACATACTCTCCCATTCTAATCTCTATTACTGCGGACAAGCTGTATTTCTGCATTAATATCATCCAATGATAATTCTTCCAGATTATTCTGTTTGGCCGATAGCCGCAATGCATTAAACGCAGCACGACCATCCTCTAATGAAACATTGGCTGGCGCAGAAATTTCAAATGGGATTTTTCGTTCTCTTACAACTGCACGAGCAAAAATGTTGAATGCAGTAGAAGCATTCATACCAAATTCCTTACATAAATTATCAAACTGATTTTTCAAATTCTCATCCATACGAATACTAAATGTAGCCTGAGCCATAACCATACCTTCTTTCACTTAAAACTTTTTCAATCTTGAATTGCAATTTAAATCCAGGTTGAATATATCTTTACTGGATATATATATTATATGCAAAAGCATACAAATAATCAATATTTTATTCTAATTTATTTAATTTATAACATATACGGTTCAAAAAGAGTATAAAAATACCCACCTCATACAAAGACAAGTGGCCGTGAGTTTTCTGCTCACGGCCGCTTTATATAATCTCTCTCTTAAATTCTGTTTTAGTTCACTCTCTCATACAGCACCATCATCCGATGTATCTTCTGTGCCAGTTCTTCTGTGAACACTCCCGGCAATGCCCGCCACTGCCAGTTCCGCCCCACAGTGGACGGCTCGTTCATTCTGGCTTCGCTGCCAAGTCCCAGAAGATCCTGCGCCTGCACGATGGCTGTGTCTGCCACACTGCCCCACAAAGCCCGCATCATACCCCAGTGATAGCCTTCCTCTTTCGTCAATCGGAAGTATTCTCTGGCCCATTCTGTATCAACAGGATCCGCGGATGCAAACCAGCCTTGAATGGTATCATTGTCATGGGTTCCTGTATAAGCCACACAGTCCCTGATAAAATTATGCGGCTGATAGCCGTTGCCATTGGTATCCCTGCTGTCAAAGCCCAATTCAAAAACTTTCATGCCAGGAAATCCACTGTCAGCCAAAAGTTTCTTGACAGAGTCTGTCAGAAAGCCTAAATCTTCGGCAATAATCGGTTGTTTACCAATCTTGGCTTCCACCGCATTGAAAAGTTTCATGCCCGGCCCCTGCTTCCAGTAACCGTCTTTGGCCGTCTCAGCGCCATACGGAATCGCAAAATAAGAATCAAAGCCTCGGAAATGGTCGATTCTCAGTACATCATAGATATGACAGAAATAATCGATTCTTCCAACCCACCATGCATAATCATCTTCTGCCATCTTGTCCCAGTCAAAGAGCGGATTGCCCCACAACTGTCCTGTGGCAGAAAAGCCATCCGGCGGACAACCGGAAACTTCCTTCGGCATCAGATTCTCATCCAGCTGGAAAAGTTCCGGATGGGCCCAGACATCCACGCTGTCCTGGGAAACATAAATCGGCAGATCACCGATAAAATCAATGCCTTTGTCATTGACATACTGCTTCAGACTCTTCCACTGACGGAAGAAGAAATACTGCAGCACTTTCCAGAAAGCAATCTGTTCAGCCATTGTTTCGCGTACTTTATCAATGGCCGAATGATCGCGTCTTTTCAGTTCATCCTCCCACTGCCACCATGAACAGCCGCCATGGGCATCCTTCAATGTCATAAACAGCGCATAATCTTCCAGCCAGAAAGCCTGCAGCTCGCAAAATGTCTCAAAATCTTCCGGTTCATTTTCCAAAAAACGTTTTGCGGCCAATTTTAAAACCGGATAGCGTTGTTCATAAAGTCTTCCATAATCAATTCGTGATACATCATCACCCCAATTAACAGATACATATTCTTTTTTATCCAAAAGCCCTTCAGACGCCAGCAAATCCAAATCAATGAAATAAGGATTGCCTGCAAATGTAGAAAAGGACTGATACGGCGAATCACCGTAACTGGTCGGACAGATTGGCAGAAGCTGCCAATACTGCTGTCCTGCATCGCTGAGGAAATCAGCAAACTTTCTTGCCGCTGCCCCCATCGTTCCAACGCCGTATTCAGACGGCAGAGACGCCAGGTGCATCAAAATACCGCTTTTCCTCACTTTTTCTCATCTCCTTTATTCTGTACTGACAGAGCGCAGGTACTTTCACCCCTTATAAAAAGTGACGGAATTCTCTCATACGTCACCGGAAGCTCCTCCCGGATATTGCCAAGCAGTATCTCCAGACTACGTCTGGCAATAATCTCACTATCCTGCTTGATGGTCGTCAATCTCGGACACATATACTGACTGAGTACAATACCATCAAAGCCAATCACCGAAATATCTTCCGGTACCCGAAGGCCCCGGTCTTTGATGGCCCGAATGGCCCCAATCGCCATCACATCTGACATAGCAAAAACGGCTGTCACCTCAGGCATCTTGTTCAAAATTCTCAACATGCCATGATAACCATCTTCCATAGAGAATCTGGCACCTTCATACTGTCGGCTCCTGTCAAAATTCCGTCCACGGAGTTCAAATGCTCTCCGACAGCCCATATATCTGGACCTTGCTGCGTAAGAATTCTCCAATTTGCCGCCTAACACCCCGATTTCTCTGTGTCCCAGCGTGAACAGATACTCTATCGCCGTCTGTGCCGCGCCTTCATCATCCGTACTGACGCTTGAAAGATTCTCAAGTTCCATCCCCTCTGCCGAGTTCGTAACCAGCAGCCCCGGAATGCCGGCATCCCCAAAACGACCGCGATAATACTCTAAATCGCTGCCTAGAAAAAGAATGCCCATGGGCTGCCGTTCACGACAAATCTGCAGTGCCTGTTCAACTTCATTCTCATCCTCATCAATATAGTAGATCAGACAGACATAGCCACGCTCTTTGATCAATCCCTGAAGCTTTTCAACAATCGTTGCAAAAAGCATGTTATTATTACCTTTGACAATCACTGCAATACCACTGTTAGACTGCTGTTTCAGATGCTTCGCATTATTGTTCAGTTTAAAATGATTTTTTTTGACAACGGCCATGACCTTTTTCCTGGCCTTGTCAGAAACATCCGGATGATTATTCAGTACCCTTGAGACTGTACCTACGGAATATCCGGCTTCCTTTGCAATGTCTTTTATTGTCACAGTTTTTACCTCTCTCTTCAGGTGTCAGATTCAATATCTGTCTGCGAATCCTGATACAGAATGTCAGTCTGCTTCGCAGACACATTTCTCAGCAGGATTTCCGCATACAATTCTAACCCTTAACAGCACCGGCTGCAACACCCTCGATAATATATTTCTGGCAGGCAAGATAAAAGATAATAACAGGAATAACCGCCATAATCAGCGCCGCCATGATCGCGCCCATATCTACTCGTCCATAACTGCCCTTCATATACTGGATTGCGATGGAAATCGTCTTATATTTATTAATATCCAAAACAAGATATGGCAGCAGGAAGTCATTCCAGATCCACATTGTCTCAAGAATACCAACTGAAATATAAGTTGGCTGCATGATCGGCAATACAACTGAGAAGAATGTACGCACCGGATTGCATCCGTCAATCATAGCCGCTTCTTCTATTTCAATAGGAATGGATTTAACAAAACCACAGAACATAAAGACGGCCAACCCGGCACCAAATCCCAGATAAATAATAATGATGCCCCAAGGTGTATTTAATTTGAGACGGTCTGCGATCAATGACAATGTAAACATAACCATCTGAAATGGTACAACCATTGAGAAAACACATAATAAATAAAATGCATTGGTAAACTTATTCTTCACTCGGGTAATTGCCCATGCGCACATAGAAGTACAGATCAGAATAACGATAACAGAACCCACAGTAATAAATACTGTCCATCCTACAGCCTTCAGCAGGCCATACTGATCCAACGCAGTTGTATAGTTGTCCAGACCAATGAAATTCTTCGCTGACGGAAGCTTGAACGGTTCCAGATTGATAAATGATTTCTTCTTAAATGAGTTAAGTAATACAATAATAATCGGTGCAATATAAATGAGACCCAATATGGTAAAAAAGATTGTACCGATCCAGCTCAATGTCTTTTTGTTCTTCATTTACTGCTGCACCTCCTTCGAACGTGTTGCTCTCAGCTGAATAAGCCCAATAGCCACAACGATGACAAAGAAAATAACCGCTTTGGCCTGCCCAACACCTTCCCATCCTGAACGGCCATAGAATGTGTTGTAAATATTCAGCGCCATCATTTCAGATAATTTGGACGGCTCACCAGCTGTCAATGACAGGTTCTGGTCGAAAAGCTTAAATCCGTTGGTAATGGATAAGAATGTACAAATCGTAATAGACGGCATCATCATCGGAATGGTAACTTTCCATAAGCACTGCCAGCTGTTGGCACCGTCAATCTGTGCTGCTTCCATAACTTCTCCAGGAATAGACTGAAGTCCGGCAATATAGATGATCATCATATAACCAATCTGCTGCCATGATACCAGAATGATCAGTCCCCAGAAGCCCAGCCACTGGTTCAATGCCAGCGCTGTGGAATATTTTGCAAGAATACCGTTAAAAATCAGCTGCCATATATATCCAAGAACAATACCACCAATCAGGTTCGGCATAAAGAAAATCGTCCTGAAGATGTTTGTTCCTCTCATTTTCCTCGTCAGAGCCAGCGCCAGTGCAAAGGCGCAGACATTAATCACTATCAGTGATACAATCGCAAAAAGTGCCGTATACCAAAACGAATGTCTGAAAATTGTATCCTGAAATGCTTTTACATAATTGCTGATACCTACAAATTTCGCATCTTTGACTGTCGTGAATTCACAAAAGGACAGTCCAACACCCATAATAAACGGTGCGATAAAACCTATGATAAATGCAGCCAGAGTCGGTAAAACGAATATCGGAAGATAACGTTTAATGGCCTTTTCCACAAAATCAACCTCCCTCTTAAGTTGATAAAAGTGCGAGTCCAAATATGCCTGGCAGATTCTACCCGCATAAAAAACCAGTGGGCGGGCAAGGGATGCCCGCCCACTGTCTTTTAATCTACAGTTACGATATAAAACCGTTTGCGTTCCTGATTATTTGGAAGCTGCTGCTTCTTTAGCCCATCCGTCTACGAATGCGCTTACAACTGCTGCCCAGTTATCATCTGTCTGGTCTGCTGCGTATGTTGTCAGAGCAGAACCAACACCGTTCTTCCATTCTTCTGAAGGCATTGTGGAGAATGTCCATGCAACTGGTGTATAGCCATCAGCTACATACTGGTTAGCGATGTTAACCAGAGGATTGGATGATTCAAGGTTGCCTTTGAAAGGAATAACAAAGCCCATGCCTGCGTCACCGGATGGCATTGCACCTTCGCCGCCGCACATAGCTTTTGTACCAACTTCAGATGTTACACACCAGTACATGAAATCAAGTGTAGCCTGGATATCTGCTTCGCTTGCTTTGCTGTTAACACACCAGTAGTTCTCTGTACCTGTACAAAGACCCTGTTTGTCTTCACCTTCAGCACCGATGTAGATTGGCAGCATGCCAAGGTTGTCATCACCGAGTTCTGCAACATCGTTGTATGCCCATGTACCATTCTGATAGAATACAGCCTGTTCTGTTACGAATTCAGCAACTGCATCATCACCTGTCTTTGTGGAAAGAAGGGACGGATCACATGTTGCGTTGTTGATGTAAAGATCCCAGATATTTCTATAGTTGTCAAGGTATGTACCTTTGATGGCATCTGTTGTATTGATGTCGTCTGCTTTGTATTCATAGTAGATTGGAAGATTTGCAAGATGTGTCTTGAATCTCCAGTCAGAAGAGCCATCCATACCTGCGGATGTAAAGGCTGAGAAGCCAAGCTCATCCTTACGTGCTGTGATGTCTTCAGCAACTTTCTTCAGATCATCAAAGCTCTTGATATCATCCTGTGTATAACCTGCTTTTTCAAGAAGGGCTTTGTTGTAAATGATGCCGTATGTCTCGATAACATAGCCGATACCTGCCATAGAATCGCCATCCATCAGAGCAAATTCATCATTTGTCAGTTCACCTGCGATCTTAGAATCCTTCAGATCGTAGCAGTAATCTTTCCAAGAAGCCAGACCAACAGGACCATTTACCTGGAATAATGTTGGTGCATCTGTCTTAGCCATCTCTGACTTCAGTGTTGTCTCATAATTACCTGATGCAGCTGTTAAAACTGTTACAGGAACACCAGTCTCTTCTGTGTACAGCTTAGCCAGTTCCTGCCACTGTGCATCCTGTTCAGGCTTAAAGTTCAAATAATAAACCTTGCCGTCGCCTGCTGTTGTGCTTTCTTTCGCTGCCTCTGTTGCTGCCTCTGTTGCTGCCTCAGAACCTGCAGGAGCCTGTGTCTCTTTTGTTGAAGAGCTGCCACAGCCTGCAAGCATGGAAACACTGAGTGCGCCAACCATGGCCAGAGCTAATAAACTTCTTTTTTTCATTATGATTCCTCCTCGTTTTAAAGATAAAACCTTCCCGGAAACGTTTCTGGAAACGTTTCCAACTCTGTAATTACATCATATACCACTTCAACAAAAAAAGCAAGAGAATTCTCTTGCTTTTTTGTCAAATTGTTAGTTATTCATATTTTAAGTCTCTGTTTTTGTGCAGTTTGACATGAGTTTCCCCTGTATTTTCCAATTGAATCATATACTTCGTCCTGTTTACGACTATATAAGACACCACCTGAACTACTCTTGTGATTGACCCCAACATCTTATGATTGCATTCCGAGACACCGTGCCATATCTGCTTCCGGTGTTGTCACCGCACCGATATTGTAGGTATCCACCAGAATCTTCAGTACATTTGGTGAGATAAATGCCGGCAGTGTCGGTCCGAGAAGAATATTCTTGATGCCGAGATGCAGCAGCGTCAGCAGGATGCAGACCGCTTTCTGCTCATACCAGGACAGTACCATGGACAACGGCAAATCATTGACACCACAGCCAAAGGCATTGGCCAGCGCCACTGCCACCTGGATTGCGCCATAAGCATCATTACATTGTCCCATATCCATAAGGCGAGGCAGACCGCCAATGGTTCCCAGATCTAAATCGTTAAAACGGTACTTACCACAAGCTAATGTCAGTACAATGCTATCCTTTGGTGTTTGCTTCACAAAATCCGTGAAATAATTTCTGCCCGGTCTTGCACCGTCACAGCCGCCCACCAGGAAGAAATGACGGATATCTCCGGCTTTAACCGCTTCAACCACTTTATCAGCCACTGACAGAATTGTGCCGTGACCAAAACCGGTTGTCACTTCATGCCCGCCGTTGATGCCGGTAAAATGCTGATCTTCCTTATAACCACCAAGTTCCAACGCTTTCTCGATCACCGGTGAGAAATCTTTTTCATCGCCGATATGCACGATTTCCGGATAAGACACCATCTCTGTAGTAAATACTCTGTCTGCGTAACTTGCTTTTGGCGGCATCAGACAGTTGGTTGTAAACAGAACCGGCGCTGGCATATTGGCAAATTCTTTCTGCTGGTTCTGCCATGCGGTACCGAAATTGCCTTTAAGATGCGGATATTTTTTCAACTCAGGATAAGCATGAGCCGGAAGCATCTCGCCATGGGTGTAAATATTGATACCCTTATCCTTTGTCTGCTCCAAAAGCTGTTTGAGATCATACAGATCATGACCTGTCACAACAATAAACGGGCCTTTTTCTACAGTTAAAGGAACGGTTGTCGGCTCCGGCGTCCCGTAAGTCTCTGTATTGGCCTTATCCAAGAGTGCCATACACTTCAGATTCACTTCTCCCACTTCCATAACTACCGGCAAAAGTTCATCCACTTTCCAGTTTTCACCGATGACAAAAAGAGCCTTATAGAAAAATTGATTAACATCTTTGTCAGTGTATCCAAGCACAGCAGCATGATAAGCATAGGCCGCCATACCTCGGATGCCAAAAAGAATCAGCGATTTTAATGAACGAATATCCTCATCTGCTCCCCAGATGCCCTTCATATCATAATCTTCTGTTCTGCCGCATGGAGAACCGCATGATTCACAGTCCGGCACCAGTTTGTGCTTCTCCTCATGCACACGATCGATCAGAGCGTTAATGGTTTCATTATTAAAATTCACATTTGTGACGGTTGTAAATAATCCCTCGATAATGACTTTATCAGTGGAAGGCCCCGGTACATTTCCCTCTGCCGCACGGGCAAGACCGATGAGTGCCCCTGTCAGTTGATCCTGAAGCTGTGCTGTATCCGCCTGCTTGCCACAGACACCTGCTCTGCCTGTACATCCGCCGCATCCGGCTGTCTGCTCACACTGAAAACAAAACATATTATTTTCCATTGGAATACCTCCTTGACTTTATGCACCTATCATAGTATACTTTGCCCAAAAGTTACGTTGTTATTCCAACAAAAGGAGCTCTTTTATGAGAGAATATTTTCCAGTGATAAAAAAATCAGCACTTTTTCAAGGTATCTCTGAGGATGATTTAGATGGCATGCTGACCTGTCTCGGCGCACGGACTGCTTCCTATTCAAAGAACCAGCCGATTTTCTGGGAAGGGGAACCGGCAAGTCTTATTGGTGTTGTATTAACCGGCAAAGTCCAGATTGCCAAAGATGATTTTTTCGGCAACCGCAATATCATTTCCATGATGGAGCCGTCACAGCTCTTTGGCGAAGCTTTTGCCTGCGCCGGCATAGAAAAACTGCCGGTCACTGCAACCGCAGTGACCGACAGTGAGATTCTTCTGCTGGACTGCCGCCGTGTCATCACCACCTGCGGCAATTCCTGTGAATTTCATAATCGGATTATCGCCAACCTTTTGCGTATTGTTGCCGCCAAAAACATTATGCTGAATCAGAAGATTGAACTGACTTCCAAACGGACCACCAAGGAAAAGCTGATGGCTTATCTGCTGATGCAAGCCAAACAAAATAAAAGCCGAATTTTTGCGATTCCTTATGACCGCCAGGAGTTGGCGGATTATCTCGGTGTCGAGCGCAGTGCTATGTCCGCAGAACTCAGCAAATTGCGCCGGGAAGGCCGGATAGATTATCATAAGAACCAATTTAAAATATTAGAATAACTTTACTTTTTTATCTCGTCTGTTTCTACAATAAAACGTACACTTCCGGTTTTTCCTTTTTCAAGACCGGAGAAGTTGTTGTACTGCTCATCTGCTTTTTTCAGAGCACGGACACGGGTGATGATATTTTCCAGGTCATCCCCTGCCAGTTTTTTCAGTTCCTGAATGCCCTCTTTGTCAAATTCTTTCATGCCGTCACTGAGGGCATCTGTTCCCTCTGACAGGCCATCAAATCCTTTAGAGATAACATTTCCGGCTGTGATAAGCTGTCCCGTACCGTCATTTAATGCCACCGATCCCTGATAAAGCTGCTCAATACCATCGTTCAAAGCCTGCACGCCTTCGGTAAGCTGACCGCTGCCGGAGGCCAGGCTGCTGACACCGGATTTTAACTGTTCCAGTGTGCCTGAGAGTCCGGACATCTGTGTGCCAAGATTCGACAAGGCTTCTGAATACTGTCCCAGTACCTGCAGCTGTTTCTGCATATCTTCAACCAATACGGTAATTGTATCTGTACCCAGTGAAAACTCCGGAATTTCAAGGTCCGGCATATCTTTCAGCGCATCTTTTGCCTTGGCAATCTTTCCTGAAGCCGTATCCGTTGTATCGGAAATTGAAATGCTGTCTTTCACTTTTGACTGAATTTCAGCTTTCTGATCATCTGTCAAATCTGTACCCGCAAGAGCCTCTTTCACAGCCTTTGATGCCTGCTCTTTTGCTTCTGATTCTGCCGTTTTCTCTGCCTCGCTCAAATCCACTGCATCCAGTGCACCTTTTGCCTCGGAAGTCTTTTTCTGAACAGATTCCTTATAAGATTTTGCATCATTGGCAAAGGTTTTCACATCATTTAACGTTGACTGCATGACTGTCAGCGCTTCTTTCAATTTTGTTGTATCCTGTGCCAGTGTTGCTGCGGCTGCTGACATCGGCTGCATATCCACAGACTGTCCATCCAGATTCACTGTTGCCAATGACTGATTCAATGTTTCAAGTCCCTGCTGCAGGCCTTTGGCACCTTCAAGAAGTGCGCCTTTCTGGTCATTGACGGTTTTCAGCCCTTTCATTAAACCTGCGGAACCTTCATCCATTGCAGATACCCCTGTCAGATACTGTCCAAAATAGTCACCCAATTCATCCGCACCATCTGCCAGCTCTGCAGCGCCGTCCACCAGTTTGTCTGAAGCCTCTGATAAATCATCCATGGCATCAATCAGATCATCTACATCTTTCAGGTCATCCGCATCCATATTGCCGAACATACCGTTGGAGATAATGGTTGCTGTGAAATCCAGTGAAAAATCTGTCACATCCGCTGTCAGTTCCACATATTCCGGAACATCAACATCTTCTGTGGCTTCATAATTCTTCAACTGCAGACTGTCGGAAAGTCCCGGCATGGCATAACCAATTACAATGTTCTGGTCATCCATTTCCACGGTTTTGCCGTTGGTCACTTCAATATTACTGAAGTTATCCGATGACAGGAACATGGCTGAGCACACAACAAAAGGTGTGGATACCTCAACTGTCTTTCCATTTACTTCTACTTTCTGAGAATACTTGTTGGTATAATCAAAACGGATTCTGACTTTGCCGCTTTGTCCTTTTAATTCATCCGCAGTCACCTGTTTGTCATTCAGATAATAAGTAATCTTGACATCCACCGGCAGAGCATCTGTAGAAGTACCTTTATATTGAATGTCCTCACCATGATTTTCCCATACAACCACGTTGCTGCCCTTCTCTGTAAATTCTTCGTCGCCTTCTGTGTTCTTAATGTCAGAAAGTGTCGAACAATCTGTGATTTCTCCCTCTCCTTCATTTTTCAGCACTGCCTCCACAGACACATCATAAATTTTGCCGGATGAATCTGCCTTGGCATAGACAGTTTCCGTTTTATCACTGCCTTTGTCAGCGCTTTTATCGCTATCCGATACCTGAGCATTCTTACTGCCGTTCTTATCTGCATCTGTTGTCTTGGTTTCTTTATGGCTACTATTGTCAGTATCAGCTGAAGTTTCTGCTGAAACCTCATTCTCCGCTGCTTTGACCTGATCCGTACAACCGCTCACAACAGACGCTATCAACGCAGCCACCACAAGCACCGCTGTTAATACGAGCATTCCCGCCTTATCTTTTAATCGCTTTTTTATTTTCATCGCACTGCCTCCCGTCTATTCCACATTTTTAAGCGCTGTATCCATCGGAATCTTCTGAATACGCCTGTACTCCAGCAAAGCAACCACACCATAGGAAACAACACCCATGATAAACATTTTCACATAAATTGATTTGCCAAGATAAATCGGAATCCATCCGGACATACTGTTGATCAGCATCCACCGAAAAATATAAACCAGTCCTTCATAAACCAAAGGCATGCTGATCAGTATAGACACCGCCACCACGATAAATGTAGAAATAATATATAACCGGCTGATTTCGCTATTCGTATATCCCAGAATCTTGTTCATGGAAATGGACTGGGCATTTTTCTCAATGATGATTTTGGAAAGCAAATACATCAATACAACGAAAATCAGCACCGCAAATCCATCTATCAGATACATCATACTGCCCATAGACTGATCCAACTGACGGCTGATTCTGGTCAGGTCATCGATATCAATCAGTGAACCGATATATTTGGAATCAATATCTGTTATTTCGCTGTTAGAAAAGTAACCGCAAAAATAGTCACTGCCCAGATCAAACATGTCGTTTAATGCTTCTCTCGACATAAAGACATCCAATGCACCTTCGTAATCATAAATGCCCGTTACCGTCAGGTTATAGCTCTTATCCTCATAGGTTTCCTTCAGGGTAATCGTATCCCCCGGCTGCAGCAAATATTTGTCTGCATAAGCGGATGAAATATAGACATCCTTCGGCTGCAGATCCAGATGAATATATTGGCTGTCCGGTTCAATGCCATACAGCAGCACTTCTTCTGTCCTGGTGGCATTCTGCTGCATTTTCAGTGAATAGGCACTGAATTTTTCTGCATCTGGATTATCTGTTTCAACAGAACGACTGAACATCACCATATTCAACATACTTTCCAGCTTGTGATCCTCATCCACCGTTCCCACAGGCATCTGAAGCAGATACTGATAATTGGCCAGCATATTGTTGCCAATGGTCGCTTTGTAATGATCAAGTACTACCTGCAATCCCAGTCCAAAGAGCAGCAGCATATTGGCAAATAATATACCCACAAAAAGCACCAGATAATTGCTGAGATTCTGTAGAATGACCCTGATGCGGAATCGATTAAAAAACGGAATATGCACACTCAACGGCAACGCATGTTTCTGTTTTCTTCTGCTCAGATCACGTCTCAGAAACTTCAGCGGCGAAAGTGTCAGTTTGTAAGACAATACCGCGAAGGTGATGACTGCCATCAGCACCACTGGCACAATGGTGGTCAATACAAAGGCTTCCGAGTTCCACAATGTAACATAGGTCGGCAAACTGTAGCTGCCGTAATACATGCCCGCACAAACATCTTTCAAAACAGTGTATCCCAAAATATTGCCGATACCGGCACCGATCAAAGTGACAAAAATCGGCACCATCATATAATGCCGCACCAACTCGCTTCTCGTATAACCGGATGCCCGAAGCGTGCCGATGACATTGGCCTCTTTGCTGATGGTGTTGCTGATGATCACACTGAACACAAAAGCCATGATCACAATAACCATATACAGCAGGACAATCATCATGCCTCTGTCACTGCCCATATCTTCACCGGTAAAATTAATCGCCTGATTCAGATAACGCGGTGTATAGCTGTCCAGTACAATAGTGCTATTGATATCTGACATCAAATCATCCGACATTTCTTTCTCTTCTATGTTGTTCTTTGGCGATTGATTGTATTTCCATGCATACTGCCAGGTCATTTTAGACTGATCCAGCTGTGCAAAGCCCTTATCAGCCACAATGGCCACCCCAAACTTGATCGCATCAAACATTGAATCATTATTGTCCGAGAATAATGCGCTGTAATCAGACAATGCCACCAATCCAGTCACTCTCCAGCTGTGATCTGTTGATGCAATCACATCGCCTACTTTCAGACTGTTGTTGTCCGCATACATTCTGTCGATGGCAATTTCGTCCGATTTCTCCGGCATACTTCCTTCCATCAGACATACTTTATCGACGTCCTTGCGATCTGGAAAAATTCGAAGTGTACTATCATTCGTCACTAACGTTTCTTCCACATAAAACAAATCATAAAGTGTCACTCCCAGAGCTTCAACATTCTTCTTCTGAGCCTTGTTCATCTGTTTTACAACTGTGAAATGGCCGTCTTCTATATTGTATTTCTCAAAACTTTCATTATATGCCGTCAGCATACTGCCATCTGCCACAAGGAAACCGGATACAAACCCGATGGTTGCGATCAGAAGAATCAAAATCACCAGATATTTGCCCAATTCTCCTTTTAATTCCCTTGTCAGACGCCGATTCAGTGGATTCTTCATCTGTACCACCTCCTACCAGTCCAATGCATCCGCCGAAAGTTTCTGCTCATTCAGATAATTCTTGCGAATCATGCCGTCTCTCAGACGTACCACACGATCCGCCATATCTTTGATGGCATCATTATGGGTGACCATAATCACTGTGTTGCCGTATTTCTGATTAACCTTCTCAATGAGTTTCAGGATTTCTTTAGATGTATTGTAATCCAGCGCGCCTGTCGGTTCATCACACAGTAGAATATCCGGATTTTTGACTATGGCTCTGCCGATGGCCGTTCTCTGCTGTTGTCCGCCGGAAAGCTGGTTCGGCAGCTTATTTCTATGGTCGTAAAGCCCCAGTGTATGTAAAAGTTCATCCACATCCAGCGGCTTCTCACTGAGATAAGCCCCGACTTCTACATTCTCCCTGACTGTCAGATTCGGGATCAGATTATACATCTGGAAAATGTAACCCAGATGCTTTCTGCGATACAATGTCAGCTTCTTTTCTTTCATATCTGCCATTCTTTCACCTCGAATGCAGATATCCCCGCTGTCTGCCTGGTCAATACCGCCGATAATATTCAAAAGTGTCGATTTGCCGGAACCGGAAGGCCCCAGAAGCACACAGAATTCCCCCTGCTCTACGTACAGATCAATCCCCTTCAACACTTCAACCCGGCTCTCCCCTGAGCCGTAAGATTTTCTGATTTGATTGATTTCCAGAAACATTCCTCTCGCCTCTCTTCATTCTATATTGACTGTTTTTCGCCGTAATATTAGTTATCTCTAACCAGTGTATCATACAACGACGGCGGTGTTAAAATAAAACAGCATAATTGATAAACATTCTCAATTATGCTATTTTAGACAATTATAAACTTTTCTCATTTCATAGGCCTGCTGCATGCATGATTGATGAATATGTGCCATGTGAAGATATTCTTTCCCAGATTAATGCTGCAAAATTTGCACTCCATAAGGCCGGACAGGTCGTATTGAAGGGGCACATCCAGCATTGCGTCAGATACAACATTGAACACGGTGATGCCGACAAGACCATTGCGAACTTTACCAAAGCGGTTGAACACTTTGCCAATATGCACTAACCAAAAACAAGAGCAAAAATGATTCTCTCAAACCATCTCGCTCTTGCTTTCTTCTTTGTTACTCTTTTATAAACTGTTTAACTTTTTTACTCAATAGCCTTTTGATGATAAACATCATTATAATGCCACAAATGTACCTTGGAAGCCCCGACAACCCGCAATATCGGCAACGAAGCCAAGACCTGTACAATATGGTACTGAGTCGGCATATCTTTCCACTCAGGTATCCACCATTCTAAAGAAGCATTTCCCCATACTCGTTCAGGCTGAGGCAAAGGTTTGGCATCCTCAGGTGCAGGAAATGTTTTTGGTGTTATTGTAACATATTGCACATCAGCCTTATTGAATCCTGCCTCTGAGTGCAGAATGTACTTGTAATGCATGATACCTTCATTCTCCTCATCAAAAAGTACTTTCTGCATTTCACTTAAATCATCCGGCTTTTCGTCCATTTTAAAATGTAATTTAAGGAATTCAAAATTCCATGATGATAATGCCGCATAGGTTCCGTCTTCTTCTTCGCATATATCTGTAATATCTGCATATATTTTCGAGTATCCCAGCTGCTCTCGCCCGCAAATAATAGGGTCTGCATGATTTTCCCAGATTGCCAGCTGATATTGTCCCTTTATTTCATCATTTGTGCCGCAATAAGTAACCGGTACATTAAATGTTGTAACATTATACCCATGTCCGGCCAACACACACTGTCCCATCTTGTCTGCGTCATTCGATGTCCAACCATATTCATACCGTAATGATGCCAATGTCAGTGTCGGATCTTTCAGCATCTCCTGCTTAGCCAGACCAATCGTACGCTCCGCTAGGCACTCAAAAATAATATAATCCAAATTGCTACGACACAAATGGTTGTTTATTTTTTCTCTTTATCTTTTAAAGAGAGTACTGCCTCTACCTGCGCAATCAATTGTTCCTTATCTGGCATATACGTTACATATTTTGATGCAAAAATATTATTGCTCAGACCGCCCAGTGCATATTGCATATCTACATTTCCTTTATCCGTACATAAAATTAATCCTATTGGCGGGTTATCATCTTCATCATTAACTTCTGCTGCATAGTAATTTAAATACATATTTAACTGTCCTACTGCTTCCGGCATTAATTTAATCGTTTTTAATTCAATCAAAACATATGATTTTAATATTTTGTTATAAAACACCATATCTACATAATAATGGACATTGCCAAATGTCACTCTTTGTTGTGTCCCAACAAACATAAAACCTTTTCCTAATTCTAATAAAAATTTTTCTATTTGTCTGACAAGTGCTTCCTCCAAATCAGATTCCATCATCGGCTTATTTTCTGGTATCCCTAAAAATTCCAATACGTAAGGATCTTTCACAATATCCTGTGGTTTTACAATTTCATTACCTTTTAACGACAATTCTAATACTTTCTGCTTATTTGCCTTCCCATCTGATAACAGAAGTCTTTCAAAAAGCGATGACGCAATTTGCCTTCTTAATTCTCTGACGCTCCATCTGGAATTTGCGCATTCAATTTCGTAAAAATGACGTTTAGCTTTATCAGAAATTGACAAAAGTTCACAATAATGCGACCAACTTAAGCGTTCAGACACTGTCTGAACGCTGCCATATTCTTTATAAAATGTAATCATATTCCAAATATTGGCACGTGAAAAACCTTTACCAAATTTTCTGGTAAGTTCTTTTGAGAGCATAGAAATTGTTTTGTTTTGATAATTCTCTTCATTTTCATGCAAATTAATATCTTCGACAAGCAGTTTCCCTATTTCCATATACGTTCTTAGGAGGGTATTATTCACTTCAACTGCAACATGTGTTCTTGCTTCCTGAAGTAATTTTTCTATTTTATTTATCATCTTATTATCTACTAATTTGTCCATACTTTCTCCTATAATATCAACTAACTTCACTACACCTATTATATCCGTTTTCTTCTAAATATCTTCTAGCAGATTCATCACAAAACCTCCAGTTGTATGGCATCCATAATCTTCTTTCCACCCTTGACTTTTTCAGCATAATCCTCCATACTGAAAAAATCCATATCATTAATTATCCTTCGGTAACTGCCAATCACATCTTTATAATAATCAAAAGGTATTCTTCCTCTAAATCGTATTAAATCCACCAGCAATCGCTCACGACTATATATTGGAATCTTTACGCTCTGATACTCTATAAGGCATTTGCCAATATCATACAAATCATCATTAACAAAACTTTGCTTTACCCTTTTATCTTTTATCCTTGAATCTTCTCTTTTCGTTGTCAAACAATAATAGTCCGGTATAATATCAGTCAAGCCATAATAGTAATACGCACTGCTCCCTGCAAATATCGCTCTCGGATACTTTGCAGTCATCAGTTCAAGTTCAGAACATATCTTTTTATCTGAATATAACCCCTTTTCTTTTTGAAATAAAATACCTGCTTCTATTGCTTTCTTAATCCTGTAATCTGTTCCATACTTTTCAAGACACTGCCTATACGTCAATATCATTCTGTCACCCCCCCCTTCGTTTTAAGTAAAATTACACTCGTTCTTAATTTATGTGTATTTTTGCTTTAATTATACCATTTCATTTAATAAATTCAAGTAAAAATACACTTGTTTTTGTTTCATGTGAGTTTTTACTCAAATCAATAGAAAAGCAAGAGCAAAAATGATTATCTCAACCATTGACGTTCTTGCCTTTATCACATTAAATATTATCTTTTTTACAACATCCCAGCTTTTTCCCACCGTCTGAATTCCGTTCGTGCCAAAGCCACACACAGCAGACAGGTAACCGTATCTGCCACAGGTGCCGCCAGCAGTGCGCCGTCTAATCCAATCAATCTGGACATTACCAGTGCCAAAGGAATCAGTAACACGCCCTGTCGAATCAGCGGTATAAGTAATGATCTTGTCGGCTTCCCGATTCCCTGGAAGAAGGAACCCGTCGTCATATGCACCCCATAGAGGAAAAAGGCCATCATATAAAGTCGGAAGCAATGCTGCGTACAGTCAAAATACAGCTGATTATCCGCAACAAACAATCCTGCTATCTGTCTTGAAAATACCATATAAACCAGCCACCATACAGCTGAAATAACGACTGCAATGCCAGTGGCCAATCGATAAGTCTGGCGCACACGCTGATAATTCTTCGCTCCGAAATTATAGCCGTTAATCGGCTGAATGGCGGAGGAAACACCCACAAACATGGAATGCGCAAGCTGATAAACTTTCATCATCATGCCATAAACAGAAAGCGCCATATCACTGCCGTAAATGCTGGCTTCACCGTAAACCCGCATGAGATTGTTCAACACGATCTGTACCAGCGCCGTTAATCCCTGAGTCAGCAAACTCGGAAAACCAAGCTGCAGAATCATCTTCAGCACCGGCCAGGTCGGGCGCAATGCGCCCTTTTCAAGCTGTACAGATTGCAATCTGCGCAGATAGAGCAGACATAATATGCCTGCTGCCATTTCTCCAATCACCGTGGCAATACCAGCCCCCACGACCCCCATTTTCAACCCGAAAATAAATACAGGATCCAGAATAATATTGACCACTGCACCGGCCATCATACATTTCATAGTATATTGCGGTGACCCGTCCGCACGAATCATCGCCGTAAAAGCCGGACAAATGAGCTGAAACGGGATACCAATGGCAATCACCCGCATATAAGCCAGCGATTCCCCATAAGCCGTATTCGTTGTTCCGAACAGCGTAACAATATGCGGCGCAAATATACCGCAAATGAATGCCAGCGCAATGCCGCTGGCAACAATCCAGGTCACTGCCTGCCCGAAAATCTTATTGGCATTTTCCTGCTCCCGACGTCCCAGACACAGACTGACATTAGCCGCACAACCATCTCCCAGAAGCAATGAAACCGCGTTGACAAGAATTGACAGCGGAAAAGCGATATTGATGGCTGCCATTCCTGTGATGCCCACACCCTGCCCCACAAAAATCTGGTCTACAATGTTATAGATGTAATTAACCATCAAAGTCAGGGTTGTCGGAACAGAATACCTGAACAACAACTTCGTAAGAGGTTCTGTTTCCAAAGGACTTCTGTTTGTCTGCATATTTACCATTCTCCATCCCCTCCTCAATCATCATGACATTTTATCTCAGTCGAGAAGACCCCCACCTCTTTCAGGTGGTGAGTAACAGCAAATTTGTCTCAGTGGGAGTCCAATCTCCGACTGAGATAAACGCTCCGCGAGGATGCGCAGTGATTCTGTAAAGAATATGTCAGCTTACGCTGACCAGAATCACGCGCCAAGTCTCGCGGTCGCTCGACTTGAACAAAACAAAAAGCACCCGGCAGCTATTACTTCCAAAAGAAATAATATTGATACCGGATGCTGATAGGATGACTTGGATAGAATGAGCAAAAAAACGGCATCCGGCGCTCAGCCGGAAAGCCTCCTTCTCCCCTCCAGACTGACTGTTGGCTCCGGAATTACACCGAATTAGCCGAATGGCTCGCGGGCTGTCACCGCCAGTAGAGAACATGCTCATTTCCGAAGAAAACTTTACTTAACTTCAAAATAACATACTTTTCCTGGGCTGTCAACGGTCGATTGTAAAGTGAAAAATTTCGCACATTTCATCTTGACACCTGTTTTTAAAAGTGATATATTTATCACACAGGCAAGTGAGAAATATATCACTTCAAAGGAGGAATTTTGTTTATGAGAAAAGTATCATTACGGGAAATTGTTGCTGATAAGATTGTATTTGCCATCCTGATCGCTCTTTACTACTGGATGTGGGCAAGAAATGACTGGCACAACTACTATACATCAATTCAATACGCTGTCTTTGCCTTTACCTTCTTCTATTTTATCTCCCGCGCATCCCGCCTTAAGAAATACAAACAGGAACTGCCGGATGAAATGTCTGAGGCCAACCTAAAACGCTGCGATGCCCTGTGTCTTAAAATCGGTGCCGCTGCAATCATTGTTCTGAGTTTCGTCTGTGCTGTCGGCAGATTGTCAATAACAACAGACATCATCGGCTATTGCCTGATGGGTATCCTGATTGCTCTTGCCATTATACGCACGATTCTCTTCTACATCATGGACACCAAAGGAGTATAGCATGGCACTTTTGACAAATTTAAAAACATATCGGGAAAAATATAACCTCAAACAGGCCGACCTCGCCGAACTGGTGGGCGTTCGCCGGGAAACCATTGTCAATCTTGAACGGGGCAAATACAATCCTTCCCTAAAGCTGGCTATGGATATCGCCAGGGTTTTTCACACAACGGTTGAGGAATTATTTCAGTATACGGATGAATAATCCCTATATAAATCGTCATTTTTTCTTAAGAGATTCGTTCATTTATATCTCCTAATCATATGTTATACTACTCATGAAAATATTAGGATTTCAGAAATTTCACAGAACGGAGGTCGGAAACATTGAAAAAATATTTATTATTTTTGGGTATCATCGGTCTTTTTGCCTTAACCGCATGCGGCAAACAGGCCAAAATGTCAGATGTCACCATTGATTATGGCAGCTCCTCTATTTATTCCAAAGAAGATATGGATGCCGCCATCAAGGCCATTAAAACTGTATTCAAGGATTTTGACGGCTGTGAACTGCACAGTATTTCCTACAGTTCAGATGACCAATGCAACACTCCTGATCATATTGCCTGGATGAACGAACTGGAAGCTGCCAATGATAACAAAGAAACCTTCGACCAGTGCATTATGTTTACAAGCGATTTTCATTCTCCGAAAAATGGCGGCGGTGCATGGAATCCTGATGAAGAATATACCGGCTGGCAATGGTGGCTGGCTCGTTCTAATGGCGGTAAGTGGAAGCTGATGACATGGGGATATTGAGGCTTCTAAAAAGAAAAATTATTTCTTCAATATCTTCCGAATATCCGCCAGTCTTTCCAACGCCGCATTCAATGTATCGTCCTTCTTTGCAAAATGGAATCGGATGTACTGGTTCACGTCTTCTCTGAAGAAGCTGGAACCCGGAACAGCGCCGACGCCGACTTTCTCTGCCAGATCCACACAGAATTCATAGTCATCTTTATAACCGAACTCGCTGATATCTACCATGACATAATAAGCCCCCTGAGGCTCTGTGAATGACAGGCCAATGTCTTTTAAACCGCCGACAAAGAGGTTTTTCATATGAGTATAATGGTCCTGCAATGCAACATAATAATCGTCGCCAAAGTTCAGTCCCGGCACAACCGCCTCCATCAGCGGTGCTGCAGCACCCACAGTCAGGAAGTCGTGCACTTTCTTGACTCTGTCAATGACTTCAGGCGGTGCAATGACATAACCCAGACGCCATCCTGTAATGGAATAAGTCTTTGAAAGGGAGTTGCAGATAATTGTACGCTCACGCATTCCAGGCAGCGTGGCCATATAAATATGTTTATTCGGCTTATACAAAATATGCTCATACACTTCATCAGTAATAACATACAGATCGTATTTAATGGCCAGATCAGCGATGATCTTCAGTTCTTCCAGTGTAAAGACTTTGCCACATGGGTTGGACGGGTTGCAGAGAATCAGGGCTTTCACCCCATCCTGCTTCATGGCATCTTCCAGTACATTGGCATCAAAGTTAAATTCCGGCGGATTTAACGGCACATAAATCGGCTGTGCGCCGGACAGAATCGCATCTGCACCGTAATTCTCATAAAATGGGGAAAAGACAACGACTTTGTCTCCCGGATTGCAGACGGTGAGCATGGAAGCCATCATCGCTTCCGTACTGCCGCATGTGACAACAATTTCTTTATTCGGATCTACTTTCATACCCGAGAAATGTTCATGTTTTCTCGCAAGGGCTTCTCTGAAGTTCTGTGCGCCCCATGTCAGGGCATACTGATGCGGTCCGTGCGGTGCGATTTCGCGCAGTCTGTCTGTGATCTTCTTCGGCGGGTCAAAATCCGGAAATCCCTGAGATAAATTCACAGCACCATATTGATTTGAGACTCTTGTCATTCTTCTGATCACCGAATCTGTAAATCCGGCAGTTTTATCACTTAACGGTTTCATATATTCTGTACTCCTTTAGACATTGTAGGAAATGCCTGCATTTAAAATATTTTTCTCATCAAAAGCTGCTTTCACACGCTTCATCAATGCAATGTTTTCCGGCTTTGATGCTTTCAGCAGATATTTCTGCTTGCTCAGTCCGATGCCGTGCTCGCCGCTGGCCAGACCGCCCAGTGCATAAGCTTTATCATAAAGAACAGTCAGATTTGCGTCAAGCTCTTTTTCCCAGGTTTCATCGTCTCTATCACCTCTGATAACACACAAATGCACATTGCCGTCTCCGGCGTGTCCGAAACTGATCATGCGCATACCACATTCTTTTTCAAAGGCATTGACAAAATTGACAAAGGCATCAATCTGGTTAATCGGCACAACGATATCCAGCGGCTCCTGCTCTGAAACAGCCTCCACGCCTTTCACCAGCATACCGCGGATCTTCCATACTCTGGCTGCCTCCTCTTTATCCTCCAGCGGAAGAATGGAAAGGGCACCGCTTTCTTTTGCCACTTTGCGAAGTTCTTCGAGGTGGTCATTGATTTCATTTCTGCTGCCGTCAAGGGTTGTCAGCACATAGGCGCTGGCCTCCGGTTCAGGGAATGACATTTTCAGATAATCTTCCCCCAGCTGAATCACTTTACGCTCAATAAATTCCATGGCTGTCGGATTCAAATTAGCCTGAATAATTTGTCTGACACTCTCAATACCTGCTTTCAGACTGTCGAAGCTGAGAAGGACACTGAGACTGTCTTCCGGCTTCGGAATCAGCTTCAGTATACACTTGGTGATCACCGCCAGTGTTCCTTCGGAACCGATAACAATCTCTTTCAGATCAAGGCCGGATGTATCTTTTCTATTCTTGCTGCCCGCCATGACAACGGTGCCATCTGCCAGAACCAGTTCCACCCCCATGACATAATCTCGCGTTACACCGTATTTCACAGCACGCATACCGCCTGCATTGGTGCTGATATTTCCGCCGATGGTGGCTTTCTTTTCGCCCGGATCCGGTGGATAGAATAAACCTTTGCTTTCAACATAGGCCTGAAAATCTTCCAGTACAACCCCCGGCTCAACAGTGGCTGTGAAGGTTTCCTCATCCAGCTCAAGGACATGATTCATCAAAGACACATCCAGCACAATCCCGTGACCTGACGGTACAGTGGAACCAACAAGATTCGTACCTGCACCTCTCGGTGTCACCGGCAGGTTATTTTTCCAGGCATAGCGCATAACCCCGCTGATTTCCTCTGTGGATACCGGAAAAACAACCGCTTTGGCTGTTCCTTTTTTACGTCCCAGATTGTCAGAAAGATACTGCGGGTCAATCTGGCCTGTAATGATTCTGTTTTCATCTTTTATAATTGATAAAAGTGCTTCCTTCATGGCTTCTTTTACTCTCCTATTCTCTGTTGCAACGATTCAGTTTTCTCACAACACGATAAAACACACTTTGAAGTTTTTACTCATTATCATTATGTTCAAGGTGATTATAATGCAAAATCCATCAACAATCGACTTTGCTGATGGGATTTTGCATCTCTAAATCATTTTCTCATGCCTTCAGCCACAATGGTCTAAAGCCAAACTGAATCGTTATATTTATTTTTGTATTTCGATTATTTCTGTACTTCCCATGCAGGAACAAAGTAGCCGTTGAATTCATCCTGGAATATCTGCTTTGTTGTTTCTGACTGGAATAATTCTACAATTCTCTTGTAAACGGCATCGTCTGCGTCACTGCTGCGAACAGCCATCAGGCAGAAATAGCTGTCGTCATCGTAATCTTTTTCTTCAAAAATAGCTGTGCTCGGATCAATACCATAATCCAATGCATAGTTACCATTGACAACGGCTGCTGTCACATCCGGCAATACAGATGGGATATCTGCTGCGCCCATTTCCTTGATTTCAATTTTTACATTATATGTATCGATATCCGCAACCGTCGGATTAGCGCCTGCTTCTGCTTTCAGTGTGATCAGCCCTGCGGATGCCAGTACTTTCAGTGCACGGCCGCCGTTGGATGCATCATCCGGAATAGCAATAACGTCACCATCTTTGATTTCATCTACAGATTTTACCTTGTCAGAGTAAAGATTCATGGCAATAATAAATGTATCTGCAATTGGTGTAATATCATAACCATTCTTTTCCACATCATTGTTGAAATATGCGTGATGCTGGAAAGCGTTGATGTCAATTTCACCGGCATTTAAGGCTTCATTCGGCAAGGAATAATCAGAAAACTGAACATATTCCAAATCAATGCCCTCTTTTGCCAGTTCTTCTTTGATTGGATTCCAGATATCTTCATAAATAACGCCAGTCAAACCAAGCTTAACGACACGGCCTTCTCCTGAAGCAGCTTCTGTCTCACTTCCTGAAGTCTCTGAGCCTACTGTTTCGGATGCTTTTGTTGTCTCAGCAGCCGCATCTGTGCTGCCTGTTGTTTCCTTTGCTGTGGTGTTTCCGCAGCCTGTTAATGCGCCAAGTGCCAGTGTGGCTGTTAATGCAAGTGCAATAATACCTTTCTTTTTCATATCATTTTCCTCCTAATGCATTGTTGTAAAAATTTAATGTGTATTTTTTTTCGCTATATAATTGCCGATGAGCTGTACCACCGTAACAATGATAACCAGCACAACCACTGTTGTATAAGTGATATCCGGCATGTTTCTCTGATGACCATACATAATGGCAAAGTTGCCCAGACCACCTGCGCCGATGGCTCCGGCCATGGCTGTCAGACCGATCAGACTGATGATCGTAATAGTTGTACCTCGGGCAATGCCTGCAATACTCTCTTTCAGATACACTCTAAAAATAATATCTTTATTGTCCAGTCCCATGGACTGGGCGGCTTCAATCAAACCCGGATCCACATCCGCCAACGCTGATTCAATCTGTCTTGTAAAAAACGGTGCGCATCCAAATACCAGAGGCACAATTGCACCTTTGACACCGATGGCCGTTCCCATGATCAGACGGCTAATGGGTACCAGACAAGCCAGCAGGATAATAAAGGGTACAGATCTGAAAAGGTTGACCACCTTATCGATAATCTGATAAACCAGCGGATGTTCCAGAATATTTCCCGGCTTCGTTACCGTAATCAGAACTCCCAGAAATAAACCAACCACAAATGATATAGCTCCTGACCAGCCCACCATGATAAAGGTTTCCTGAATGCTCTTGATAAAAACATCCGGCCTGTCCATGACATTCGGCAGCCATTGATTAAGCAGTTCGACCATCCAGAATCACCTCCACTCCTACATTCTTGTCCTTCAGGTATTGAATTGCCTGATTGATATTGTCCGATGTTCCCTGGGCAATAACCACCAGACCGCCGATTGGATTTTCACCAATCAATTCGATACTTCCGAAAATAATATTTAAATCCAGATCAAATTTTCTTGATAACTGTGAAACAAGGGCTTCCGACACATTTCGCTCCAGATATCTGAAACGCAAAATAGCCTCTCCCGGTTTTAACTCCACCACAGGGCTCTTGGTCTCCACCAATTCATAAATCCGGGACATATTGGATGTGTTCTCAACGAACTCTCTTGTAATCTGCTCCTTTGGATTGGCAAAAATATCAAATACTGTTCCTGTCTCAACAACACGACCATCTTTCATAACCGCTACCCGATCACAAATGTCTTTAATAACCTGCATCTCATGGGTAATCACCACAATGGTGATGCCCAGCTCTCTGTTGACTTTCTTCAAAAGGTCAAGAATCGCTCTTGTTGTTCTCGGATCCAGCGCACTGGTGGACTCATCGCTGAGAATAATCTCCGGATCATTAGCCAGAGCTCTGGCAATAGCCACACGCTGCTTCTGTCCGCCGGATAACTGTGACGGATACGCTGAAGCCTTCTCCTCCAGTTCTACCAGTTTCAGCAAATCACGGACTTTCTTATCCTTTTGTTCCTTTGTCAGATTGCTGCCCTTTAACGGAAATGATACATTATCATAAACCGTTCTGGAAGCAAAGAGATTAAACTGCTGGAAAATCATACCGATTTTCTTGCGGTGCTGTCTCAGTTCTGCCGGTGACATGGCAGTCAGTTCCTCGTCACCGATAAAGACTTTTCCTGAAGTCGGCCGCTCCAGCAAATTAATACATCGAACTAATGTGGATTTGCCGGCACCGGAGAAACCGATGATGCCAAATATCTCGCCTTTCTCAATCTCAAGACTCACATCATTCACTGCTGCAAACTCCCGCCCATCATTATGGAAAACGCGGGAAACATGTTCAAATCTGATCAACTGACTCACTTCTTTTCTATACTGAAATTTTATTCGTTTCTAAAGAACTATGAGAATTCATATTCTCCCGTTACCTTAGCGATTTAGTAGGAATTATATGGTATATTTTTCTAATTGTCAATACACATTTATAAATTCCCAGTGTTTCACTATGCTTTTGTTTATTTTATATACATTATTTCAGATTTTGTCGAATAATTAAGCATTATTCTGGTAAATGTTTGAAAATATCCAGAAATTATATTGCTATTTCTGCTATAAGCATGTATAATATTATATATAATCATTATGCATTTTGCACAATAATGCGTCATTTCTTTATTGTGATAATGTGTCAACCGATTATCTTAAAGGGGGTTTTTTTATGGAACTGAAAAAGCTGATCTACACTGTTAACGAAGATGGTATCGCTGTGATCACAATGAACTACATGAAGAATCTGAACGCCATCGATGAGCAGATGGCTGATGAACTGATGTATGTAGTGGATGCTGCTGAGAAGGACCCGAATGTAAAAGTTGTTGTATTAAAAGGTACAGACCGTGCATTTTCCGCCGGCGGTGATATCGGTTATTTCTATGAACTGATTCAGGCAGGCGGCGAAGTGAATATGGATGGCCTGATCAGCAAAGTCGGTGTGGTTGCAGATGGCCTGAAACGCATGAGCAAGATGGTCATCACTTCTGTTTGCGGTGCAGCAGCCGGTGCCGGTGTCAGCCTCGCTCTCGGCGGTGATTTTATGATTTGTGCTGACAATGCCAAATTCATTCTGGCCTTTGTCAATATCGGTCTTGTTCCTGACACAGGTGCAACTTATCTTCTGACGAAGAGCCTCGGTACCGCCCGCACAATGGAGCTGGCTGCTACTGGTCGCCCAGTCAGTGCAGAGGAAGCAAAAGAACTCGGATTGGCTTACAAGGTTGTTGCCAAAGAAGAGTTGGATGAAGCAACCATGAAGTTTGCAAGGAAACTGGCTGTTGGTCCTCTTCTTTCCTATAAGAATATTAAGAAACAGATTTATGACGCTGCTTATTCCGATTACAAGCAGTGGCTTGCTGAAACTGAAATCCCGACACAGCGCGAATGTGCTGCATCCATGGATTTCCAGGAAGGCTGCAAAGCATTTATGGAAAAACGCAAAGCCCATTTTGAAGGCAAATAAAATTTCAAAAACAGTCTTAAAAATGCAAGCATTTTACACCTGTTTTTT
>ERZ857750.677-NODE-677-length-43150-cov-8.453510_pt1 | contig 43150 bp, 45 predicted proteins | sample MGYA00519915_ERZ857750 | MGnify/ENA primary metagenome ERZ857750 (study PRJEB31778, sample SAMEA3449358) | human gut metagenome | biome: human gut; feature: human-associated habitat; material: faeces | place: United Kingdom | collected 2010/2012 ...
GGGACGACGAAATCGAATTCTAACGAATTACCGATTTCTGTCCCACTCTCTTTTTGATCCTCAAAAAGTCATCATAAAACCAGTTGAAACAGTGGTCTCAACTGGTTGTTTTTTTAATTTTCGTCATCTGGTGTGAGAATCATTGGGATAATGATAGGTTCACGTTCCGTGCTCTCGTATAAGAATGGACGAAGGGCATTAACAATCGCACCATTAACGGTTTGGATATTGGCATCTTTGTTCTTCAAGGCGATACGAATAGCATTGAAGAGAATGCGTTGGCTTTCACGAATCAGATCTCCTGATTCACGCATGTAGATGAAACCACGGCTCAAGATGTCTGGTCCAGCCAGTATCATCTTCGATTTGAAGTCAACAGTCGCAACAGCAAGCACAACACCGTCTTCGGAAAGGTCTCTCCGGTCACGAAGGACAGCAGCCCCGATTTCACCGATACGATTTCCATCGACATAGATATCTTGGGCGTTAAAGCTTCCTGCGATCCGAGCAGAGTTGGCTGTAAGAGCGAGGACATCACCATTACTCATGATGTAGATATTGTCTTTTTCCACTCCGCAATCACGCGCAAGTCCTGCGTGGATCTTCTGCATCCGGTATTCACCATGGACAGGCATGAAGTATTTTGGTTTGATCAAGCGGAGCATAAGTTTTTGTTCTTGTTGCCCCCCGTGTCCAGAAGTATGGATGTTGTTGATCTTCCCGTGAATGACCTCTACACCCGCTTCAGAAATCGTATTGATCAATTTATTCACACTGGTTGTATTTCCAGGAATCGGACTAGAAGAGAAGATCACGGTATCTCCTGGTTGGAGTTGCACTTGGCGGTGCGTTCCGTTGGCAATCCGAGAGAGGGCTGCCATTGGCTCTCCTTGGCTTCCTGTACACATGATCAGGATTTCATTGGCCGCATAGTCTTTGATCTCATTTGGCTCGATAATGGTTCCAGCAGGGACCTTGATATAGCCAAGCTCGATTCCGTTGACGATGGCTTTTTCCATCGAGCGTCCAAAGACGACGATCTTACGACCTGTCTTGACAGCGGCCTCAGCGGCCTGTTGGAGACGGAAGATATTCGAGGCAAAGGAAGCAAAGATAATGCGCCCATGGATGCCTTCGATGATCTTCATGATGGATTGGCCAACCACTTTTTCAGAGTTGGTAAAGGTTGGGACTTCTGCGTTGGTTGAGTCTGAGAGCAGGCAGAGAACGCCTTCTTCCCCAAGGGCCGCCATACGATGGAGGTCAGCCGGTTCTCCAACAGGTGTGAAGTCGAATTTGAAGTCTCCGGTACAGACAATCTTTCCTTGAGGGGTGTGAATCACAATCCCCAAAGGTTCTGGAATCGAGTGAGTCGTACGGAAGAAGGTTGCTTTAAGATTTTTAAATTGAAGCTCAGTGTTTTGGTTGATTTCGTAGAGTTTGGCATCACGAAGAAGGCCGTGCTCTTCTAATTTTCCACGGATCAAGGCAAGCGCCAAAGGTCCAGCGTAGATAGGGACATTGGCTTGCTTCAAAAGGAAGGGAATCCCACCGATGTGGTCTTCGTGTCCGTGGGTAATGAGAACCGCTTTGACGCGATCGATATTGTCAACGATATAAGAGTAATCCGGGATTACATAGTCGATCCCAAGGAGGTCATCTTCTGGAAATTTGATCCCGGCATCGACAATGATGATTTCATCTTGGTATTCGATCCCGTAGGTATTTTTCCCGATTTCTCCAAGTCCACCAATGGCAAATACACCAACTTCTTCAGGTTTTAAGGTATAAGCCATGGATTAGTACTCCGTTAGTTCAAAAGCACCTGACTCTTTCTCGTAAGCAAGGTGTTGCTCAGAAAGTGGTGTGATAAATTCAATGTTGAAATCTGTGTTTGCTTCAACCAATTGACGAGCTTGGATGCGTCCTTCGCGTTCATTCGGTGCATCAATATCGAGATAAAGTGCATGCGTGGTTTCACGACGAGGGTTGCGGTCTTTTGTTTCCTGATAAAAAACTTTGTAAATCATGAAGTAATTTTCCTTTCATTATTTCGGTCTATTTGTTAGCTGCGAAGGAGTGCAATCACTAGAGTTTCCTACTCGCAACTAGTGGACCTGATTCGATACAATTAATTATCATTATATCATAAATTCGCCCGTAAGTAAAAGATAGACCGGAAAAGTCAGAGAGGCAAAGACCTATAATAGAGAAGCTTTTGAGCGGTTTTGCATATGAAAATCCTGCGCTCTAGAGGAGAGTTTCGCTGGGATTTAAAGGGAATTTGTAGTATAATATAATCCAGTTCAAGAGGAGTAGGAAATGAAATTATTAGCATTTGATACCTCGAGTAAGGCTCTTTCTGTAGCGATTTTAGAAGATGAGACTCTACTTGCAGAAACAACATTAACCATTAAAAAGAATCATAGTATTACCTTGATGCCGGTCATCGATTTTTTGATGCAACAAATCGACTTGACACCCAAGGACTTGGACCGCATCGTGGTGGCAGAAGGTCCTGGGAGCTACACTGGACTGCGCATTGCGGTCGCAACGGCAAAGACCTTGGCTCATACCTTAGGAATTGAATTGGTCGGGGTTTCGAGCCTCTTAGCCCTAGTGCCAGATGATCTAGAAGGTTTTGTAGTGCCCGTCATGGATGCCCGTCGGAACAACGTTTATGCAGGTTTTTACCAAGATGATCAGCTGGTCGCACCAGAAGGGCATTTTCCATTTGAGGAAGTCCTAGAGCGTGCAGCGACAAGTGAGCAGGTCACCTTTGTCGGAGAAATCACTCCCTTTAAGGAGCAGATCGCCTCTAGCATGCCAAGGGCTACTTACTATGAAACCTTGCCAGATGCAGTGAAAATCGGACGTCTCGGTCTCAAACAAGCGCCTGTTAGCCTCCATGATTTTGTCCCTCATTATCTCAAACGGGTCGAAGCGGAGGAAAATTGGCTCAAAGACCACACGGAAACAACGACCTCTTACATCAAGCGCCTATGATGAAAGGAACAATCAGGAAAGGGAGTAGCCAAGATACAACTGCCATTCTCGCTGTGCTGGAAGATGTCTATGAAGCTAGCCCCTGGAAGTTGGAGCAGATTGAAGCTGATTTAGAACAGGAATCGATTTTCTATTTCTTAGCTGTGGATGAAGGACAAGTCCTTGGGTTTGTCGCCATTCAAGAAACTCTCTATGAAGCAGAGGTTTTACAGATTGCGGTCAAGCGCGCCTTTCAAGGCCAAGGCCTAGCTCAGCAGTTACTTGCGCAGTTGCCGGACCAAAAAGAGATTTTCTTAGAAGTACGCGTGTCCAATCAACCGGCCCAAGGCCTATACAAAAAAATGCACTTTGAAGAAATTGCACGGAGGAAAAACTACTATCACGATCCCATAGAGGATGCTGTGATCATGAAGAGGAACCCGAATGAAAGATAGATATATTTTGGCTTTTGAGACATCTTGTGATGAGACCAGCGTGGCTGTCTTGAAAAATGACGACCAACTCTTGTCCAATGTCATTGCCAGTCAAATCGAAAGTCACAAGCGTTTTGGTGGGGTGGTGCCTGAGGTAGCCTCTCGTCACCATGTGGAAGTCATCACCGCTTGTATTGAAGAAGCCCTGGAAGAAGCTGGCATCACTGAAGCCGATGTCACAGCTGTGGCTGTCACCTACGGTCCGGGTCTGGTTGGGGCTCTCTTGGTCGGCTTAGCTGCAGCCAAGGCCTTTGCCTGGGCGCACGGTCTCCCTTTGATTCCTGTCAATCATATGGCAGGACACTTGATGGCTGCTCAAAGCGTCGAGCCTTTAGAGTTTCCGCTTTTGGCCTTGTTGGTGAGTGGAGGACATACCGAGCTAGTCTACGTCAGTGAAGCTGGTGATTATAAGATCGTCGGAGAGACCCGTGATGATGCTGTCGGAGAAGCTTATGACAAGGTCGGGCGCGTGATGGGCTTGACCTATCCAGCAGGACGTGAGATTGATCAACTGGCCCACCAAGGATCTGATATCTACGATTTCCCACGGGCCATGATCAAGGAAGACAATCTGGAATTCTCCTTTTCAGGACTCAAATCGGCCTTTATCAATCTGCACCATAATGCCGAGCAAAAAGGAGAAAGCCTCTCCAATGCGGACTTGTCTGCAAGTTTTCAGGCAGCCGTATTAGACATTCTCATGGCCAAGACCAAGAAGGCCTTGGAAAAATATCCGGTCAAAACCCTAGTCGTCGCTGGTGGGGTCGCAGCCAACCAAGGTCTCCGTGAACGCCTGGCTTCTGACATCACAGATGTCAAGGTCATCATTCCGCCTCTGCGCCTCTGCGGGGATAATGCAGGGATGATCGCCTATGCCAGTGTCAGTGAGTGGAACAAAGAAAACTTCGCGGGCTGGGACCTCAATGCCAAACCAAGTCTGGCCTTTGAAGGAATCGAATAAGTGGACACAAGCCATTTGGATGAAGGCATCCAGATGGCTTTTTGTTGGAATCTCACCAACTAGTAAGGGATTTGCGATTAGCAAGAAAATTCGGTATGATAGAGGGAATAAAACTGAGGTGGGAGTAAGGCGAAACGAAAGGAAGTCAATAGGATGTTAGAATATAAGGAAACAAGTATCTTCTGTCACCAATTGGTAGAATATGATGGTAAACATTTTATTTTGGATGCTAGTACTATGAAGCCCAAGCTCTATTATTGGGGGTTGCCAACGGAAACTATCACTGTTGAGATGATGGAAGTAGATAAAAATGTTACAATTCCAGGTACACCGATCAATAAAATAAAAGGAGGGACAGCAGCCATTATAGTCCAGCCATTTGTTGGAGTGGTTTATAGACTCTTAGAAAATCTATTCAGTGAGTATGCTATTAGTCAGCAAATTTTTCTAAAGATAGTCTTATTCATGGTTGCCATGCTTATATCATTTGCGCTCTTTCGATTTTCTCTAGAAAAGGCTCGTAAAAAGGTTAAGACTCTATTTCCTACAGCGACTAAGAGATACAGGGTGACTTTCAAGCCGATACCAGAAAGAAAGCAAATTTTTGATGCCCATCTATTAAATGTTGTCTTACTGGCCTGTTTAGCCATGTATTTATTCATCAATAATGGAACAGAAGGGATCTTTTTGGTGATAGGCGGTATTCTTACGGCTTTTCTATTGACCTTTGAATTTGGTAAAGTTCCAGTTCTTTTAGGAGCTAAAACAGGGAATTTAAGGCTTGATAGTGTAGAAGAGATAATCATTGAAAAAAGTAATTAGAATTGAATGGATAAGAAAAAAAGAGTAGAAACGATGAAAAAAACGATCGTTTTGATTGTAGCGCTTCTATCATTAACAGCATGCGCCCAGTCTCGACAGGAATCAAAAGATTCTTCGCCAAGCAAAACGGAGCAGATCTCAAAAGAGTCTTCAACTGTTAAAAATGAAAAAGGCTTGCAGTTTGTGGTGGGACCACAGTATGAAGGAAAAGAATCAAATGTAATTGAATTAGGGAAGAAATTAACCAAGGAACATCCAGAACTTGGAAATCAAGGAAGCCTATCGATCAACTTTACTGGAGCAACTTTTTCATCAAATCAACAAGAATATGCTGTTTTTCTATTGATTAACAAAGCTGGATTTCAAATTGATAAGGATTTTGAGTTTTCATTGAATTGGAAATATGGGTAATTCATATATCAACATCAACGGATTGGCTATAAAATTAGTGACAGTGGAGCATTGCCGGATCAATCTGCTACGATTTTGACCTTGCCAATATCAAGTGAGCAAAAACAAATTGTCGAGACCATGACACAAGAAGAAAAGATGTTGTTAGAGATGTCGGATTTAAAAGTAAATAAGTAGGGGAGAGATAGGAGTATAATGAGGGGGTATCCTTTCTATACTAGATCTTCTTTTTCAACCTTTTTTCTTGTGTTATAATAGAGGTCAATGATTCAGAAAGGAGTGAGAGAGTGGAAAAAGATTTTTGGCAGGGGGTGAGGGACGCGCTACCGACGGCTTTGGGCTATATCAGTATTGGCCTGGCTTGTGGTGTGGTGGCGTCTCCTTATCTTTCTCCTTTGGAGATGGCCTTGATGAGTGTATTGGTCTATGCTGGGGCGGCCCAGTTTGCGATGATCTCTCTGATTGCGGCTCATTCTTCGATCTTGAATATGGCCTTGACGGTGTGTTTGATCAATCTCCGTAATATGTTGATGAGTCTGCATACGTCGTCTGACTTTAAGGATGCTAGTCTCGCTCATACCATCGGGATTGGAAGCCTCCTGACCGATGAGAGTTATGGGGTTTACTTGAGTGAGAAGTTAAAGACGGATACCATTACAGTTCCTTGGATGCATGGGAACAATCTAGTGGGCTATGTGGCCTGGATCAGTGCGACGGTTATCGGAACAGCTCTAGGATCTCTCCTACCTGATCCAAAGGCTTTTGGACTTGATTTTGCTTTAGTAGCTATGTTTATTGGGATTTTTGCAGCCCAGTTTCAAGGAATGCAACTGACAGAAAAGACCAAGACTATGCTCATGGTGCTGTTAGCAGTAGCAGTGAGTTTCTTTCTCTTACTCTTTTTTGTTTCGCAACCGCTAGCTGTGCTAGCTGCGACCTTGATCGGCTGTTTTGTGGGGGTGGTCTTTGATGCGCGTGAATAGTTATATCTTCATGGCCATTCTGGCCTCAGCCCTCGTTACCTGGATTCCTCGGATCTTGCCCTTCCTATTAGTCAAATACAAGGGACTGCCGGCTCCTGTAATCCGCTTTCTCAAATACCTGCCTATTTCCATTATCTTTGCCTTGGTTTTATCAAGCTTAGTAGATGGGAAAATTGGAAGCCTCCCGCAGTTTCACTGGTTGGACCTAGTAGTGACCATTCCCAGTCTCTTTGTAGCCTTTCGTTACAAAAACCTTATGGGAACCGTTTTGTTTGGAATTGTCTTGATCGCCCTATTACGATTGGTATTCTAGGTAAAATATTACAAAAAGATTACAATTATTACAAAAATACTTGATTTTTGTAATAATTGGAGTATAATGGGAGTCAGAAAGATAAAGAGGTAATCGTATGAAAAAATCAATCTTCCGTTGGAGTGTCGCTGTTCTGGTGGCTGCTTCACTTGGTCTAGCTCTCGGTGGTTGTGGTGCAAAGGATAAAAAGACAGCATCCTCATCCGCAAAAGCATCTACCAGCAAGGTAGAGAAAAAAGCCAAGAGCAATAGCAAAAAGAGTGCAGCATCTTCCTCTCAAGCAAACGATACAGCTAGCTCTTCGACTCAAGCCAGTAGCGCGACAGCTTCAAAAGACTCTGCTAAGACTGAGAATGCGTCTACTACGACGCAAGCTCCTGTCCCTGCAGAATTGGTGGGAACTTGGGTAGGATCTAGTCCACAAGCGGATGCGATTAAAATGACAGTGGATGCCAATGGAGATGTGACAACAGTGGTTAGCTTCAAAAATGATAGCGAACCAACTCGGACAGCGACCTATACGGCTAGAGCTGTCAAAGCAACTGGAAATATCTACTATTGGGAGTCAGAAGGATTGGATGGAGCTGATGCCTTGCTTCCTGGGATCACAGGTCTAGGTGTAGCCAACTTCCGACTGGAGCCAGGTTTTGTCTTAGAAGAAGGACATTATACCCCGATTGTTTTCACAGCGCCTATCAATACAGAATTTGACTACACCAAATACAATGATTTCCGTTTTTCATTAACCAAAGAACAATAAAAAGACGAACTCGATGGAAAATCGAGTTCGTTTTTTAGTAATGAGGGCTCCCTGCTACCCAACCGGTGCAGAGGGCGGATGTGATATTAAAACCGCCTGTATGGGCATTGATATCGAGGACTTCTCCTGCAAAGTGGAGCCCAGGAACGAGCTTACTTTCTAGGGTTTTAGGATTGATTTCTTTAAGGCTGACACCACCCTTGGTCACAAAGGACTTAGCTAGTGACATCTTCCCAGTGACGGGGATAGGTAGCTCTTTGATCTTTTGAATGAGCTCTTCTGTTTGAAGAGGAGTGAGTTGCTTGGCTTTTTCAGGGAATCCTTGCGCCAAGAAATCAGCTAATCGTTCAGGAAGAAGGGCTTTGAGGCTATTTTTAATCGCCTTTTCTCGATGCTCTTCTAGAAAGTCTTTTAACTCTTGAGAAGGGCTTGTCGGAAGGAGGTCCAGAGATAAGATTTCCCCGCCTTTAACAAAGCTAGACATCCGAAGGGCTGCAGGACCAGAGAGACCGAAATGTGTAAAGAGAAGGTCGTGTGTGATGATGTGTTTACCGTAGCTGAGGGTCACATCTGTCAGAGAGATCCCTTGGAGGGCCTTGTGTGGAAAATCTGTCAAAAGAGGACTTTCTGCCGCTTCGAGGTCTGTGATGGTGTGTTTAAAGTGGCGGGCAATTTCGTGTCCGTAGCCAGTAGAGCCGGTAGAAGGGTAGGATTTGCCTCCAGTTGTGACGATCAGCTTATCAGCTGTCCAAGTGTTTTCAGATGATTTGACGATGAAGACCTCTTCTGGCTTGGTGACAGAGACCACTTCACAGTTGGTGGCAATGCTAGCACCAAGCTCGAGGATCTTATTTTCTAAGGCTTGAATAATGGTGCGAGATTGATCACTAACAGGAAAGACCCGACCATGGTCTTCGACTTTTAGCTTGACGCCATTATCGGTGAAAAATTGGATGATATCATGATTATCAAATTGGGAAAACACACTGTAAAGGAAACGGCCATTTCCAGGGATACCGGCCATCAAATCGTCTAAGGTCCCGTTGTTTGTGACATTGCAGCGACCTCCTCCGGTACCTGCAAGTTTCTTACCCAGCTTTTTATTTTTTTCGATCAGTAGCGTAGGTTGGCCATAAGAGGCGCTGGCAATGGTCGCCATCATACCTGCTGGACCACCACCGATGACAATGGTGTGAAAATGAGTCATGTCGTTCTTCCTTCTCTTGTTTTTTTCATGATTTGCTTTGTCCATTATATCATTTTATGGACGGCTTCGGAAAATGAAGGAATCAAAAAACAAGCACCTTTCGATGCTTGTTTTTGAATGATTCTTCGATCAACTCATTACATGATTCCAAGGAAGTAACGGATGAAGAAGAAGGCAAGGACAGCACCAACAAATGGAGCAGTACCTGGTACAAGAAGACCATATTGCCAGTCGTTGTTTACTTTATCTTTGATTGGCAAGATTTGGTAAGCGAAACGAGGTCCAAGGTCACGCGCTTGGTTCATCGCGAAACCTGTAGTACCACCAAGACCCATACCGATAGCCCAAACGATCAAACCAACAGTGAATGGAAGCATTGCTTCGTTGGCATGTTCAGCAGCCATGATAGAAGTCAAGAAGATGAAAGTTGCGAACGCTTCGACGAAGTAGTTACGTGGAAGGTTACGGCAGTTAGGGTTAGTTGAGAAGATGTTACGGATAGCAACACCATCAATTTGACCTTCAGAAACCTTGAAGTGGTCAGCATACATAAAGTAAGCAATCAAAGCTCCAAGGAAGGCACCGATCATTTCAGCGATTGCAATTGGGAAGAATTGAGCGATTGTCAATTTACCAAGAAGGACTTTCAACAAAGCCATTGCAGGGTTCATTGAAACGCCGCCAAAGACAAACAAGCAGACAGTGATACCGAATGCCCATGTAGTAATCGCAAATAAGTGTCCAGTTCCAGCATATTTTGTTTTCTTCAAAACGTCGTCACAGTGTACGCCAACCCCGAAGATAATCATCAAAGCTGTACTCATAACTTCTGCAAGTAATTGATGTGTCATGTTAATAAATGTCTCCTAAATTAATAAATATATTTTTGTAATTGGTGATAAACTTCTTGAATCGGCAACTGCATCTCCTTAGCAATACGCTGACAGTCTTCGTATTCAAGAGTCTTCTTAGTGATGGATCCGTACTGATTGATTTTAACCGTAACGGTACCAAATTCTGTATCGATTTGTTCAAATCGACGTTGCATGACCTTGCGGTCAACTTGTTGGTATCGAAAACCAATGGTACTGGTTTCTTTGAACAAGAGGGTTGAAAAATCTTCTAGCTGGCTAGTTTGAATCAAAAGTGTTAACTCAAAACCAGGACGATTCTTTTTCATAACGATGCTACGATAGTAGATATCCAAAGCGCCAGCATCCAAGAACCGATTTAGGATATAAGCCAGTTGTTCTGGTGTTTGATCATCAATCGTTGTAGTTATTTCAACGATGCGATCATCGGTGTGATGGACGATGGTCGTGCTATGTGAGGAGTCTTCCATCAATAGCGAACCGCGTAAAGCATTGAATTTTCCGGTATCTCTTTTACCAAAGCCATAGCCGACACTTTGGATGGCAAAGTGGGATGGGATCGGTTCAAAGATCGGGTCCATTGCTTTCAAGAGAGCTAACCCTGTTGGGGTGATCAACTCTGTTTTGACGGTGAAGTCTTGAGTGATCGGAATGGTGGTTCTCTTTCTCAACTGCATGACAGCAGGAACTGGAACCGGCATTTCCCCATGGGCAACTGAGATCGTCCCACTTCCCTCCGTGAGAGGAGTGGAGTAGACTGTGTCGATCCCGAGCGATTCCACTAGGATGAAAAAGCTAACGATATCGACGATCGAGTCAATGGCACCGATCTCGTGGAAATGGATCTGCTCAACAGGCATGTTGTGCACAGCTGCTTCAGCCTTTGCAATGTCAAGAAAGACTGCAAGGCTCCTATCTTTCACAAAAGGGCTCAACTGAGAAGCGACAATCAAGTCGTGGATGTCTGCATAACTGCGAGCATCCGCATGGGAATGGTCATGATGGTGTTCATGATCGTGATGATGTTCGTGATCGTGATGGTGTTCATGATCGTGATGATGTTCATGATCGTGATGGTGTTCATGATCGTGATGATGTTCATGATCGTGATCATGAACAAAATCACCTTCAATCCCCGTATCTTTCTCCCCGTGGTGAAGGTGAACATCGAAATCAGTTCCCCAAATTGCGCTTTTTGCGACGCGATGAACGTGGAGGTGAAAACCATCCACTCCCATTTTTTCGAGTTCTGTGTGAAGAAGTTCGACATCTGCCCCAAGGTCCACAAGAAGACCGTTGAGCATATCGCCACTTATTCCAGAAAAAGGTTCTAAAAATAGACTGGTCATCAGTTTTCCTTTCGATTGAGGTTGAGTCGGTTGATCATACATGCTGAATAAGCTGCACCAAATCCATTGTCAATATTGACGACGGTGACTCCAGAAGCACAAGAGGTCAACATACTCATCAAGGTCGTTAGCCCTTGAAGGTTGCTTCCGTATCCAATACTAGTCGGAACGGCAATCACAGGCACATCCACAAGACCTCCAACGACACTGACAAGAGCTCCTTCCATACCAGCAATCACGATGATCACACTGGCCTTTTGGATCTCTTCTAAGCGATTGAAGAGGCGATGGATGCCGGCGACTCCCACATCATAGATTCGGTGAACCGAATGGCCAAAGGTTTCTGCAGTGACTGCAGCTTCTTCTGCAACAGGAACATCACTTGTCCCTGCTGTGACGACCGCAATGTAGTGTTCAGGATCGGCTTCTTCTTTTTTAGAGTTGAGAACGAAGCAGCGAGCTTCTGGATAATAGTGGCCAGTCGGAAAGCGCTGAGAAAGAGCCTCTCCCTTTTGGAGAGAGACCCTTGTTGTGAGGATCGGCAATTCTTTTTGTAAGAGGAATTGCATGATGCCTTCCATTTGCTCAACTGTCTTTCCTTCGCCGAAGATGACTTCAGGGAAGCCATTGCGACGTTGCCGGTCAGTATCAATTGCTGCATACCCTAGTTCTTTAACCCCATTGATTTGCTCAAGCGCATCCTCAACGGAGAGATGACCTGCTTGCAAAGAACGGAGTGTCTGTTCTAGATTGGGTTGAAAATCCATGTTTGATTCTATTCAACAACGACAGAAAGTCCGTCGCGGATAACTGTTACTTTAGCATCTTTTCCTTCACGAGCAAAGGCTTTTTCAAGCGCTTCATCAAATGAAGTTGCAAGTTCCATGTGCATACCTGTAATCAAAGCAGGATCTACAAGGTCAGATACAAAGATAACATGGTGGTGTACCAAAATACGTGCCAAGATTTGAGAAGTCCATTGGTCTGGGACAGTCTCTAAACGAGGTGTATTGATAGCTTGTTCCAAGAATTCTTTTGGATCTTCTACGTCAGCAAGGTTGCGATAGAAACCTTCTCCACCGTGACCGTCTGCACATCCAGCAACCATGATGATGGTTCCGCCTTCTTTGTTAGAAGCTTCGGCTGCAGTCATCCCTTTAACAGCTTGGTAGATGTTTTGGTCAAGTGGGAAACCACCGTTTGTAGAAATTGTGATGTCGCTTTCGATCTTAGACACACGTGCCAAGTCTGCAACGAAGTCACAACCAACTTTGTGGGCTTCAACCATGTCCCCAGCGAAAGATCCGATGATGTGTTTTTCGCCGTCCAATACAACATTGACGATGAAGGCCAAGTTTGCAGTACGAGCAGCGTAAAGCATATCTTCGTGGATTGGGTTGTGGTCAAGGTTACCAGTACGTGCCTTATCAGAATTGATGAAGTCACCTGAGTGGTTCGCCATGATAGTTTTGTATGAAGCGATACCTGGAAGGACTGATTTACGTCCACCTGAGAATCCAGCAAAGAAGTGGGATTCGATGAATCCTTCTGCTAGCAACAAGTCAGCTTCAGCAGCGATCTTGTTGATGATACAATCCCCACCTGAAGGAAGTTGACCGATTTTAACCATGTCGTCGTCATTTGTTGAAATGTGCATAACGATTTCTTCATTGTCAACGATTTCTTGGCCGTATTTGTTGATCAATTCTTCGCGAGTTGAAGGACGGTGGAAACCAGTAGCAACCAAGATACGCACACGTGCATCAGGGTTAACTGAGCGAATACGACGCAAAATGATTGGGGTGATGATGTGAGAAGGAACGGGACGAGTGTGGTCAGAGCTGATCAACACGATGTCTTTTTTGCCTTTAGCAAGTTCTTCCAAAGTTGGGCTGCCGATAGGGTTGTCCATTGAACGTTCAACAGTTTCTTCTTCAGACAGTGGGTTATGGAAGTTTTCCGCCTTAGACTCTAACAATCCTGCAAAGTTTTCATCTGGAATCTTTGCTACAATCGATTTTTTGTCGTACGGTAATTTAATTTCTACCATTATTTGCGATCTCCTTTATTAATACTGATACTTATAGTATAATTCTTTTTTAAAAGAGGTGTGTACTAATTGATGTTAATAAATGTTAACTACACTAATTAAGAACGGGTGTATCATTAGTGTGACTTCTACGAAGGAATGAAGAAGGAGGAAAATCGCGCGTGGATTCAGCATTTTTAGTGAAATTCTTGGAAGAGAGGCGAACGCCCATTATCAAGAAAAAATACCACAGCTACCTCTCTTATCGCGGGATTAAAGAGGACTACATCTATATTTTAAAAGAAGGGGTCGTAAAGACCAGTGTCATCATGCGTGATGGTCGAGAATTTAACTTTTCCTATTTAAAAGCGACAGATATTGTGTCCCTGTTACGGGACGAGGTATCCAATTATACGGACTCGCCTTTTAACGTACGCGTGGAAACAGCCGAGGCAAGTTTTTATCGGATTCCTCGGGTTAAGTTTTGGACCTTTGTCAAAGAAAAGAAGGAACTGCAAGACTACGTACGGGATTATTATCGCAATAAACTGTCTGAAAGTATGGAATCCCAGCAGTACATGATGATGAATGGGAAAAAAGGCGCGGTTTGTTTTCATTTGCAAAAACTAAGCAGTTTGTTTGGTGTGGAGCAAGAAGACGGCGTCTTGATTGATTTCAACATTACCAATGAAGATATTGCCGGTTTTTGTGGGATTTCGACGCGAAACAGTGTCAATCGCATTCTCAATGAATTAAAACGAGAAGGTGTTTTGGATATTCGACAGCAAAAGATCGTGATTTTGGATAATGAACGGATTGAAGAATTTATCGGAAGGGAGCTATTCTAAGATGGCAACAGAAGCACAAACCAGAAAAGAAAAAGAAGAAAAATTACAAGATATTTTACGAAAAATCGGAAAGGTAGCCGTTACCTATTCAGGTGGGATTGACAGTTCTTATCTCTTGAAGGTGGCCTTAGATACCTTGGGACCTGACAATGTTATTGCGGCCGTCGTGAACTCTGAGATGTTTTCAAATGAAGAGTTCGATCTAGCGCTCGACTTGGCTGATCAGCTAGGAGCACCTGTGCTTGGTCTGGAAATGAGAGAATTGAGTGATCCACGGATTGCTGCCAATACGCCCAATATTTGGTATTACACCAAACAATTGATGTACCAAACTATTAAGGATTCAGTTACAGAACTGGGCTTTAAGCAATTGGTGGACGGCAATATTATGGATGATATCGACGATTTTCGCCCTGGTATCAAGGCTCGGGACGAAGCGGGTGTCCGCAGTGTCTTGCAAGAAGCCGGCCTCTATAAGACAGAAATTCGTCAATTGGCCAAGGAAAGAGGGGTCTCCAATTGGAATAAGGTGCCATCTTGTAGCGTTGCCTCACGCTTCCCATACGGAGTGAAAATCACTTCAGAAAATGTACAACGGGTTTTTGAAGGGGAAGAGTTCCTTGTAGGACTTGGCTTTGAGCAAGCCCGTGTGCGTGTGCATGGAGACTTGGCGCGCATCGAAGTGGAAAAAGACCACCTGCTTAAAGCCATCCAACTGCATGACAAGATCAATGACTACATGAAAAAAATCGGATTTACCTATGTAGCCTTGGATTTGGCTGGATATAAGTACGGCCGGATGAATGATGCATTGGATGAAAAAACAAAAGAAAAAATTATGGCAGGTTAAGCAATGAAGGAAGTGATAAGGTTCTGGTTTGAAGAGTTGAAGCCAGAGGATTGGTTCAAAAAATCAGACGCACTGGATCAAGAAATGCGCGTGCGCTTTGAAGAACTTTACTGGAAGGCCAGTCGTGGAGAATTGTTCAGCTGGCGCACTTCCGCCCAAGGGCGCTTGGCAGAGATTTTGCTTTTGGACCAAATTCCTCGGAATATTTTTCGAGGGACGGCCCAAGCCTTTATGACCGATTCGCTTGCCTTGGTCTTGGCCCAAGAAGGCCTAACACAAGCTCAAGAATTACCAGTTGTACAAAGAGGCTTTTTCTACATGCCCTTTATGCATTCGGAATCTTTAACCATTCATGAAGAAGCTCTGCGCCTATTTGATCAACCGGGCTTAGAAAAGCGTTTGAAGTATGAGAAGATGCACATGGACATTCTTCAACAATTTGGGCGTTATCCACATCGGAATGCCATCTTAGGACGGCCTTCGACCAAGGAAGAAGAGGAGTATTTGAAAGAACATTCTGGCTTTTAAGGGAAGATGAGGCCCACAGATTTCAAAACTCTTTTCTCTCTTCATGAAATTGCCTGAAACAGCAGGCATGATGTCAGAGTTCCCTCACCTAGGCTTTTCCAAGCGTCTAAAAAATGGTATAATGAACTGTAAATTTCACAATTTGGAAGGAATGTTATTGCTATGATGAATATGCAAAAGTTGAAAGATCATATTTTGATTTTTATATTCAGTAAAAATAGTGATATAAATTGATTTTAGGTCATTAGTATTTTTAACAACGCCGTAAAATTCATACCAACATGACAAAATTTTGACAAAATAGCAGGATAACCGGAGTACAAAAACTATCGTCATAATAGACGATAGTTTTTTAAAAAGATAAATACAATAATAAGTATAATTCTATAAGCATATTGTTACTAAATCTGAAAAGAAAGAATTGTTAACTTTATATTATCCCTAATTGTAGATTTTTAATTCCATAACTGATAAAATCGTAAATATAGTGTTGGTAGCAAATAATTAATTGTCAATATCTTAACAGTGTGTTATCAAGACAAGTCAAAAATAAATTGTTATCAATTTCTATTATGGAACATAATGTATAAAGTTTTGACTATGCTTTAATTAAATTTCCATAATTTATATATTTTTTAAACTTTAGGAGGTCCTTATGAGATTCATTAGTAAATATAGTCCAGAAATTTTTTTGTTATTATCGGTGAGTGGCTCGTTATTTTTTTCTTTCATTGCAACTTATGAAGCGTTACCGTTGGGGTTTGGAAATAATGACATTCACTCAAATATGCTTACTCAAATTTCAGAGTTAATAAAATCTGAATACGTAATAGCATACTTCAGTCTAATCGCGATAATTTTAATCTTACGATTTATACCTATTAAATTTGATTTCAGACCTATCCTTATAGTGTGTTTATTATTTATTGTTTCTCAATTCTTAGAAGGTATGCAAAATGAAACTAAATATGGACTGAATGTGGAAACAAAGGCAGGAACAGCATACTATCTAGTTATTTTTGGAATTTTAGTCTACACCTTGCTAACCAGAAGAAATAGTGAGTATAAATTTCTATACTTTTTACCGTTAATATTTCTTTTTATGCCAACTTGTGACCTTGTTTACTCCACCTTTAGCCTTGCGACCTACTCACTATTTGAATTTCTAAAACCTTTATTAATTTTTGTATTTACTATCATATTTATTATATTTCAGATACCAGAACAAGATGATAAACCTGATATGGTATTGATTACAAAATCAAGGATAGTGAAGATTTGGAATAATTCTAAAGAATAGCCAAATTTTAAGCCGGCTATAACAGATAGAATATGTCATTTCTTTCTTTCTTTCTTTTTTCTATAAGATAATATCCAAATTACACACCATCGTTTAATTTAACGATGGTTTTTTCTGACAAATAGCAATCTCAATTACGTTTTATAGTTAAGGTACGAAGATATCTTTAGGTATTGATATTTTTATAAGTTCCTGATATGATGTTATTATGTGGTAGTGATATCCGAAATATAGATTTAAAAAAGTATTTTAGGGGGGCTAACACACAAGAAGTTACTAATTCAAAGATTTTGAAATTATCTTTTAAAAATAAGAAATTGAGGTTTAGGAAAATGAAAAAAAGTGTTGTCATTTTGTTATCAGCATTTTGTCTAATATCTATGTCTGCTTGTAATTCCAGATATGTTCGAAAAAATGCAAGCACTACAAAAACTAGTCAGGTTAAAAATAATGCAAAATCAAGCGATGAGAAGCAAAAAATAATCGAATGGTCAGTATCGGACATCATTAAGGAGCCTAAAAATAAAGACTTCAAATTTGAGAATACGGGAATCATGAATTATTTGACCTATGATGAGTATCTAAAAGAGGTTGAAAGAATGTCTGAATTAAAACCTAAATATACATTGGTAGATGATGAAGATTTTAAAAAGGGAAAGGCCACGCTCGAAAAAGTTTTTAATAAAGTTTATCAGTCAGTAGTAGAACCAAAAGGAGAACGGGAAGGTCAAGAACCTACAAAAGACCAAGATAGACTTAAGAGGAACGCAATTGACTACTATTCAGATCTAATAGTTGATACTAGGAATAATAAGGAGATTCAATTCTTGCTTGCCGACTATAGTTGGCTAGATATGGAAATAGATCCTAATTCTATTAAAATTGCCAAGGATACTGGTAACCAAGTTGAATTTGAATTGGTATTAGTGAATAGAACAACTAAGCAACAATATTACTATGTAACAGGTAATTTTGTGCTTAGTCCAAATACTGAGTTTATTGATATTACGGGTGCAACACTTTTAACTGATGGTGCAGTAGCAAGATACAAACTTCCGCAATACTAGATAAATTTAATAACTTAATAATGAGCCGTTTATATAACGGTTCTTTTTTGAAATGAAGGAGAAAATGATGGATTTCACTAAATATATGGACAAAAGTATTGGTTCTCGTATCAGAAAAAGAATAGAGGACTCTTATAAAAATGATGTTTCTTTTTTAGAAAAATTGGATACAAAAAATACGAGTGATAATCGTCCTATACAAGAACCTGCTCTATCAAATATTAAAAATGGTAAAAAGAAAAATAAATATCTAATGTCACAAAGAATATTCAGTATATTTTTAAAAGAATTTGAAACAACCTCTCGAGAATTATTATTTGGTGAAAAAGATGAAATTCTTGAATTTTTTAAATTTTCATTTCTATTAATTTTACTTAATAATTCCGGTGTGCCTTCTCATATTTACAATTTTACTGATGACAAGTTTTTTCAAGAGGAAATAAAGAAAGAGAATATCGAAGAAGTTTTTGAAGAAAATAATTCTTTGATAGAATCATCTAGTAAGTTGCTTAGAAATATCCTAGTATCGGGTACTGAAGAAAGCATCAACTTCTATTTTGATATTTTTAAGAATCATTACGATGATGAAACAAAATTTATCGTTGATTTTGGAAGATTAGTAATTTCTAATAGATTTAGCTCTGATTTTTTATTCGAGGCAATATTTTCAGAAAAAGATGGTTATGCAACATTTATTCAATGTTTTAATAATTTTATAAAGAAAAATACTCATGAGATACTTAATTTTTTTGATAGGAATATAGGAAATAAATTGAAGGAAGAGTCGAACGGTCCAAATGACAGTGTTTTTTCAAAATTGAGTAGTGAATATTTTAACGAGCTATTTTCATCTGCTGATTTTTTATATTTTTTAGATCAAACATTAGATACCGAGCAATTTATTCTATTTGTTACTAAATCGAATCAGGTTATAAATGAAATTGCAATTTCTAAACGCATAAATAGTGAAATTGGTGGAGAAGAATCGATTGCCAATATTAATAAGGGTGTCGTAGAATTTAAACCAAATTTTTTCTACTATGATAAGGAAAAACTCGATGAAGATAAAAAATGTCTTGAAGAATTTTATTACGAACATAAAAATTCGAAGATAAAAAATCGTAAAGAATTACGATTAAATATCTTTGATTATATTAATTTGCAAAGAATTTTAGAGAATGAACTTATTTAAAAAGAAATCGAAGAGAACGATATATGCTAACAACAACAAGATTAATTGGTGGCAGTCACTCCTGTGTGACTGTTTTTTTATATTCGTAAAATTATAGTTTTAAAAAATTAATATTATTTTTTAAAAGTGAATAATTACTTTAGCAACACATTGATTTAAAATTTAATCAGAAACGTTTCAATAATAAAACGAAAGCAATCAGCTATATCCTAGGTTTGCTGATTATAGGTTTATCATGTTTAAATTAAAAAACAAATCAGGCTATACTAGCCAACTTTTTCATGAAATTTTCGGAAACGAAAAAAATGCTATCGTATTGTCCCCTGAAGCGAATATTCGTATGAAATATGTTGATAACACGCCAACAGCCGAAATCGATTCATATCGTTATTGGTTCGTCATTAAAGGTCAACAACCATTTGAAGTTAAGTTCTCAGCGCAACAGGCTATCGAACAGTTCGACGAGATCGAATTTCAAGGTATTGAAGCCTGTAATGTAAGAGGAAATATCTATTTTCGGGCTAACTCCGCAACCGTATTAAAGAAGGGGGGGAAATAATTAATGGCGTTTCCGTTTATTCAATCAGAAAATAAACGGGAATTGGTAGTAGACACTGAATACCTGATTCAGTGTGTAGAGATAGGGTTGGGAAACAGCTCTATTTCTTCAACTACCAACTCCTTCCAGTTTATCTACGGTGATAATTATCTAGATTTTGTGCCTCGTTTTCCCTGTGCTTACGTTTTAGATAACAGCCTATATCAACAGATTTTTCAAATTTTATCTACAAGCACCTATCCAAAGTTAACATTTCTTAAACAACCATCGGCCTATATTGTCAAACGTGATAGTGTAAGTATTAACACTAGTCGTGCCTTTCGATTTCCATTCTTTAAGGGAATACCTGAAAGATTAACATATCAAAAGCTATCTGATGTCACCGTTCAAAATGAAACTTTTGAACTCATGAAAAATTATCCAATCGATTTTAATCGCATCGTTCACTGCTTAATAGCAGGTTCATCTGGTTCTGGTAAAAGTTATGCCCTTTGCTACCTAATTTCTGTAATCAGTCAATTTGCTCATATAACAGTCGTAGATCCTAAATGTGATTCTATCTCTCGTTACTGCTTAAAACAGAACATACCTGTCCTTTATCAGGAGAGAGACTTCTCGGCTGACGAGTTTGTTTCCAAGGTGAACACTTTACTAAAAGTAGAACTAGATACTATTTATCAAAGACAATCGATTCTTCTTGAAAATCCTTCTACGAAATTTCAACACCGTTGTATTGTGATTGATGAAATGCTTGCTTTAACATCTTTGACCTCAAAAAACATCAAAGATACTTTCTTTGCGCTTTTATCTAATATTGCATTATTGGGAAGGGCGACTTCTGTTCATCTAATCTTAGTTAGTCAACGTATGGATACTAACGCTTTACCAATTGCAGTAAGAGAGCAATGTAATCTCTTAATTCAGCTTGGCTTAATCAACAGAAAAACGACAACGTTTTTATTTCCAGACCTAGATTCAGAAACAGGGATTGTCATTCCTAACGGAAAAGGAACTGGTATTGTTCAAATTATTGACGGTATAACTCCACCTAATGTTATGCCATTGCTCGTACCAACGTTTAAAGGAGAAAATTTATGAAAAACATAAACAATAGAATTATGAGAAATAGCACTGTCATTACCGATAAACTCTACTACTTACTGCCTTTAGAGTTACTCTTGAGCTTTCTGTGGAGTTTAGCACTAGTAGGTATATGGTTTATTAACCAAGTTAGCACCATTATCTCCTGGGACGCTTGGAGACAAATAAGAGATGTTTTTCAAATGAGTGAGGCCATGCTACTTCAAGCAATAATTATTGTAATTATTATCTATCTTTCAACACATATTTTCATTTGCTATATCTGGATAAAAGAAGATAAGTTTTTGAACCTTTTCCGAACACTAAATCTATTAAGAATAGTGCGAAAACAAATGCTAGAAGAAATTAAAATGATCGATAGTGATGTTTTAAAAAAATATCAATCTATCATTTACTCTATCAGATGTATTTTAACTCGTGAATATATTTGTGTTGTTATACCAAACGCACAAAGTCTTATGGTTGACGAAATTTTAAAAGATAAAGCAGAATTTTTGCGTCAAAATCTGATTAGTAAATATTGTAATTTATATAAATTCTCTGATCAAAATAATTATTCGTATGATATAGAGGGAGAGAGAATCTCTAATGATTAAAGTACCAGCGGAGCTTGCCATAAGGCAAGAGCTCCAAGCTGGTTTTGTTTCAATTCATTTAGGAGCTTTATTATACTGCTTCAGGGCTCGTTATTGAAGCAGTATAATTTTGTTCCATTGTTCCAATGAAAGAAAGGAATTTTAATGGTTAAAGCCAGAAATGTTATGTTTGTCCAGCAAATAGAATTTTTCGATTCTTCTAATTTACAAGAGATCATTTGTCATATGACGAAGATATTGAAGCCAACTCGATTTGCAGGGATTTTACATGATAAGGATATCGGACAAAATGGAGAAACTGTTGAACCACATATTCATCTCGTCTTACAGTTTGAAAGTGCCAGGAGTCTGAGTAATCTCGCTAAGTTAACAGAACAACCAATACAGTGCTTTGAACAATGGCGAGGTTCGGTAAACAATGCTTACTCTTATCTAGTTCATTATACAGAATCTGATCAATCGAAACATCAATATTCTCCTAAAGAAGTTATTGCCAACTTTGATTATCCGCTCCTATTAGATACAATCCAAAAAAGTATAACCAAACGTCATAAAATCAATGATGCTATGATTATTGATAATCTTCTCGATTTACTGTACACGGGAGATATTTCAAAGAAAGAGATTGAACAGCGACTCTCGGGATCACAATATGCTAAGGCAAAGCAGAAAATCGAAACAGTTTACTTAAAAAGATTGGAAAATCAGGCAGAGTTATGGAGAAAAGAGATGATCAAAAATAATGAAATGGTTACAATCATATGGCTCTTCGGTCAAGCAGGAACAGGAAAGACACGTTTAGCTCGTCGCTATGCTGAACGATTTGACTCCAACTATTTCATTACAGGATCTATCCGTGATCCATTTCAACAATATAATCTGGAACATGTGGTAATTTTAGACGAACTAAGACCTCACCAATTTGATTATTCTGATTTGTTAAAGATGTTTGATCCTTACAATGTTAAAGCAATGGCTAGTAGCCGATATTTTGATAAACCTTTATTGGCTAATATTTATATTGTTACTAGTCCTTATTCGCCTTACAATTTTTTCTTGGAATTAAACAAGAAGAGACAAACGAGCCACATAGATTCTTGGGGTCAGTTAATGAGGCGATTAACTTTGGTTGTCGAGGTTACAAAAGATATTTTACAGTTTTATAAGTATTCGTCAATTGATCAGATGTTTTATATTGATCATGGAAACACGCTTCCAAATCCTTTCAACAACGAGAGCAAGTCTGAAGATAACACTGTTATTCAAGATAAGTCTTATCAGTTGTTTGTAGAATTGAATAAAGAAAAGAAAGAGGAATGAATAAATGAGAGAGATGCAAACAGTTACACACATGGATATTATGAATTATGGATATCCAGAAGGAACAGCGCGTCGTGTTATCAGAGAAGGGAAGAAACTACTTGTTCAAAGAGGGTTCTTACTTTACAAGAATAAGCGTATAGGACGCATTCCAAAATCAATTGCAGAAGAGATACTGGGATTCAAAATAATGTCAAAAGATGTTATAATAGATGATGTACTCCTTGGTCCTGATATAGAAAGAGGTAAATGATATGTCAGTACTAAAAGGCTACAAAGGAAGATGGAAAGTAGATATTACAAATGGCATTGATCCACTTACAGGCAAAATAATGAGGCATCGTAAGTCTGGGTTTGCTACTCGTAAAGATGCTCTTCAATATGAAGCGGATTACCGGTTAAATAAGCTTCATCAAGTAAAGGTTAAAGATAAGATTTCAGTTTCTCATCTTTACTCTTTGGTTCAACAGGAAGACAAACTAAGAGGCAATAAACGAGGTACGGTTGATACACAGGTATCTTACTATAACCAATATGTTTCTAAATTTTTTGAAAATGCAGATATGTCAGCCATTACAATGCATGAAGTAAAAGAGTTTAGAGATTGGCTAGTGACCCAACCTAGTGTAAAAGGTGGAACTTTATCAAGTACAACAATTAACCAACAGATGATTTTCCTTCATAAAATGTTTGATGTTGCGGTTTCTAATCGTCTTAGACAAGATAATCCATGCAATGGATTACGGAAATTACCAGATAAACATAAGGAAATGTCATATTATACACCGGAGGAATTTAAGATTTTTGATTCTCTGTTTACAGATGAAGAATATATGTATCAATTATTCTATCGGTTGTTGATGTATACGGGTGTTCGAGTAGGTGAAGCTCTAGCTTTGACTTGGTCACAAGTTAATCTTATGGATGGTTACATTGATATCAAGTATTCGGCATACTATCGTGATAATGAAGTTCATATCGGAACTGTCAAAACCTCACAGTCTAATCGTCGAATATACATTCATGGTGCATTCGTGAAAGAATTAAGTGAATGGAAAGAAAAACAATCAAATCTATTGACAGAACTAGTTGATAATACAGAGGATCTACAAATATTTCAGGATAGTCCGCTGCAATTGACTGCTCCAATGATTGCCAATCAAAAGTCTAGAATGAGGAATCGAATGCCATCGTCATTAAAAATAATTCGTAATCACGATTTCAGACATTCGCATGCTGCTTTTCTAATTTCAAAAGGGCTTAGAAATGGAGATGGAAAAGATTACATTTTCTTTACACTTATGAAACGTCTGGGGCATAGTAGTATCAATACAACTATCAATATCTACTCACACCTATTTCCAACACAACAAAAAGAAGTTGCAAATGCTTTTGACAACTTCTAAGGCAAAAAATGGCAAAAAAAATAAAACAAAAGGGTCTAAACCCTTGATACGAAAGGAATCTAGAAAACATTATGATGAATATGCAAAATATGATGAAGCAAGCTCAAAAATTGCAAAAGCAAATGGAGCAAAGCCAAGCGGAATTAGCCGCAACTCAATTTGTAGGGAAATCTGCTCAAGACTTGGTTGTTGCAACTCTTACAGGTGATAAGAAGGTTGTTTCCATTGATTTCAATGCTGCAGTGGTCGACCCAGAAGATAAAGAAACTCTTTCTGATATGACGGTGCAAGCCATCAATGCTGCCATTGAAGAAATTGATGCGGCAACTAAGAAAAAACTCGGTGCTTTCGCAGGGAAATTACCATTTTAAGCTAAGGAAGTTTTCATTAATTCAAAAGAGGCTGGGACAAAAGTCCTAGCCTCTTAATTGTTTTTGGATTGTCGAGCAAGACGCAGTGGTTGAGTGGGCTCTACTACGCTGATTTCATCAGCTTTTACAGCCCTACTCAACTGTGCGGAGGTGGTACGACGAAATCGAATTCTAACGAATTACCGATTTCTGTCCCATTCTCTCTTTTTATTCATCAAAGAATCCGGATAAGTCCAAGCCTCCGAAGGGGTTGGTGGAGAAGTTCTCTTGCTCTTCAAGGAGGGTGCGGCCTTGATCAAATTCGAGGAATTGTTCGTAGACAAGGGCTGTCATGCGAGCGTCTTCTAAGCTATCGTGTGATTTTCCTGCGACTCCCAAAAATTCTGCAACGGTGTGGAGTTGGAGATTTTTAATGCCGTGGAGGTCAGATGGACGACGATCGAAAGCCTCGTCAAAGACATCGACAGCGTACTGGTCTTCTAGATCCAAGCTATTTTCAAGTAGGATTGGAAGGTCGCTCTTTTGGGCATTGTATCCGATCAAGGGCCGATCTCCTACAAAGTCCTTAAATTCGCTGAGGACCTGTTCTATTTGTGGGGCATTTTGAATCTTGTCCTGGGTAATGCCAGTGAGGCCGTTAATAAAGCTTTTTAGGGGCTTATCGGTGTAAACGTAGGAGTCGTAGTGATCGATTTCTTTACCGTCCGTAAAGCGTACGGCAGACACCTGGATAATCTGATAGGCGCCTTCGTATTGGTTAAATTCGAGATCAAAGGCGATATAATCTTCTAATGTTTTCATGGGAAATCTCCTGTGCTAGAAAAGAAAAGGGACTGGTAAGATCCAGCCCCGGATTATCGACGGAAAACGCGTGCCCAGAAACCTTTGCTTTCTTGCTCTTGAACTTTTTCGTTGGCTTGTTCGAGTTCAAGTTTCAAGGTATCGCGGTCGTTCATTGCTTGTAAAGTCAATTGTTGTTGTTGGTCCAATTGCTTGTCTTTTTCAGCAATTTGAACGTCTTTCACGCGCAACTGTTCATCTTTCTTAGCGAGTTGCTCGTCTTTGGCCTTGAGTTGCTCGTAGAGACGGACGATTTCAGCATTTTTTTCATCCACCAAAATTTCCATCAATTCGCGTTGCTTCACATCATCGCTGACTGGCTCATCTTCAAAAATAGTTTTTTTGTAGATTTCTTCGAGCTTGATCAAGCCACTACGGGTTACAACGGTAACCCCTTTTTCGTTTTTTTGTGTATCTTCTGGAGCCAGCGCCTTGACACGGTTATTGACCGCCTGGCGGCTGACTCCTAAAATTTCAGCAATTTCGCTGACAGTTTTTTCAATCGCCATAACTTCCTCTAATATCTTTTTCTATGAAATACTCTATTAGATAGTAACATAAGTAGGCTAAGCTGTCAAATGAAGCCGAGTAAGGGCAAGCCTTGAGACCACGATTAGCGGGTCTCTGTCATTTCAGGAAGATGAAGGCTTGATTGTGCTAAGTCAATGGTCAGTTGGTAATCGGTTTGATCGCGCACAGTGATTTCAAAGTCTGTCGTGTAAAGGACCAGGCGAAGGGTCGCTCCTTTTTCGAGCTTGTAGATGGTTGGTTGGAGATCAAAGTCAAATTCCATCCACTCGCCTGGTTTTACGGCCTCAACCTCTAAGAGGTCATGCCGGTTTTGGAGGTTGAGATAACCTTTCGAAATCACTCGTTGGCCCGCTTCCTTAAATGGCAACTCGGTCAAGTTGTCTAGCATATGGTAGCGACCGTTATCCAGTGTACGGACCGATAAGACTGCAGGATAGGGTTGGAGGTATTTCTTGCTTCCAAGCTCTAAGAGTTGGGCTGAGAGAAGGCCTTTATTGGTGCTGGAGTGAAGTCGTAGGTGAAGGCGAGCTTTCCCGTTGAGGTGCAGGTCTTCTTCGATTGGAAGATCGATGGTTACCTGTTGGGCCTTGTCTTGGTAGAGATCGCTTAAGAAGGTCGGATAAGCCTTGCCATAGCGCTCGTAATCTTTTGTCTCGTAGCGGTTTTGGATGACTTTTTCACCGTCTCCCAGCGAGAAGGTCCGCTGACTTGTTTGGTTGCCAAAATCATCCAAGGAAGTCCAACTTTGTTCTCCTGTATTGTCCTGCCAGATGACAGTAGGCAATTCATAGCTTGAATCGTAGCCCAGCAATTTTTTAGAGAGAAGGGCGTTCATGCTCTCACGGAAGTCAATGGACTGCCAGTTGTTGAGGTAGACATGGGCACCATTGTGGTAGAAGAGGTGCTTCTTGATGTTGGCTGGAAGGGCTTGGAACATGTTAAAGACGTGAAGCGGTTTGACGTTCCAGTCTTGGGAACCATGGGTAAAGACCACCTCAGCCTTAACCCGATCAGCATGTAGGAGATAATTGCGGTCGTGCCAGAACTGATTGTAGTCTCCAGAAGCTCGGTCCAGCTCTTTTTTGACGCGATCAAGATAGGCTTGGTGGGCCGCATTGTGGTGTAAATAATCCCCACCCAGAAGGTTGCGCGAGTAGGTTAATTCGGCAAGGGAATCGAAATCTTCACCTGGATAGCCACCAGGACTTGTCACGAGGCCGTTTTCGCGGTAGTAGTTGTACCAAGAAGAGATCCCAGCCTCTGCAATGATGACTTCAAGACCGTCCACACCTGTGGTCGCAAGGCCGTTAGACATGGTTCCAAGGTAAGAGATCCCGGTGGTTGCGACCTTTCCATTAGACCAATCAGCTTTGACTTGGCGTTTGCGTGTGTGATCTGTAAAGGCCCGGCAACGGCCATTGAGCCAGTCGATAACGTTCTTGTAGGCTTCGATTTGTTGGTAATTTCCATTGGTCATCAAGCCTTGCGAATCTTTTGTCCCCACTCCAGATACGTAGAGATTAGCGTAGCCGCGTGGAAGGAGGTAGTCGTTGAGGGTATAGCTGGAATTGATATGGGTGAGAGTTTCTTCAGCTTCATCGACTAGCTCAGCTGAACCGACAGGATCCACCAATTCTAATTGAGGTACTTCTACTTGAATGGTATGAGGTTCTTTGACCTCGAGGTCGACATTCATATTGTAGAGGGCCTTGTCGCTGGCCTTATCGTTGGTCCCTTGGTGATAAGGACTTGCGGTCATAACAGCTGGAATCTTGCCTTCATAGCGAGGACGGATAATGCTGACCTTGACCAAGTCTGGCAGACCATCTTTGTCGGTATCGACCCGACTTTCCACATAGACGACCTCGCGGATGGCATCATGGCTCGTAAAGGTTGCGAGGCTCTTGCCGTTAAAATAGTGATACTGGTTATCTTCAGGAATCAAGCCATCGCTGACCAACTGATCGATGAGTAAATTTCCTTTTACTGTTCGAGTATTGAGAAGGTGATAGAGGTTTTCTACCAAGTTTCCATACTCAATCGGAAATTGGACTTCTTTCAAGAAGCTATCCGTATCTTCAAAATCAATAAAATAGCGGAAACCGAGTAATTGGAGGGCTACTGTGTAAAAAATGTTCGGAGACCATTCGCAGTCAGATTGGATATACGTTAAAAAGTCTGTTTTAGAATCCACCACTAGGTTAGAGAGGGGATAATCTGTATCTTTATAGGTGAAGTAAACCTTGCGGACAAACCATTCAAACAGTTCTTTTTCTGGGAGGTGGGTGGGAAGGTCAAACCCAATTTCTTTTAGTTCCTTAAGAATGTCTTTTTGGTCAACAGATAGATAGCTATATTGATTGTATTTCATAGACTGCTCCTTTTATCAGTTTCTTTTTTCTTTACTTCTTATATTATACTTGATAAAATAGTATTTGTCTAAAGACCTTTCGTCTATAAGGAGAAGGAATATTGAAAAAAATATCTTTTGAACAAGTTGCAAGAAGACGGACCTTATTGTTTGGGGTTCTTGCCGTCATTTTTGGGATTCTCATTTTTCGAAACGGCGTTGGTTTCACCAAATTTTCCTTGGATCTATTAGCCATTTACTTTTTAGTTGATGGACTAGGAAGCTTTCTTCTTCGCTTTTTGTTACGTAGCAAGTCTATTTCCTATAGCCACTCTATTTGGTTTATTTTTCTTTCACTTGCGTTGATCTGGTTGAATCGACTGAGTAGTCTGCCCGTAAACTTAGTTGTGATTTGTTTAGGGGCATATCAGTTGGGGAGTGCCATTGTCTATGGGATCACATTTTGGCTTTATAAGGCCAATCGGGTAAAAGGAGGCTGGCTCTATTTATGGGATGCGCTTTTAAACGGTGGGCTTGGTCTAGCAACTGTCTTGGAACCTGGTTCAGATGGGCACTTCCAATTTATCCTCTTGGGGGCTTATCTGGTCTTGTTGGGGATTTCTAATATTCGAGATGGTATTTTATTTGACAAAGACCAACAAGGCCAAGAGTTAAAACGTCGCTTTCGTATTAGCCTACCGGTTATCTTTGCAGCCTTTATCCCTGCTAAGGAGTTAAAACGGTTTAACCAGTTTCTTCAAAAAGGGAGCTCGGCGGGACACACAGGCCCTTATCGATTGGTGAAAAAAGAAGAAGAGGCAAGGGAATTAGAAATTTTGGTTCATACTTCTGACAGCAACTTATTTGGAGCGATTGGGCATGTAGATATTTGTTATCAGGGGAAGGTCATTTCTTACGGAAGTTACGATCCCTTTTCAGAGCGTCTATTTGGGACGATTGGGGATGGCGTACTGTTTAAAGTGGATAAGGAACCATACATCGAACTATGTAAAAAAGAGAGTCAAAAGACGCTGTTTGGCTACAGCCTATCCCTTACCGAAGAAGAGAATCAGGCAGTAGAGAAGCGTCTAGCTGAAATTGATCAGTTGTTAGAACCTTGGGATCCACCTAGGAGGTTACTGGAAGACGGTCAGCCGACCTACGCTTACAAATTGAAATATGATTTAGGGGCTGAGCTATATAAATTTACTTCTTCGCGTTTTAAATCTTACTTTGTTCTGTCTACTAATTGCTGCCTGTTAGCAGATTCCATTGTGGGACAGGCAGGAACGGCTGTATTAGATGTGCGTGGAGTGATTGCACCAGGGACCTATCAGGATTACTTAGAATACGAATTTGAAGCTCCAAACGGGCGGGTCCATACACGAACAGTATACTAAAAAAAGAAAGACAGATTTTTATTTTTGAAAAATCTGTCTTTTTTGCACAAGATTTCTTGTAAAAAGCCAGAAAATCTTTTACAATAAAAAGTGCTTGGAGGAAAGTATGACAGCAAATCAGATCGTAAGAGTGATCCCAGTCTTGAAAGTGAATAACCGAAATGTCAATCAACGCTTTTATGAAGAGACATTGGGAATGAAAGTATTAGTGGAAGAAGGAGCTCTCCTATCTTTAGGAGATGCCTCAAAAGTAGAGAAAATTGTCTTAGAAGAGTCACCGAGTATGCGTTCGCGTAAGGTCGAAGGTCCAAAGAAATTGGGTCGAATTGTGGTGAAAGTGGCGCAAGCTCAAGAAATTGATTATTTATTAGCCCGCCAGCCAGAAACAAGCGCCCTTTACCAAGGAGCTATTGGTCGCGCCTTTGAAGTTGTGTCTCCTCAAGGAGATACCGTTTTCGTGCATGCTGAAGAAAATCTTGAAAGTCTAGAGCCTTTGGAGAAAGCGCCTCTTGTTGAGCTTCCAGAAGATTTCAAGGGTTTGACCAGCTTTGATGTGGACTTTCTTGAAGTCAATGTGGCCGATCTGGCCCAATCTCAGGAGCTTTACAGACGCTTGCCAGATCTTGCCCGCTTTATCCATTTGCAGGAAGCCCAGGGAGAAGATCTCCAAGTGGAGAACAAGGTGACTTGGGATTTGAGCATGATCAAGGTCGAATTGGCATCTTTTGATGTGGAAGACTTGAAAGAACGCTTGGGAGAAGCTGTCGATTTTGTGCACCGTAAGGGAACTTTCTTGATTGCCAAGGATCTAAGCCAGATCGAACTCTGGTTTGAAGCCAATCAAGATCAGGTCCATATTTCTTATGAAGAATAAGAATGGAGTGATGAGCGTGAAGGCAATCATCGAAAAAATTACCGAACAAATCCAAGAAGGCATCTATCCAGGTGCCTCTCTTGCGCTTTACCGCAATGGTCAGTGGAGTGAGCACTATCTAGGACTTGCGGACCCTGAAAAAGGTGAGCCAGTAGAGGCTGATCTGGTCTATGATTTGGCCAGTGTCAGCAAGGTCGTCGGAGTCGCTACCATCTGTGCTTTTTTGTATGCGAAAGGGGAGCTTCCGCTCGATCGTCCCTTTAAAGAGTTTTACCCGCGTTTTGCTCATGAGAAGACGACCATCCGGGAACTCTTGACCCATACTTCTGGGCTGGATCCTTTTATCCCCAACCGGGATCAATTGGATGCGAGACAGTTGAAAACAGCTCTTGAAAATTTGCAGTTGAAAGAAGACAAGAGTTTTCATTACACCGACGTCAATTTTCTTCTGCTGGGCTTTTGGTTAGAAGACAGGTTTCACCAGCCCTTGGATCGTTTATTTGAAGAGCTGATCTTTACACCTTGGAAGATGACAGAGACACGGTTTGGACCGGTCGAAAAGGCGGTGCCAACGGTCCGTGGCCTTGCTTCTGGAAGTGTTCATGATCCCAAAGCGAGAGTATTGGGCTGTCATGCGGGAAGTGCTGGACTTTTTTCAACTGTTGCTGATCTAGAGCGCTTCTTAGAGCATTATCTGAAGGATGATTTTGCGCGTGACTTGTCTCAGAATTTTGCGCGTGAAGAGGGCAAGACCCGCGCTCTCGGATGGAATCTAGAGGGTGACTGGTTGGATCATACGGGCTATACTGGAACCTTCATCATGTACAATCGAAAGAGGCAGGAAGCTGTGATCTTTTTGTCTAACCGGACCTATGAGAAGGACGAACGGGCCCAATGGATCTTAGACCGCAACTCTTTGATGGACTTGATCAAACAAGAATGTGAAAAATAGAAATGGATGGCTGGGATGACGGATCCCGGCCTTTTCTTGTCTGTCCATAAGAAGGAGCTCTTCTGGGTGATTCATTTTTGGACTCCGTCTTAGGTTGGATTTCCTTCAAAAGCATCGCTTTTTTGGCTGATTTATATTAAAATAGTAATGACCTTAGTAGAGCGAGATGAATATGCATAAAGAGATAGGCGTCGGAAAGGCGCATAGTAAAATTATCTTAATTGGAGAGCATGCGGTGGTTTATGGTTATCCGGCTATTGCCCTGCCACTCCATCATATCGAAGTGATCTGCCAGATCATCCCGGCAGACAGTCCATGGATTTTGTTTGAAGATGACACATTGTCCATGGCGGTTTTTGCGTCTCTTGAGCACCTCGGGATTAAAGAGGCCCGGATTCGCTGCCGGATTCAGTCCATGGTACCGGAAAAACGGGGGATGGGATCGTCTGCGGCGGTGAGTATCGCAGCCATTCGTGCAGTTTTTGACTATTATCAAGAGGAGCTGGATGATGAGACCTTAGAAATCCTGGTCAATCGAGCAGAAACCATTGCCCATATGAATCCAAGTGGGCTCGATGCCAAGACTTGTTTGAGCGATCAAGCCATTAAATTTATCCGAAATGTCGGCTTTTACCCGCTGGAGCTGGGTATAAAAGCGAGCTTGGTGATTGCGGATACGGGAATTCACGGCAATACCCGTGAGGCGATTCAAAAGGTTGAAGCCAAAGGGCAGGAAGTTTTGCCCCATTTCCATGAGATTGGTCAGTTGACCCAGCAGGTGGAAGAGGCTCTGAAAATGAATGATCTAACGAACCTAGGACAGGCTTTGACTACTTGCCATGAGCACTTGAGAGCCGTGGGTGTCAGCTGTGTTGAAGCAGACCACCTGGTTGCCGTTGCCCTTGAGAATGGGGCCTTAGGCGCTAAAATGAGCGGAGGCGGTCTTGGTGGCTGTGTGATTGCCCTCGTCAAGGATTCTCGTGAAGCAGCAACCATTGCTCATGCATTAGAAAAAGAAGGAGCGCACCATACATGGATCGAAAACCTGTAAAGGCTAAGTCCTATGCCAATATCGCGATTATCAAATACTGGGGAAAAGAAGATGCCAAACAGATGGTCCCTTCGACCAGTTCGATTTCGTTGACCTTAGAAAATATGTATACAGAGACCAGTCTCTCTCCCTTGCCAGCAAATGCGACTGCGCATGAATTTTACATCGATGGGGAATTCCAAAATCCAGCTGAGCAAGCCAAAATTGGAGCTGTGATTGATGGCTTGAAGCCAGCAAATGAAGCGGGATTTGTTCGAGTGGATACCAGCAACAACATGCCAACAGCAGCAGGCTTGTCCTCTAGCTCGAGTGGTCTCTCTGCTCTCGTCAAGGCTTGCAATCGGTATTATGATTTGGGCTTGAGTCAGGAGGAATTAGCTCAAAAAGCCAAGTTTGCTTCGGGTTCTTCTTCACGGTCTTTCTTTGGACCCTTAGCAGCCTGGGACAAAGAAAGTGGAGAAATTTATAAGGTTAAAACAGACCTGAAACTGGCTATGATCATGCTGGTTCTCAATGACAAGCAAAAGCCCGTTTCCAGCCGGGAAGGGATGAAACGCTGCATGGAGACTTCGACTAATTTCAAAGAATGGATCGAAGAGTCTAGACAAGATTATAAGGATATGCTGGACTATCTAGCTGGCAATAATTTTGAACATGTCGGTCAGCTGACAGAGCGCAATGCCCTTGCTATGCATGCGACGACTAGAACAGCCACTCCAGCCTTTAGCTACTTGACAGAAGAAAGCCACAAAGCTATGGACTTTGTCCGTGAGCTTCGCGCTGCAGGCCATGCTTGTTACTTTACCATGGATGCAGGGCCGAATGTTAAGGTTCTCTGTTTAGAAGAAGACTTGGATCAGCTGGTGCCTTTATTTGATGCCCGCTATCGGACCATCGTATCTAAAACAAAGGACCCTCAAGATGAAGACTAAGTATCAGGTACAGACTGGAGGTAAGCTCTATCTAGCTGGAGAATACGCGGTGCTAACACCTGGCTATGGGGCAGTGATTCAGTTTATCCCCATTTATCTATCAGCTACCATCCAAGAAGCAACAGCCTACCAGCTAGCCTCAGACCTTTTTGGTTACAAGGTAGATTTGACCCCAAATAAGGACTACGCCTTGATTCAAGAGACTATTCAGCTTATGGAAGAGTGGCTGAAAGATCAGGGGATAGCCCCTAAACCCTTTGATCTTCACCTTAGAGGAACACTGGGCGAAGAGGGGAAAAAGTATGGGATTGGTTCCAGCGGAAGTGTGGTCTTGCTCGTGATCAAGGCCATGGCTGCTCTGTATGAGTTAGACTTAAATCCAGATCTGCTCTTTCGACTAGCAGCAGTGGTCTTGGTGCAAAGAGGGGACAATGGTTCCATGGGCGATTTGGCTTGTATCGCTTACGAGGACTTGATTTATTACCAATCCTTTGATCGGGCTTGGTTGCATGAAGTCTTGACTTCTCAGCCTCTTTCACAAGTTTTAGACCTGGATTGGGACTACCAGATCTGCTCGATCCAGCCAGCCATCTCTTATGATTTTCTGGTTGGTTGGACCAAGGAACCAGCGATTTCAAGTGATTTGATCCGTCAGGTCAAGGGAGCGATCAAGGAAGACTTTCTCAAGGAGAGCCAGAGCGCAGTGAAAAATCTTGAAAAAGGCCTCCGTGAAGGGAACCAAAAGGACATTGAGACCAGTATCAAACGCGCCGATAAGAACCTAAAGTCTTTGAACCCTTTGATCTATACCCCAGCTCTAAAAGAGCTACAAGAATCGACAGAGGGCCTTTTTGCCTGTGCCAAATCCAGTGGTGCTGGAGGAGGCGACTGTGGGATCGCCCTTAGTTTTGATCCAGTTGAGACTCAGACCTTGATAGACCGCTGGAAGAAAAAGAATATTGAAGTCATTTACCAAGAAAGGATGGGAGATTCGTGAGCGAAAATCGAAAAGACCAGCATATTCGTTATGCCTTGGAGCAAAGCTCCTCCTATAATAGCTTTGATGAGATCGAGCTGATTCACCGATCCCTCCCCCTTGTGGATCTAGCGGAGATTGATTTGACAACCCATTTCGCAGGGCGTGATTGGGAGTTTCCTTTTTACATCAATGCCATGACAGGCGGGAGTAAACGAGCCAAAGAGATCAATCAAAAGTTGGCAGCAGTAGCCGAAGCCTGTGGGCTTCTCTTTGTGACTGGCTCTTACAGCGCAGGGCTGAAGGATCCGAACGATCAATCGTATGCGGTCAAAAAAGACCATCCTCATCTTCTTTTAGCGACCAACATTGGCATCGATAAAGAGCCAGATTTGGGCTTGCGAACAGTGGAAGAGCTACACCCTCTCTTTCTTCAAGTCCATGTGAATCTGATGCAAGAGTTGCTCATGCCTGAAGGGGAGCGGAGTTTCCACACTTGGAAAGACCATCTCAAGAGCTATGGGCAGGGCTTTCCAGTACCTGTAGTCCTGAAGGAAGTCGGCTTTGGTATGGATCCCAAAACAGTTCAGGCTGCGCTAGATGCTGGGATCAAAACCGTCGATATTTCTGGTCGTGGTGGAACTAGTTTTGCCTATATTGAGAATCGTCGTGGTGGCAATCGCGCTTATCTGGATGATTGGGGACAATCAACTGCGCAGTGTCTCTTACAGTTACAGGATCAGATGGATCAGGTTGAGGTCCTCGCAAGTGGGGGCATCCGTCATCCTCTTGATATGGTCAAGGCCTTGGCCCTTGGAGCACGTGGCGTAGGACTTTCCCGCGTTTTTCTTGAGATGGTAGAGACTAAGAGTATTGAAGAAGTAATCGCCATTGTCCAAGGCTGGAAAGAAGACCTCAGATTGCTCCTTTGTGCGCTCGGTTGTCAGAACCTGAAAGAGGTCCGTGAAGTCGACTATCTCCTCTATGGAAAGTTATGGCAAGCTCAGCAACAGAAAAAATGAAGAAAAATCATTTTAGAAACTTTCCTTAGGTGAGTACGGACGTCAGCGAACTTCTACGAAGTTCCATGACTTAGTTTTGAACCTAAGGTTTCAAAACTCCCGAGTGCCTGAAACAAAAACGTTTCAGGCACTTTTCTCACGGCGGAAAGTTTTCGTATATTATGATTCATTTTGAAAATTAGAACTCTTTTATAGTTCTTTGAAGAATCACTTAACTTATTTTACTTAAAAATTAGTTCCTATTCGTTTAGGATTGACAAAATAAGCCAATTTTTTCTTTTTTTTGAAAAAGTGTTCTCCTCAAAAATTCTGATAGTTTACGAATCGTTTACGGTTGCTGGAATCGCTTGCAAAATAGGCTTGTAAAAGAGTATACTAAATAAGGAAAAACATTTTTAAAAAGGAGTTTAGGATGAAGAAGCACTATTTTCGATCAGCTGTAGCAGCCTTGCTTCCGCTTTTGTTGATTGCTCAACCTGTTGAGGCTTGTACAGGGTTCATCATCGGGAAGAAACTGACGGCCGACGGTTCGACCTTGGTAGGTCGTACCGAAGATTTAGAGCCCAACCATAATAAAAATTTTGTGGTCAGAGAGCGTGTCTACAATAAAAAAGGAGCCATCTTTGAGGATGCTGCCAACGGTTTTCAATATCCCTTGCCAGAGATTAGCTATAAGTATACAGCGGTTCCAGATGTCACCCCTGATCAGGGAATTTTTGACGAAGCAGGATTCAATGAATATGGGGTTTCCATTTCTGCCACTGTATCTGCTTCAGCAAATGACAAGATCCAAAAAGTGGATCCCTACGTCAAGGATGGCCTCGCAGAATCGGGCTTGACCAGTATCGTTCTCCCTAGTGTGAAAACCGCAAGAGAAGGGGTTGAACTCATTGCTAAGATCGTCGAAGAAAAAGGCGCTGCAGAAGGAAATATTGTGACCATTGCCGATAAAGAAGGCGTCTGGTATATGGAAATCCTATCTGGCCATCAATATGCAGCGATTCTCTTCCCAGAGGATCGATTTGCGGTCTTTCCAAATACCTTCTTCTTAGGGCATGTCGATCTATCAGATACCGAACGCACGATCGCTTCAAAAGATCTTGAAAAAGTCGCCAAAAAAGCCAATAGCTATAAGGAAGTGGATGAAAAATTCCACGTTTCTCAATCCTATAATCCGCCTTTGCAAGAAGCAGATCGCTCTCGGGTTTGGTCGGGAATCAAATCGCTAGACCCAAGCTCTCCTGTTAAATATGACGATGCGTCCTTTGACCTTCTTCATACAACCGATCGAAAATTAACCCTCCGCGATGCCATGAATCTCCAACGCAATCGTTTGGAAGGAACCAAATATAAACCACAGGATCAAATGGAGTTGGATGGAAAAGGCATTCCGAAAAAAGGAGAGTTTGATGCGGTTTATAAATACCCTATTTCCAATCCAAATGTCATGGAGGCCCATATTTTCCAACTGAAAGATGATGTCCCAGCAAGTGCAGGTGGAGGCACCATGTGGCTGTCGATGGGTAGTCCACGAAATGCTCCATACCTACCCTACTATGGCAATATTCTCAACACCTATCAAGCCTACCAAGAATTAGGGGATCATTACAATGATCGCTCTTGGTATTGGACCATTTCAAGAATCAATGACCTTGTGGCCAAGTATCCAGATTTATTCGAAGATGGGGCGATTCGTACTGAAATGGAACGATTGGAGTCTCAGTGGATGGTCGAACAAGATCTGAGTGATCAGGAACAAATCGCCCTTGCTTCTCAGCCTGAAGAAGCTAGTAAGAAGGCAACAGAGGAAAGCTTGGCGAGAGCTGAGAAAACCTTCGAACGCTTGCAAGAAATCAGAAAAGAAGCAGAACAAAAGGTAGCAGATGAACACGGAAAAAGTGCCCTGCAGGATCTAGATGACGAAGAAGATGCTGCTTATGAAGAAAAGATTGATCTCGTTGATTTTGACTATGATTACATTTTAGCAGCAGGCTTGTTCGGAGCAACCCTTCTAGCGATTGTGATCTACTTGATTCGCTCAAAGAAACAAAAGGGAGGAAAACAAGATGACTAAAATTCAAAGAGCCTCGATCTATCTTTTTCTACTGTTTGCAGGAATTGGCTTGGAGTTTGAACTCGGTCATCTTTCTCAACAAGAATTTAGCCAGTCTGCAGGCAGAGACTTGGTCTTAAACTTGTCTGTTTTAGCTGCTATTATTATCCCGCTCTATCTCTTTTCAAAACGATTGGCCAAGCAGTTGACTGTCCCAACCTATCTCTTATGGATTGCCATGTTTGGAGGAGCCTTCATAGCAGGCTGGTTGAGCTTTTCAGGCAATAGCTTGATTGATATTATGAATAGCCATGTGATCAAGGATGCCACTGTCTTTAACAAGTGGACCGATGCCTTGACGGCCCCATTTTCAGAGGAATTCTTTAAGGCTCTAGTTGCCTTTTGGGTTGTCTTGATGGTTGGCAAGAAAGATCTAAAAGCGATTCTAATTGCAGGCTTGGGCTCTGGCTTTGGTTTTCAAATCATTGAGGATTTAGGGTATGTTGCCCGCCAAACCAAAACCAGCCAATTAGCCGCTGTCACTGAGGCCATCAACCGGATCTCTGGTGGATTAGCTTCACATGCCCTCTATACAGCTGTTGTATCAGTTGGTGTCTTCCTCTTGTTGTCTCAAGTGACCCAGCAAAAGGAAAAACTTTTTGGGCTCTGGTGTGTTCTCTCAACAGTAGCCAATCACTTCTTATGGAACTCTCCGTTTTATGAAACAGACCATCGGATTAATCTTCTCGTCGGACTGCTCTTTGCCGTCCAAGTAGGGACCTTTATCGAAGTGGTGCTCTATACCAAGAAAAAGCCTGATCTGCCATTTTTAAAACAATAAGAAATTTTTTTCAAACACAAAAGAACTAAGACGTGGGTCTTAGTTCTTTTAATGTATACAAACTGTTTTTTACATAAAACAAGCTAAGTGATGCAGAATAATTAAAACTGACACATACCAATAGGCTCATTCAAACATACACTGAAACTTTCCGCAGTGAGAAAAGTGCTAGAAATAGGATTGTTTCTAGCACTCGGGAGTTTTGAAACTTTAGGTTCAAAACTAGGTCATGGAACTTCTTCGAAGTTCGCTGACGTCCGTACTCACCTAAGGAAAGTTTCAAAAATGACTTTGTCTTCAATCTGAAAACGAAAACCTTGTCTTAGTTCTTTATTTTCTCAATTCTTGTAAGAGTGTTTGTGCCTTCTCTAAGTTAAAGGGTTTGTTTTCAAGGAGTTGGCTGACCAATCGGGGAACTTCCTCTTCTTTAGCACCTGCTAGAAGGGCTAGGGAGCGTGCTTGGAGTTTCATATGTCCTGCTTGAATTCCTGTGGTGACAAGGGCTTTGAGGGCCGCGAAATTCTGCGCCAAACCGAGCGAAGCAATGATACCTGCTAATTCAATAGCAGAAGGCTCTCCTAGCAAACGGTGGCTGACTTGAACCGTTGGGTTGAGGCCAATCGAGCCTCCTTTTGTCGCAACCGGCATTGGTAGGGTGATCTCTCCATAGAGTTTTTTCTCTTCCGGCTGACTTGTCCAGTGACTCAAACCCTTGTAAGAACCATTTTGTGCAGCATAGGCATGGGCTCCTGCTTCGATGGCCCGCCAGTCATTGCCTGTTGCAAGGACCAGGGCATCAATCCCATTAAAAATTCCCTTGTTATGAGTGGCTGCACGGTAAGGATCCACTTGGGCTAGTTGGCTAGCTAGCTCCATCCGGTGGGCAATCTCAATGGCTTCCTCAGGATTTCGACTCAGTGCTTTAAAATCGATGGCACACCTTGCACTCACCAAAGAGCGAGTGGCCAAGTTGGATAAAATTGCCATCAAGGCCTGACCACCAGAGAGTTCCTGGATGCGATCAGTCAGAGCTTCTAACATGGTATTGAGCATATTGGCTCCCATGGCTTCTTTAGGATCGACAGCCAAGTAGACAATAAGAAAGTCCCCCTTGTTTTCGACCCAAAGATCTCTCGCTCCACCTCCACGCTTAACGATAGAAGGATAGGCTTTATTAGCCAACTGAAGAAGGGTTTCCTTGTCTTCTAGGATGCGCTTGCTAGCAACTTCCACGTCTTCAACCTCCGTCAGAGCAATCTCTCCGATCATTTGGCGCTGGTGCACCTGGGTGGTGAAGCCGTCTGAACGTTGGATGAGCTTGGCTGCAAAGCTGGCAGCCGCAACCACGGAAGGCTCTTCTGTGACCATGGGAAGTACATAGTCACGACCATTGATCAGGAAATAAGGAGCGAGGCTAAAAGGCAAGTCAAAAGTCGACAAGACATTTTCTGTCAATTGATCTGCAATAGAAAGGGGAAGTCCCTTTTGTTCTTTTAAGATCTGTGCTTCATCCCAAGTTAAGAGGCCTTCCTTCAGTAAGGCCTCTATGCGTTCTGTGGGAGAAAGTTTTGCAAAACCTGGTAATCGTGCCATTATTTTTCTACTTTCTGGTAAGTGCGTTGGTGTTCCTTGATCTCTGTCAAAGCAAAAGTTTGATGCGTAGCAGGCTCAAACACTTGATTGCCACTAGGATCTAGATCTACTTCCTCATAAAAGAGTCGTTCGTAGTCAGCAACACTAAGAACCGTACGTTGGTCCAGTTTTTCCATGCGTTTGTGATCTAAGAGTTGCTCAAAACCAGGAACAAGGTTAGCACTAAAGATCTCAGAAACCGCTCCACTTCCATAGCTAAAGAGGGCGATTCGGTCCCCAGCTTTGAGTTGGGGGTCATTTTCCAGTAGTGATAGCAAGCCTAGGAAAAGAGATCCAGTGTAGATATTTCCCACGCGTTGGCTGTATAGAATCGATTGATCAAAGTTGTATTGTAATTGATCTTTTTTCTCTTCTGATAATGACTTATCCAAGATTTTTTTCAAGCCCTTGAGAGCTAATTTTGGATAAGGTAAATGGAAGCAGACGGACGCAAAGTCTGTCAAGGTAAGGCCAGTCCGTTTCTGGTATTCCGCCCAGGTTGTTTTCAGAGAATCTAGATATTGTTGCGTTGAATAAATCCCATTCACGAAGGGAGTTGTCGCATAATTTGGACGCCAAAAATCCATGACATCGCGTGTTTGGGCAACATTATCATCGTTAAAAGATAGAATACGAGGATTTTGGCTGATCAGCATAGCAACCGCTCCAGCCCCCTGTGTTGGTTCTCCAGGAGTTCCAATTCCGTATTTAGCAATGTCACTGGCAATGACCAAAACCTTACTCTGTGGAAATTTTTCAACATGGAGTTTAGCATAATCCAAGGCAGCAGTCGCAGCATAGCAGGCTTCTTTCATCTCAAAAGAGCGGGCGAAAGGCTGGATATCTAGTAAGCCATGGACAAACACAGCAGCAGCCTTACTCTGGTCAATTCCAGATTCTGTCGCAAGAATCACCATGTCGATCGCTTCTTTATCTTCGTCTGTTAAAATATCATCTGCTGCAGTAGCAGCCAATGTGACGATGTCTTCTGTGATCGGTGCAACACTTTGTTCTTTTAAGAGAAGACCCTTGCTCAGTTTTTCGGGATCAGTATCACGAGCAGCAGCCAAATCTTTTAAACGCAAGACATAAGGACTCGTCGCAAAACCAATCTTATCAATCCCAATTGTCATTCTTAACCTCTTTTTTATTTGATATCTACTAGTATATTTCGTTACTATTTTACCATATTTAAGGGTAAAACTCCCTTGAAAAAGCTAGATCAGCAAGGAAATCATTCTCGGGACCGATTTTGCAATGTTTCATAGAAAAAATAGAAAATCTATAAAAAAAGCCATCCTTAGATGACTTTTCAACTCTTATCCTTGCTTATCTTTTTTAGGATTGCTCATGATTCGTATGAAGAGTTCTTTGCATTTGTCTCTTAGAACTTTTTCGTAGAAGACGATTAAAGCGATGTACACAATCAGAAAGTTCAAGGTCAGATAGAACAAGTCAAATGAATTACGGGCATAGTAAGTCGCTGATTGATAGGAGGGGAAGGCTCCTAGGATCATCCAAGGAAGATACTTGATATACTTGTTTACCATCCTACAGCACCTCGCATCCTTTAAAGGATTTGTTATTTCACTATCATTGTACTACTTTTAAACAAAAATACAAGCGATTACATAGATAAGTTTTGAAAAACCAATGCTAGTTGGCATTGGTCATTTTTCTTTTTTGATGGCGTTGGTAAGAATGGTAGAGTTTCAAGACAACGGAGCCGCTAGCCATCCCGATGGAGATCACCAAGGCCAGAATAACCACCAGTGTCACGCTGGTTACTGCCTGGCGATATTGCCCACTGACAAAGAAGGAAGTGGTTCGATAGGAAATATATCCAGGAACCAATGGGGCTAAAATGGACAACATAAAGACCACGACAGGCGTCTTGAGAATAATACTTAAAATCTGACTGATACAGGAGCCGACAATGGCTGCGATAAAGGTTGCAACGATGACATTGGTAGGCCCTTTCAGGATATAGTAAAGTAGCCAGATGCCCATACCGAGGATTCCTCCAGGAATCAACATGGAGCGCTGCACATTTAGGACGATTAAAAAGGTGATGATGGCAATCAAACTGGCCACCGCTTGGATTAAAAATTCAGTTAGGTTCATCATTTTATTTCATAAGGACGAGGGCGACCGTTGTACCGGCACCAAGTGCAAGAGTAATGAGGAGAGTCTCAAAGAGTTTGCTCATCCCAGAATTGAGGTGGTAATTCATCAGATCTCGGACGGCATTGGTCATAGCGATTCCAGGAACGAAGGGCATGACACAGCCTGCGATAATGAGATCGGTATTGGAAGGAAAACCACTATAGCGCGTCCAGATATGGGCCAAAAAACCAAAGACAAAGGCGGCCGCAAAGGCAGTGGCAAAAGGAATGCGAACGTATTTCTCAACGACAAGAGAAAAAGCAAAGGCAAAGACAGTCGCAATACCCGCTCCAATCGCATCATAGAAATTTCCTCCAAACATGATGGAGAAGAAAGGAGCACTGAGGGTTGCCGCAATGGTCAACTGAAGATTGGTATAAGGAACTCGCTTCATTTTCAACTCGCTCAGGGCTTGGTAGGCTTGCTCGAGATCGATCTCTCCAGAGACGAGTTGACGAGAGATCTGATTGACATCACAGACCTTTTCGATATTGTAATTGGTCCGCAAGATCCGTTTCATGCGCGTGACATTGGCATTCTCAATTGAAAAGAAAATAGCGACTGGCATCGCTAAAACATTGCAATCGACGATTCCCTGTGAATGGGCGATCCGGATCATGGTATCTTCGACCCGGTGAATCTCAGAACCGCTCTCTATCAGGAGGGTTCCAGCTAACATCAGGACGTCGATCACTTGGTTGATCAGTTTTGACTCTTCCATAATATCCTTCTTACTAAATAATCTGTTTCTATTATAGCAAAAAAGGACGAGAGACAGAACTAAAATCTGACAATTCTAGTTTGTTTCTTATCCTTTCTAAATTCATTTAGAATAGCTATTGTTTAGGTTTATCATTCGTTAACTCAGGTGGTGGTGCTGCACGGTGCTATCCTGGACGAGAAGGGTTGCTAAAAAGATCAGTGCAATCAGGATAAAGAGCCAAATAATAGCGAAAATAAATGTTAAAAACATAGGATCACCCCTTCTATCTTATTTACAGCTCTACTATAACACTTGGAGAAAGCGCTGTCAAACCCTATATAGTAAGCTCTTAAACTCTTTCAAAATTCAGAATACTCTTGCGATGGGGATGAAAAAAACCAGCCGTTTCCGACTGGTTTTTTAAGATCTATTTGAATCTTAGTTCAAGGCATCATCCATTGAAAGAACTTCGTGGAAGACACGTTGTGTCAATTCAGTTTTTT
>ERZ857750.686-NODE-686-length-42638-cov-15.337482_pt1 | contig 42638 bp, 47 predicted proteins | sample MGYA00519915_ERZ857750 | MGnify/ENA primary metagenome ERZ857750 (study PRJEB31778, sample SAMEA3449358) | human gut metagenome | biome: human gut; feature: human-associated habitat; material: faeces | place: United Kingdom | collected 2010/2012 ...
TTCTTTTCAAATTTTTCATTTGTCAAAACTGTCTTTAAAAAGCATTTTGCTATATTAGTATAATACAAGGCAGAAGGAAAAGCAATATTTCCACCTGCCTTGTACTCGTACCGATACATTATTTATAGTGCACCTTTTAATAAGTTCTACTTATAATTGTGTTTTATTCATTAGAATTTTAACATACAATCTCTTTTGAACGCATGACGATTAATCATTGAATTTTCCCAGAAATTCTTTCATTCTTTCATTCGATGAATCAAATACTTCCTCCGGAGTTCCTTCCACTGCGATCACTCCCCCGTCCATAAAAATCACATGATCAGATACATTTCTCGCAAAATTCATCTCATGGGTGACAATTACCATCGTCATATGTTCCATTGCAAGTTCACGAATGACCTTCAGAATCTCTGCAGTAAGTTCCGGATCTAATGCCGACGTCGGCTCATCAAAGAACAGAATGTCCGGATTCAGCGCAAGTGCTCTCGCAATCGATACACGCTGCTGTTGTCCGCCCGATAACTGACATGGATATGCATTTTCCTTATCGGAAAGTCCCATCTTCTTTAAAAGCTCTCTTGCTTCTTTATAAACCTCTTCTTTCTTACGCTTCTGCACTTTGATCGGCGCATCTGTAATATTCTTCATCACCGAATAATGCGGGAACAGATTAAAGTTCTGAAATACGAGTCCGAATGTTCCTTCGTAATGAATCTCTCCCGCATCCGCAGTCTCAAGTCCTGTCGCACACCGAAGAAGTGTCGATTTACCGGAACCCGACGGGCCGATAATACCCAGAACTTCTCCCTTTTCTACCTTTAGAGAAATGTCTTTCAGAACTTCTACTCCATTAAAGCTTTTTTTAATATTTTTCATTTCAAGCAGACTCATGGTCTATTCCTCCTAATGGTAATAATTCAATTTTTCTTCAATCTTCTCCATGATCATCGCAACCAGCAGGTTGAACACATAATAGAAGATACCGGCCGCGATATATGGAACCATAGAGGTCTGTGCCGCTGCGATTTGCTTTGCCATAGTAAACATCTCAGTTACCGCCAATACAAATGCAAGTGAAGTATCTTTTACCAATGTAATGATCTCATTCGTCACGGCAGGCAGAATATGTTTACACACCTGTGGAAATACAATACGGAAAAATGTCTGACCTTTCGAATACCCAAGCACCTTTGCCGCTTCATACTGTCCCACCGGAATTGCTTCAATTCCGCCTCTGTAAATTTCTGCAAAATATGCCGCATAATTAATTGCAAAACCAATCAGTACTGCTGTCATACGATATCCTGTGGAAATTCGCATTCCAAACAGATAATAAGGTCCGAAATACACCACCATAAGCTGCAACATCAGCGGTGTTCCTCTCATAATTGATATGTATAATTTTGAAATCCATCTGACCGGTGCGATCTTCGACATTCTGCCAAATGCAACTACTAGTCCAAGAGGCAGCGAAAAGAGTAATGTCAGGATAAATATCTCTGCCGAAATCCACATTCCTCCACCAAGCTCTCTTATCAGTGTTCCTATCTCCATCTGTTACATCCTCCAGTTCTTTCAAGCGAGTAAAAAAGAGCCAATCCCCTCCGGGGTTGGCCCCTTCATTTTACTTACCGTTCTTTCCTATACAAAGAGCTCCCGGAACTCCGTAATCTGCATATTTTTCTGCAATCTTATCCACTGTTCCGTCTTCTGCCATTTTATCCAGTGTCTTCTGGACTTTATCTTCCAGCTCTGTATTTCCTTTTTTGAATCCAACCGCATACTGTTCAGATGAAATTTCTTTATCCAGGATCTTATAATCATCCGGATTTTTTCTTGAATTCACCTGATAGTTCGCAACTCCGATATCCATTGCAATTGCATCGCATGCACCAGATTCCAGATCCATGAATGCTGTATTATATTCAGCAACCTGATTCAGATCTGCAAATGTTGCCGCCAGATCTTTCTGATCCCCTTCCAGTGCCGCAAGTGCGGAAGAATCCGTCTGTACTTCCACATGCTTTCCCTTCAGCCCGGCAAAATCATCAATACCGGAATCACTTCTGACTACTACAACCTGCTTGTTATCAATATATGGATCTGACCACGTGTAATCATCTTCACGACCGTTCATAGTAAATCCATTCCAGATACAGTCTATCGTCCCGGAATTCAGTTCCGCGTCCTTGGAATCCCAGTCAATTGGCTGTTTTACCAGTTTCCAGTTGTTTCTGTCACATACCTCCTGTGCAAGATCGAGGTCGAATCCAACATATTCTCCGCTGTCGTCTTTATATCCATATGGCGGGAAAGAAGCATCAAATCCAACGATCAATGTATCATCATCATTCTCTATCTTTGCTTCTTTTGACGATTTTTTCCCATTATCAGATGAACCGGAATCTTTACTTCCACATCCTGCCAATACCGTTGTAGCTGCCATTGCCGTAACAAGGAGCAGTACTAATCTCTTTTTCATTACATATATCCTCCTGTATTCCTTTTACGTGTGCCAAACAGCCACTACACTCTTTTACCAGTTTAGCAGTTGATTACTTTATCACACTAAAATCTTTGGATATATTATCATATTCTGCGGTGTTTGTCAATCCTGCGGTATTCCTTTTTCCATTCTTCCAGCTTTTCTTCCGGAATATCCAGACCAATTTCTTTTTTAGTCTGGTCTATTTCATTCTGTATCACAGTATCAAGACTTAGAAGCACCGGATTTCCCGACAACAACTTAATATATTCTTCATGAGGAAGCGCTCTGTAGCAGCTATAGAGATATGCTTTTAACATATCCGGCTGTTCACATATCTTATACGCTTCCTGATAAGCTTTTGCAGCCTCTTTATACAAAAACTGATGCCCGTATGCTGCCCCCATACTCGCATATACACGCCCATAAAACTTCTTATCTACCGATTCATCCCAATCTCTGTTAATAATAGACTGGTATACAAGAATCGCCGATTCATATTCTTTACTGTTCTGTAAGCTGTCCGCCTTATATTTTTCTTTTTCTACATCTCTCTGTGACTGCAGCTGCTCCAGAACACTTTGCATTTTGTGGATCTCAGCTGCCGCATATATATTAGATTCTTTCAGAATCGTAAGTACAAATTCTTCCATGGAACCATTTTCCCGGAGAAGTCTTCGAAGTTCGGATGACAATTCCGGAAGTTCCAGTTCATCACCGATCCATCTGCATAATCGTTCGTTCACAATTGTATAATCAATCAGATACAGATTATTGCAGATGTAATAGCACAATTCTTCGATTGTATAAATCCGCATGTGCACCCTGGATATTTCGAAAGGTCTTTTGGCCCGTTTTTTATGACAAAGAATTAAACTGCCCATTGATACCTCCTAAATGTAATTCCTTTTCTACAAAGAAGTCTGATGCCGGATAGAACTCGCCAAATCCCACATCTTTGAAACGAAGTCTGCACGTACGCTCATCCAGAAACATCACTTCTATCTGAAGCCTCAACGAATAATCCGTACGTTCCGGAAGTCCTTCCAAAGAAACAGTTTCCACTTTAAGATCTTCTCCATCCAGTGACTCTATATGAATCTCAATATCAGATGTATCTTCCAGTATTACTTCCCACTGTCCATCAGCTTCATACCAATGTGTTCCCCATGCAACGATCGGATACCAGCCTTCCTGCCCCGCAATACGCATGCGCAGACAAATCTGTTCTGTCATCTTCGTCCCATCAAGATAAATCGGTCCATCGTCATAAGGGTCTGCATAACGCATGGACGAATAGCAGGCACCTTTACTGTAAAGATTATTTCCGAGAAAGGCCCTTCTTCCGTTACATAACACCTTCAGCGAATTCGGATACCAGTTATTTTCAAACCCCTCCCCTGTCAGATAAACCGACGATACTACTTTTTTATCAAACACATTCTGAATAAATGATTTAAAGCTTTCATCGGCATCCTTCGCCTTGTCCACATTCAGCACAGGATAAATAGCCTCAAGTTCCCTCATATGTGCATTGGCAACTTCTTCTACTGTTACGAACATGTCTCTGCTTTTTGTGCTCACTGTATTCAGACGTCTGAGCATATATGCACGTATCTCCTGTGCATCGCAGTAGAATAACGCCGATTCATACTGCCACAGTTCTTTTGGCTGATAGAACATATACTGGCAAAAGCTTTCCTTATAATCCTGTACGAACACACACTCTCCGGGCACACCTATATGTTTACCGATCCCCTTTAACATCTTTGACATATCCACATTCGTATATGGAACAGAAAATGTAATATAATCAATCTTTTCAAACTTTTTCAGCATCAGACTGACAAATTTGGCAAGGAGCCATACTCCGTCATGTATCTTTTCTCCTACACGTACTTTTTTTCTTTTCACGGCCTTCCGGAACAGATGTGTGACAATGTCTCCTTCTCCTGCTTCTTTTAACCGTTTTGCTTCCTGTCCGTAAACCCATCGGTCTTTATAATATCCCAGTATCAGAGGAATCTGATAATTGTCTACTGCTGCCTCCATCGTTTCCGGCTCTTCTTTATTCTCATCATAGTAGCTGATCTGACAGCTTTTTTCATTCAGATCAACTCCCAGAATACTTCCTTTTTTCATTATCATCTCCTCCTTTCTTCATTAATATATCTTAAATATCTGATTCGCCATCTGTTCTTCTTCCTCGAATTCCAGCATAGCTTTTTTGCGTTCTGCCTCAGAGTCCATACCTGTCATTTCATTCAACTGCTGATATTTTCCCGCGTAAATGCGTTCTTTATCAGTTTCCAGTGTCTTCTTATCTGTAGTGATCATTTCTCCATTTCCGGACTCCTGGAAATAATAGCTTACAGACTCATCATCATAAAGCACAAACTGCTTTACATAAAGATTCTCATATACAGGCATCATGGCTTCTGCTCTGTATCCAAGTTCTTCTCTTTCTTTTTGCTTCATCTTATAGTACAGCCTTACCTTTCCTCCCGGCTTACAACGATATGCTGCCATAACCTTATTATAAAGCTGTACTTCTCTTAACCATTCTTCCGGATATTTCAGGTAATATGGGAATACCAGCTGTTTTTCACACATTTCTCTTATTACCTGATGAAGGACCGCCGCCATTTCCTCAGAATATTCTTTATCTGAATAATACTTCAAGAGTGCAATCTTACATACATCCGGCAGATCTTCTTTCTCTTCACATTCGTTTGCAATTATTTCAAATACACATTTTTCCAGATTACGTCCGTATACGATATATTCTCTGGATACATATGCAAGATATGCCTGCTTCAGACGGAAATATACATTATCCGACAGATAATAATCTTCAAATATATGCTCTTCTTTATATAACGTCTCTGCAAATACCATCTGAGTGATAATTCTTTCGCTGACCTTATATGATGGCACACCATACTGCTTCAGCACTTTCCACAGCCGTTTCATATCACCGATTGCACCGCAATAATACTCCGCCAGATATGTCAGTGTCACTTTATCATACTGGCCGCGTCTGAACATCTCAAACGCAAGATAACTTAGAAAATCATCTTCTGTATAATTTTCTTCTCTGATCCTCCGGCTGCATACCAGAAATACATCTTTATCATCAAATGCATCGATTCCTTTCGCCAGGATCTTATCATAATCTGGTTTTTCTTTTTCCGGCTCCTGATTCCAGAATCCCGTAGATGCCGCATACTTTCGGCACATATCTACAAAACGTGGTTCATAGAACAGACGCTTGGTCTCATACGGAATCGAATCCGTATAGTGTCTTCCCTCCACAGACTCCCAGACAATTCTTGATTCCTTGTCATACAGATATATAATTGCCCCATTCTTCTCGTCATAAGGAATACGCTGACGGACAGAGCCGTCCTTTTCAATAACCAGAACGCACTTCATACCACGTACTTTTGTTCTTACTTCATAGGAATAACAAATGTCACGCATCGCCTCCATACGCTCCGCAGACATCTCATCTTCTTTGCAGAAGCGTTTATATAAAGTGCGCAGTGATTCTGTAATATGGCGCTTCATCAATTGTTCCCATGTAAATGCTACCATCTGTTCCCGGTAATTCAGATACAGATCTCCGGCCTGTTCCTCATGAATCACAAGACTTGCATAGAGATATGCCGCTTTTTTATAATCCAGTGCATTTCCATGCATAAAATACAATACCAGTGATTTTGGAAGCGGTCCGTGTGCACTGTCCTCATCAATTGTCATCATATAGTATTCATAAAGCTGTGCGATCTTAAGATCCGAATCTACTGCCTTCTGATACCAGAAGAAATACTTTTTCTCTGTTTTATTTCCTTTGATCAGAAGTGTACAGATTGTATTAAGGATCATCGGTTCATCGTACATCTTATAGATTCTTTCCAGGATTCTGAAAAGATTATCACTGTATTTCTTCTGCTGGCTGGCAAAATTTGAAATATAAAGGGCCAGTTCTTTTGTCATCATCCGGTATTTTGTAGCAAAATTCAACACCTGTATCTCGAATGTTCCGAGCTTTTTAAGAAGCGTTGGCTTTTCCTGATAACACAGATATGCTTCCAGATAGAACATAACCGAATGAATTCCATATTCAAACTGTTGTTCCAGAACTTCCAGACGTTTGTACGGATTTTTATAGCGTGTATCCAGATTCAGGATCATATAAAGCAGCCACCAGGAATCCTGATGACGCATATATGTCTTTCCAACCTCATCCAGTACCCGTTCTTCATAATTCACGTCTCCACGGATTTTTGCAGTCAGGTAAAGATAATAACAGTTTGTCAGTGGATCTTTCCCGATCGCAAACCGGTTATAATTATAATTCTCCAGAATCCATTTGGCTTCTTCTATCTTCTCTCCAAGCAGATAAATATTAGCCAGCATGAGCTGGTATACCTCATTGAGTGGTTCTAATTTGCGAAGTGTAACCATCTTCTCGATTGCACTGTCCACCCAATGATCTCTGCTTACTCTTCCTGCCATATAGCCTACATATTCTTTTACGATCTGCGCCATCAGAAGTTCCGGCATCCTGTGATCTTCGTCATATTCCTGATTCTGCAGTACTTCCACTTCATATGTCAGTGTCTCATACGGTGTCACAAATTTCAGTGCTCCGTAATTACGTCCTCCATGAAGCTTCTCTGCTCTTACCACATATTCTATCTCATGTGCATTTCCCACAAAATCTTCTGTACTGATTTCCGGTCTTGATACCCGGATAAAATCTCCTACTGTCTCAATCTTGATCGGCATATATCCCCAGGTATTCTTCATCAGAGTCAAAGTTCCTTTCGTTGACTCAGTCAGATCTTCAAACAGCATTCCTTCTCCCTGCAATGTCAGGAAAATGCATTCTTTCTGCTTGATTCCCACCATGAATTCTTCCATCGCCTGCTCACTGAGAGACCATTTACGCATATTGTCATAAAGATAGAAAGTACGTTCATTTTCATATTTTAAAATCTCATAGAATTCTTTAGACCGGAATAATCTTCCTGCTTCCGAAAAATCTTTGATCGCAAGTTTTCGGAAATCATCTGTGCTTTGTACTTTTCCATACGTTGTCATCACATATGGTTTTTCTATAATAGCTGTAAACGACAGTTCATATTCACCACCGCTGCATACGATCGTAAATTTACCTTCTTCTACATGTCCCGGACGAAGCCCACGTCCGTCATATGTAAACTCAACCCTCGACGGATTTCCCTCGAATCCCTGGTCCTTAAAATGAACACGAAAAGAAGACGAGTAAACGAGTCCTCGTATTCTGCCTTCATTATTCGCCCTCATTGTAAAACTTCCCCTGTATACTTCCCCTTCACCTATAATGAGCACCAGATTCGTCTCATCGAATATAACATCAGGTCGTATCAACTGAAAGTCGCCTTTTGAAAATTTTTGGATTTTATTTTTCAAGTCCTACACCTGCTTCTTTCGTTGCTTTTTTCTTAAAACATACTATAATAAATTATAGCATTGTTTGTCAACGAATGGCAATGCCGGAAAGAGAAAATATCAAAATTGTGTCGATAGGATGGAAAATTATGAAAAAAAAACCAGAATTTCACGGAAGCGATCTGGAAAAGATTGCAGATTATTATCACCTTGATAAGGAAAAGATTGTTTTGTTCGGTGCCAATGTAAACCCGCTCGGATTATCCGGACAGGTAAAAAAAGATCTTGCAGAACATCTGGATATCATCAGCAGTTATCCAGACAGAGATTATACAGATCTGAAAAAAGCAATTGCTGCATATACCAATACCTCGCCGGAACATATTGTTGTCGGGAATGGTTCTACGGAGCTTATCTCACTTCTGATCAGCCAGCGCGCACCAAAAAGAGCGCTGCTTCTGGGACCGACCTATTCCGAATATGCAAGAGAGCTGAATCTGGTCGGCGGCACACTGGAATATTATAATCTGAAAGAAGAACAGGATTTCAGACTGGATATTTCCGATCTGACCGATACACTGAAAAGTGATATTGATCTTCTGATTATCTGTAATCCGAACAACCCGACCTCTTCAGCCATCAGTACCGCTGATATGAAAAAGCTGTTAACCGTATGCCGGTCACTTGGTATCTTCATTATGATCGATGAGACTTATATCGAATTCGCACCGGAAGGCACTTCCCTCTCTGCAGTTTCTCTTGTACCGGAATTCGACAACTTCATGGTCATCCGCGGTGTATCCAAATTCTTCGCCGCACCTGGACTTCGCTTTGGTTATGGTCTCACCAGTAATCAGGCATTTCTTCAGACACTTCTTACCCACCAGAATCCGTGGAGCCTGAACAGTATCGGGGCTTACGCCGGTGAACGGATGTTGAAAGATACCGATTATATTCAGAAAACCTGGTCTCTCATTGATTCTGAGCGCACCAGAATGTGCACAGAGCTTTCCGGACTGGACACCGTAAAGATTTACCCAGCTTATGCCAACTTTGTTCTTGTAAAGATCTTAAAAGAAGGACTCACTTCTTTCGATGTCTTTGAAAAAGCGATTCACCAGAATCTCATGATCCGGGACTGTTCTTCTTTCGAAAGCCTGAACGGAGAATATGTACGGTTCTGCATTATGAATCCAGAGGATAATGACCGGCTGCTGGATGTATTCCGTTCATTATAACCAATGCAGAGAACCTGCCACCGGCAGCTTCTTCCGAATGCATGGCAATACAAACACCTGTCTGCGGCCCGGTATCATTCCTGAAATGATCCAAGTTACAGACAGGTGTTTTTCATATTTTCCAATATTATTTTTTTAAGATCAATGCCATAAAGGTAAGTTCTTCATCACCGGTGTTCTTAATTCCATGTGCATCTCCGTCTTTACACAGGAACAGATCGCCAGGATTTGCCGGCTGTTTTTCTCCGTTATCGTCATAAGTTCCGTGTCCGGTCAGAATGAAGTAAGACTCCGTCTCACCATGATGATAATGGTATCCTACTTCACATCCCGGATCCAGATGAATCTTGGCATACATCTTACAGGCTTCTCCAACTTCTTCCGAAGTAACCATTGCTTCTCTTACAATATAACCGTCTCCGCCATTTACATGTTCCACTTTTACCAGTTCTCTTTCGCCTTCTCTTGTCATTTTTAAGTTCCTCCTTGATTCGTAAAACATTCTAAAACAACAATACAACCTGAAAGATACAAAGTCAATGGTAAACCCTTAATCTTAATTCACGATCCGGTAATATTCTTTCGCAGTTATACTGTAAACGATGATATAGAATACGGCAAACACCGCTATCGCAATGATTGTGCATACCGCAAACAACGATACATTCGTAAGATTTAATACTCCCAGAATTTTTGTCATTACTTTAAAGGCTACTGCAACATGGATCACTGCTACAACCAACGGCAGGAAGAATACGCTTAAGACCTGGCTTCTGATGGAACGCTTCACTTCTTTTTTACTCATGCCAACCTTCTGCATGATCTGGTAACGCTCCCTGTCATCATAGCCTTCCGATATCTGCTTATAATAAATGATCAGTACCGTTGCCATAATAAACATACTTCCCAGATAGATTCCAATAAAGAACAGTCCGCCGTACAATTCATAAAAAGAAGAACGGCTTAACATACGGCTTTCCATCGTTCCATCCGGAAACTTTTCATAAAATTCGTTCTGTATCTGTTCCAGTGTCTCTTTTTGTTTTCCGTCATCTCCCTTCAGGTTGAATTTATCTGCATAAGAAAATGACTCGATACGTTCAATCTGCTCTGCATTTGCAAATACAATGTATAATGTCTTATACATTTCTGCCGTGCTCTTCGGCTGGCTCGTCATCTCGGACAGTTCCTTTTTCACCTGATAGTTCTGTCCTGCAATGTTTATCTGTTTTTTTCCACATTTGCCGTTCGTGGTGTAGGTCAGTATCTCCTGTTCCTTTAACGAAACATTCTGTTTTTCTATCCGGTTATACTCTTCCTGTGTGATCATCTCTACATAGTAAAAATGATTGTCCGGATAGTACTGCTCTACCTTTTCCAGATTATTTCCTTTCAAAACCGCATTCATACTGCCATATCTGTACCGGACTCTGTCTGTTATTTTTACCCCTGCTTTCTCACATTGTTCTTTTATCAGTCTCTGAAGAGTCTCTTCATTATTTGTATCGGCTTCATTGCAGACAATTGAAACATCTCTCGGGAAACGTGAGTCCAGGATATCTTCCATTCCCGCATACAAAGATACCGTTGTGGATACCATAACCAGCACCATCGTACTTAACACACAGATGTTCGCAAGTCCCGCTCCGTTTTGTTTCATACGATAGATCATGCCTGATACACTGGTAAAATGCTTTGGATTATAATAATAAGCTTTATTTTTCCGGAGTATTTTCAATACCACAATGCTTCCGGCAATAAAAAGTGCATAAGTTCCAATAATCACACAGACCACTGCAACAAAGAATTTCAAAAGTGCTTCTAACGGTGCCTCTGTTGTAAGTGCAATCCAGTAACCATTGCCAAGTGCCGCCACACCGACGATCACAAGCAGCCATCTGCTCTTCGGCTCTTTCTCCCCCTGATTGCCTCCGTGCAGAAGTTCCACCGGATTCACCAGCTGTATCTGTAAAATGTTATATAAATACGTCAGAAGAAAAATTCCTGCAAATAATATGACAGTCTGTACAATTGCAGTCCCATTGACCGAAAACTGCATATCTACGCTATTGTGCAGAATCTTAAGGAGCAGCAGATACATCAGTTTTCCAAATATTATTCCAAACACCAGACCGCCAAGAATACTGATTCCCGCCGTCAGGATCGTCTCAACTGCCATCATTCGTGCAATATGCCGCTTTCCCATTCCAAGAATATTGTATACTCCGATCTCTTTCTTTCGTCGTTTGATCAGGAAACTATTCGTATAGAACAGAAAAATCACTGCAAATACAATGATCACACCCGTTGCATACTGAAGACATATCTTCAATGTATTCTGGGTAATACCTTCCCCCCTGCTCAGTGCGTCAATGATATAGAACATCATGACGGTCAGAACACCTGTAAAGATATAGGGTACATAGGTCTTACGGTTATTCTTAAGATTGGTCACAGCAAGTTTTTCATAGATGAAATTATTCATCCTCCTCACCTCCTGTGGTAAGAATCTTCAGCGTATCTGAAATTCTTTCATACATTTCTTCGTTCGTAAGATTCCCCCTGTAAAGCTGATGGAATACTTTTCCGTCCTTGATAAAAAGCACCCTTTTCGCACTACTCGCCGCTTTCACACTATGTGTCACCATAACAATCGTCTGACCATCCTGGTTAATCGTTGTAAAAAGATTCATCAGACTGTCTGCCGCTTTCGAATCCAGTGCTCCCGAAGGTTCATCGGCAAGAATCAGCTGTGGTTTCGTGATCAGAGCTCTTGCAATTGCAGCTCTTTGTTTCTGCCCACCGGACACCTCATATGGATATTTCTCCAGTAGTTTTTCAATTCCAAGTTTTTCTGCAATCGGTTTTAATCTCTTTTCCATCTCCGGATATTTCTTTCCGGATAATACCAGTGGCAGGAATATATTATCCTTTAATGAAAATGTATCTAACAGGTTAAAATCCTGAAATACAAAGCCGAGATTCTGACGTCTGAACGTTGCGATCTCTTTTTCTTTTAATTTCCCCAGATCCCTGTCTTTTAAATAAACCTTTCCTTCTGTCGGTTTATCAAGTGCCGCCAGAATATTCAGCAAAGTCGTCTTTCCCGATCCAGACTCTCCCATGATTGCAACATATTCCCCGCGTTCTACCGTAAAATTCACATCTCTTAAAGCCTCTACCTGATTGCTCCCAAAACGAGTCGTATATATCTTCTTCACATTTTTTACTTCCAGTAATGACATAAGTTTTTCTTCCTTTCTTTTTAAGATTTCTTCTTTACGGTATCTATTATAAAAAAAGAGGAAATATCCTGCCATCGAAGCATGTGACATTTCCCCTGTTTAATCTTACATTCCTGTAAGGTTTTTCTCTTTTTGCCTGATCGTTATTCCGGATTCCATTCTTTCCTTGTCAGTTCCAGATATACACGGGTTCCTTTTCCCACCTCTGAATCAATCCATATCTTATGTCCCATCTTATCCATGATCTTTTTGCAAAGATACAGTCCAATCCCGGTAGACTTCTTATCTGCTCTTCCATTATATCCGGTAAACCCTTTTTCAAATACTCTAGGAAGATCTTCTGCCTGAATACCGATTCCATTATCCTCGATCACCAGACACTCCCGTCCTCTTTTTTCTTCCAGACAGATTCTGATCTCGCCGCCATTCTTTGTGTATTTCAAAGCATTAGACAGAATCTGTTCTATCACAAACTCCAGCCATTTTTCATCTGTAAGAACTATTCGTTCCACCGACCGGTAATCCAGACGGATCTTCTGAAGAATAAACATCTGAGAATATTTCCGGACAGATTGTTTCAGAATCTTATCCAAAGATACCTTCTCAAACTGCAGATCCCCGGACATATCTTCCATGCGGAGATACGTCAGCACCATCTCCACATACTGTTCCATTTTAAAAAGTTCCATCTTCATCTCTTTTAATTCCGGCAGTGCCGGGTTTTCATCTTCCACCGATTGCAGCAATATGTGCATCGCAGCGATAGGTGTCTTGATCTGATGCACCCACATACCATAATAATCACTTAAGTCCTGGCCTTTGATTCTTGCCTCTGATTTCAACTCCAGAATCTTTTCGTCAAAGATCCCCAGTAATTCCTGATAATCCAGTTCCAGAAGATTCCTGCACTCTGGAAGTTCTTTTGTGCACTCCTGCGTGCTCTTCTTAAACCGTTCCAGCAGAAGATGCTTCTTCCGGAAGCGATGATATTCCGTTATTACATATAGGAGCAGCCACAATATCACCAGCAGCAGTGCATATTTCAACGCATCCATCCTGATATTATAAAGAAATGCTACAACAATAAATATTCCGACCGTTCCGGCATAAAGGCTGATCTCTCTTGTTTTATCTTTAAAAAATGCTATTAACAGTTTCATGCCTCCACCATATATCCTATTCCTTTTTTTGTGATGATCTTTCCGCCAAGGCCAATCTGTTCCATTTTTTTACGAAGTCTTGCCACATTGACCGTCAGTGTATTGTCATCAATAAATTCATTGCTGTCCCAGAGTCTCGTCATAATACTTTCACGGCTTACGATCTTCCCTGTATTTTCCAGAAGTATCTGCAGAATCTTGAATTCGTTCTTGCTCAGTTCCAGTTTCTGGTCCTGATACAGAACTGTCGCATCTGCCAGATTCAGGATCGCACCGTTCCACTCCATGACATCTGCCGTTCCACGGAATTCATAGGTTCTTCTTAACACGGCCTGCACCTTTGCCGTTACCACATTCAGGTCAAACGGTTTCTCGATGAATTCGTCGCCGCCCATATTCATTGCCATCACAATATTCATATTGTCATTTGCCGATGACAGGAAGATGATCGGCACCTTCGATATCTTCCGGATCTCCTGACACCAGTGAAATCCATTAAAAAATGGAAGCACAATGTCCAATAACACAAGCTGCGGCTCAAATTCCACGAATTTTCCCATTACGTCTTTAAAATCTGTCATACATTCTGCCTGATAATTCCATTTTTCCAAATGGTTTTTCAGTCCGCCTGCTATTGTTTCATCATCTTCCACGATTAAAATCTTATACAATCTTTCTTCTCCCCATACTTCAAACTCTGTCCTTATCTGCGTAAGTTACCATCGTCATCTTTTCTAATGCGCGGTGACAAAAAGGACAAAAGTTTAACACTTTTGCCCTCTTATCGTAATACATTTGTCATGCAATTGTCAATTCCGGCTTTCTTAAGATTTCTTTCGAATTTCTGAAGAACTCCTGCTCCATTCCATATGCATTTCATTTCTATATTATTTCTACAAATGTTAGTGGAAATAATGTGCCCCGATCTTCATTCCGGCACCGCCTTGATCAAAATACAGACAGTTTCCAATCGGATTCGAGCCATTCAACGCATCTACAGCAGCCTGCAGAGCTGTCTGTGAATATCCCTTTGAACTTCTCACTCTGTTCAGCCATCCGGTCGCTGCCGGTCCGAACTGCCCGGACTGATAGATGACTTCTTCGATGGAATTCGGATAACTTCCACTCTTTACACGGTTCATGATCACCGCACCGACGGCAACCTGTCCTTCATACGGCTGGTTTCCTGCTTCGCAGTAGATGATGGATGCAAGCAGTTCCTGATTGGCTCTTACGTATGCTTCTCTTGCTTCGCGTTCTGCTTTTTCTTTTGCTTCCTGCTCTGCCTTTTCTCTTGCGAGGCGTTCTTCCTCTTCTTTTTTCGCTATATTGTCTGCAATTACCTGCTGGCTTGCATCCGTCATTTCCTGTGCAGATGCCACGATATTCTGTGATATCGCCTGTACAGCAGTGTGTGTATTCGTATTTTCCCCTTTTGTTTCTGTGATTGTTGTTACTTCCGGCTGTTCAGAGGCTGCCTGACTGGTAAAACCAGTTGCCATTACTGCGCATGCTGAATACAGCACGAACATCGATTTCAGTCTCTTCGCTTTTAACATAATATAAATACCCTCCTGATTTTGTTGCAATGATTTACATTTCTTTTAATAAAGTATATTCATTTTTTTCAACTTTATTACAAATATTACAAATTTGTTACAAGCAACGATTGGTATCATATCATGTATGTCTCGTTTTGTCAACTTTTTTATTTACTTTTTTTAAAGTCCGCAGATTATGCTACTCTTTTTTCTTATTTTTAGCGTTCATTTTTCTCCGTTATTTCTCTGCTCCTTAAGCTTCTCTTTCACAATAGCTTACTACTGTTACAATTAAAAATACCGGGATACAGATTACTTCCGCAATCATGATAATATACGGTGTCCAGTAATATCCACTGCCGATTTTCACAAAATTTCTTGCAAGTAATTCTTGCTCCAGACTGTTCATGAATGCCAGTCCACTGGTCTTTACAGGTAGGCAACAAAAAAGCAGCATACTGCAAAATAATCATGCTGTATGCCACTTTTTATTTATGTTTTTACAAACATTACAAATATTAATTTTTCAAATTCTGTTGCATAAAATTCATTTACGCAAAATCCGATTGTCCAAACTCTATTTGATCTTAGCAATGTCGATCAGTGTCAGTTTCTGGATATCTGTATTCTCAAGACTGGTGATCAGAGCTTTTGCTGTATCGATCGCTGTCAGTACATTGACACCTGTCTCGATCGCATTTCTACGGATCACGAATCCGTCTCTTGAGTGATCAGCTCCCTGCGGAGGTGTGTCGATAACCAGGTCGATCTTATGTCCGAGAATCAGATCCATAAGGTTCGGAGATTCCTGCTCAATCTTATTGACTGTCATTGCTTTCACGCCTGCATCTGTCAGGACCTTGGCAGTTCCTTCTGTAGCAAAGATCTTGTAACCGATCTTCTCGAATCTGCGTCCGATCTCTACTGCTTCTTCCTTATCTTCATCACGAACTGTCATAATCATGTTCTTGTGTTTTGGAAGTTTGACTCCGGCACCGATGAATGCTTTATAAAGAGCCTCATCAAATGTCTTGGCAATTCCCAGACACTCTCCGGTAGACTTCATCTCAGGTCCAAGGCTGATATCAGCACCGCGGATCTTCTCAAATGAGAATACCGGCATCTTGATTGCAAAATAATCTGCTTCCGGCTGTAATCCAGGTGTATAACCAAGTTCTTTGATCTTGTGTCCGATGATCACTTTTGTTGCAAGTGGTACAATCGGAATACCTGTTACCTTACTGATGTATGGAACAGTACGGCTGGAACGAGGGTTAACTTCGATTACATATACATCTTCTCCACATACGATGAACTGGATGTTAATCAGTCCGATTACATGTAAGGATTTTGCAAGTCTTCTTGTATATTCGGCAATCGTCTCTTTTGTCTTCTGAGAGATGCTCTGTGCAGGATATACAGAGATACTGTCTCCGGAATGGATTCCGGCACGCTCGATATGCTCCATGATACCTGGAATCAGGATATCTTCACCGTCGCATACGGCATCTACCTCAATCTCTTTACCCTGTAAATATTTATCAACCAGGATTGGATGATCCTGTGCGATACGGTTGATGATTCCGATGAACTCATCAATATCGTGATCATTGATCGCAATCTGCATTCCCTGTCCGCCAAGTACGTAAGAAGGTCTTACCAGTACCGGATAACCCAGTCTGTTTGCAACTTTCTTCGCTTCTTCTGCTGTAAATACAGTTCCACCTGTCGGTCTTGGGATCTCGCACTGCTCAAGAATCTCATCAAACAGCTCACGGTCTTCGGCTGCATCTACATTTTCAGCAGATGTTCCAAGGATTGGAACGCCCATCTTCATAAGAGATTCTGTCAGCTTGATCGCTGTCTGTCCACCGAACTGTACAACTGCTCCGTCCGGTTTTTCCAGATCTACGATACTTTCTACATCTTCCGGTGTCAGAGGCTCGAAATACAGCTTGTCAGCGATATCGAAGTCTGTACTTACTGTCTCAGGGTTGTTATTTACAATAATCGTCTCATATCCTTCTTTGGCAAATGCCCATGTACAATGTACAGAACAGAAGTCGAACTCGATACCCTGTCCGATACGGATCGGTCCGGAACCAAGTACCAGTACTTTCTTCTTGCCGGAAGTTTCAACTACTTCATTCTCACTTCCGAATACAGAGTAGTAATATGGTGTCTCTGCTGCGAACTCAGCCGCACAGGTATCAACCATCTTATAAGAAGCTGTGATGCCATTATCATGACGAAGGTCATGGATCTCACGCTCTGTCTTTCCTGTCAGTTCTGCGATCACATTATCCGGGAACTCTAAGCGTTTTGCTTCTTTTAATGTCTCTGCTGTTAATTCTTCTGTCTTTAATTTCTGTTCCATCTCTACGAGAATTGCGATCTTGTCAATGAACCAGTTGTCAATCTTTGTAATTCTGTGAATGTCTTCGTAGCTGATGCCCTGACGGATTGCTTCTGCGATCTTCCAGATACGACGGTCATCTACAACTTTCAGTTCTTCTAACAGTTCTTCTCCTTTTAAATAAGAGAAGTCATAAGACATAAGGCTGTCTACATGCTGTTCCAGAGAACGGATGGCTTTCATAAGTGCTCCCTCGAAGTTATCACAGATACTCATAACTTCTCCGGTCGCTTTCATCTGTGTTGTCAGTGTACGTTTTGCGCTGATGAACTTATCAAATGGAAGTCTCGGGATCTTTACAACACAGTAGTCAAGCATAGGCTCGAAACTTGCGTATGTCTTCTTTGTTACTGCGTTCTTGATCTCGTCCAGTGTATATCCAAGAGCGATCTTTGCTGCAACCTTGGCAATCGGATATCCTGTTGCCTTAGATGCAAGTGCAGAAGAACGGCTTACACGAGGGTTAACCTCGATTACACAGTACTCAAATGAATCTGGATTCAGCGCATACTGTACGTTACATCCACCAGTGATATTTAACTCACTGATGATATTAAGAGCAGATGTACGGAGCATCTGGTACTCTTTATCGCTCAGTGTCTGAGAAGGTGCTACTACGATACTGTCTCCGGTATGTACACCTACAGGGTCCAGGTTTTCCATATTACATACGGTAATGCAGTTACCATTGCTGTCACGCATTACTTCGTACTCGATCTCTTTCCATCCTGCGATGCAACGTTCTACCAGAACTTCCCCAACACGTGAAAGACGAAGTCCGTTTTCCAGGATCTCTACGAGTTCTGTTCTGTTATCCGCAATTCCGCCGCCGCTTCCACCAAGTGTGTAAGCCGGACGAAGTACAACCGGATATCCGATACTTTCAGCAAATTCGATACCAGCCTGTACATCCTTTACGACTTTAGAAGCTGCACAAGGCTCGCCGATTTTTTCCATTGTCATCTTGAATTCCAGACGGTCTTCGGCCTTTTTGATCGTCTCAGAAGTAGTACCGATCAGACGTACGTTGTTTCTTTCAAGGAATCCATTCTCATCCAGCTCCATAGCCAGGTTCAGTGCTGCCTGTCCACCCAGTGTAGGAAGGACACTGTCTGGTTTTTCCTTTAAGATCAGCTGTTCTACCACCTCAACTGTCAGAGGCTCGATGTATACGCGGTCTGCGATATCTTTATCTGTCATGATCGTAGCCGGGTTAGAGTTCAAAAGGACTACTTCCAGACCTTCTTCTTTTAATGAACGGCAGGCCTGTGTACCTGCATAGTCAAACTCCGCTGCCTGTCCAATGATAATAGGACCAGAGCCAATTACTAACACTTTCTTAATATCTTTAATTCTAGGCATTATTTTGCTCCTTTCATCATATCCATAAATCTATCAAACAGGTATCCGGAATCCTGTGGTCCAGGACAAGCCTCCGGGTGGAACTGAACTGTGAAAATATTCTTTCCTTCGTATGCAAGTCCTTCGTTGGTTCCGTCATTTACATTGATAAATGCTTCTTTTGCGATAGCCGGATCAATGGTTGTACCATCAACTGCATAACCATGGTTCTGTGAAGAAATGTATACTCTGTTGTTTGTTAGATCCTTCACCGGATGGTTACCGCCGCGGTGTCCATATTTCAACTTATAAGTCTTTGCACCATTTGCAAGTGCCATAAGCTGATGTCCGAGACAAATTGCAAAAATAGGAATATCAGTATTGTATAACTTCTTGATCTCTTCGATAATAGATACGCATGTTTCCGGATCTCCAGGTCCGTTAGACAACATAATGCCGTCCGGATTAGCAGCAATAATCTCTTCTGCTTTTGTTCCTGCCGGATAAACTGTAACTTCACAGCCGCGTTCATTTAAAGACTTGGCAATGTTCTTCTTTGCACCGAAGTCCATAAGAGCAACCTTCGGTCCATTGCCTTCTAAGACATATTTTTCATCACATGTTACTTTTGATACCACATCACCAACTGTATATGCTTTCAGTTTTGGGAGAATCTCATCTAAGTTGTAATTCTCGTTCGTGGTGATCATTCCGTTCATGGTTCCCTTTTCACGAAGAATCTTCGTAAGGGCACGTGTATCAATTCCTGCAATTCCTGGAATATCCTGTTCTTTCAGGAAATCCTGAAGTGTTCCTTCACAACGGAAGTTGCTTGGCATTCTGGAAAGTTCTCTTACGATATATCCATCCGGCCATGCCTTCCTTGACTCCATATCCGGTGTGATGCCATAATTTCCAATCAATGGATAGGTCATTACTACGGCCTGTCCCGCATAAGAAGGGTCGGTTAATACCTCCAGATAACCTGTCATTGAAGTATTAAACACTATCTCGCTAATCATGTCTTTTGTCGAACCGATACTGGTTCCGGTAAAGACAGTCCCGTCTTCTAATATAAGAAATGCTTTCATATATTCACCTTTTCCCTTCTGTGTTTCTTTTTCTTTTTTCATGAATCCATACTGCTGTACTTCAGGTACATTTTCTATATTTGGGCAAAAAAAATTCGTTGTTACAAAGAATTTTTCTTAAAAATACAGAATAAAAGGCAGTTTGTGCAAGCACAAAACCGCCTCGTTTTTCATACATCGGTACCAGACAATTTATGTCTTCACAAATTGTAAAAATTATACTACATAATCCAAGGATTTTCAACGGATATTTTTGTTTTTTTATGAATACTGCCAAAATATTACAATCTTGTGTAATCTCGGGTCATCGATGTACTGGTACTTCACCTGCGATAATCCATAGTAATCCGCCAGATTCTGCGCTGCTTTTGCAAGTTCTTTCTGGAAAATGTCATCGTGCGCCTGACTGTAGACGGATGTATCTGCGAATTTAAAAATTGTAGCACTTTTCTTCGCCCAGATAGCCTGGTTCATGGCTTCCAGTACCTTCTTGGCATCATACTTTGTGTAATACATTCCGTTTACCACGTAATAATTGCAATCCATCTTGCTGCACTCTGGCATCTGTGTATCCTTATCCAGAATATGTGTCTGAAATAACTGCGTATCATCACAACACAGATAATCATAGCTGATATTTGCCTTATTACCAGAAGCCTCTGCATCTTGACCTGAATTTTGCTCTGCATCCCGGGATGTATCTTCTCCTTCTTCCTGTTGGAACACCGGATCTCCCCAGGTTGTGTCGACATAATAATAATCGCCGTTACATTTCACCAGATTCCACGCATGGCTTCCGCCTTCCGTCGTCTTTCCCGTCACATAAGTACAGAACACGCCAAGCCGTTCCAACAAATACTGCGTTGCTTTCGAATATCCAGCACATACAGATTTCTGATTGACAAATACGCTGTAGATGTTCTGATTATCCGGCGCGCTCTCATCATACTCTACTTCATCTACGATTTTTTCATATACATAGAGAATTTTGTGATAGTCATCTGCATCGGCATCCAGATCTGCCAGCCACTTCTCTGCCGCCTGCATAATCGCGGTCTGCATCTTCTGGCTTTCTTCTGCTGTGTAAAAATATTTCGGTTTCAGGACGGTATAACTTTCTGTTCCTTTATGAGTCGTAGCCGTTGCTGTCCCGTCACACCAGAAGATGTCCGGCTGATCCTTCATCAGCTTCTGAAAAATCTGATTTGTCTCATCTACATCCGCGTTATGTACATAAATTTCCTCCGTGTGGTTTCTGACACCTTCCAGAATTTCCTGATAGACCTGCCTTTGTTCAGTCGGCAACTGCTGATAATAATATTTCTCCGTGTTCTCTTCTTCCGTTATGGATACTTTCTGATAAGGAATATCTTGTTTTTTATTTGAACCAAATTGTTCAAGTTCCAGGTATCCGCCCCTTTCTGCTGCTGCGGTTCCAAGAAAGAGAATACATGTCAGAATCAGGATGATTAATTTCTTTTTTCTTCTTTTTCTATATATCCGTAAACACCTTCTTTTCATGCTCTGTTCTACGCTCCTGTTTCTGTTATTTTTAAGATGTTCCATACTTTGTGTAACAATCTGTCTCTTTTATTTCCTGTATCTTCACATTTTTCTTATTTTTGCATACTCTGTCAGTAACAGAGTCTTAAAAGAGGTCCTATTTTATGAACGGAACGACTCCAACCACTCAGGATACTCCCGACAAAGGCCGTCTGCAGATTAATCTCGTATCTGACATCTCTGCCTATCCGATTCAGGGGGCTCAGATTTCCATCTTCTACACGGGTGTTCCAGAAGCTCAGTTAGAACAACTTACTACCGACAGTTCCGGGCAGACCGATACGATTGATCTTGCGGCACCACCGTTAGAATACAGCCTGAATCCAGAAAATGAAGTCCAGCCATATTCCGAATATACCATGCAGATCACCGCCGAAGGCTTCGAGTCGGTCAGTATTGCCGGTGCTGAAATTCTCGCCGATGTCACTGCCATTCAGAATGTCAGCATGAAACCAATCGACACTCCCGAAGACGAGGAAACCGTATTCGTCATTCCGGCTCATACATTATATGCCACCTATCCGCCTAAGATTCCCGAAGACGAGATCCAGCCGACCTTCGAATCCGGAGAGATTGTCTTAAGCCGCGTCGTGGTCCCGGAATACATCGTAGTTCATGATGGAAGTCCACGCGACTCCACTGCCAAAAACTATTATGTGAAGTATAAGGATTATATCAAAAATGTAGCTTCCAGTGAAATCTATGCGACCTGGCCGGAGGATACCATCCGGGCAAACGTACTGGCAATCATGTCTTTTACTCTGAACCGGGTATATACAGAATTTTACCGGAACCGCGGATATGATTTTACGATCACTTCTTCAACCGCATTTGATCACAAATGGATTCCGGAACGGAATATCTATGATACGATCTCTGTGATAGTGGATGAATTGTTTGCCGATTATCTTTCCAGACCGAATGTCAAGCAGCCGATACTGACGCAGTATTGTGACGGACGGCAGGTACAATGTCCGAATTGGTTGACCTTTTTGCTATAACCTATAAAGTGGATTTTTACCTATTTATATGCTACATTTTAGCAAAAATTATCTAAACTGAATAGCCTCAATCCTAAGTTCCTGGCCTACAGTTCCAAGCGTTGCTACTCCGTCTGCCTTTGTCCAGTCTGTCCATCCGGAACTCTGGATATGAACACGGTATTCGAAGTCGCCTTCGAAACATAAGCACTCAATACGTTTCTTTTCTCCAACTGTACCGATGATTGTGTCTTTGGTGATCGTACCGTAATCCACCCAGCCTTTACTCTGGATGTGAGCTTTTGCTTTAATCGTTTTTCCGTATGGATTAATCCGGAGTGCTTCCAAGCGTAATGCGTGGCCGGTGATACCAATCACATTCTCTGCAGCTCTTGGAGATAACCATCCTTTGCTCTGTACGTGCGGCTCAACACTGAACATGGATTTCTTAATCTCTAATGCTTCCATCTGCAGTCCTTTTCCGGTCGTACCAGCCCACTCTCCGTTGTTGGCCCATTCTGACCAGCCAATACTCTTCTGGTGGACTCTGTACAGATAGAACGATTCCTTTCCGGTGATCCGGATTGCTTCCAGTCTTCTGTTCTGTCCGGTGGTTCCGATCAGTGTGTCCTTCTTGATGTTCTTGTATTCTTTATTACCGATTTCTTTCATATGAACTACAACGTCAGTCTCTCCGTCTGGCTTAATATGAAGCGCTTCAATTCTACGATTCTGACCGGTAGAACCAACCATTAAGCCATCGGACTGCCAGTTGCCCCATCCAATGCCTCTCATGTGAGCCTGGTATGAGATTACACCAAACTTATCGGTCTTGTTCTGGAATACTCCACCGGCCTTGATTTCTCCGTCGATTGGTTCCGCTTTCTTCTTAACTGGTGCTACCGGTGCTGCTGATGCAATACCGAAGGACTTAAGGATTCCTCTTGCCAGATCATCAATTTCCTCATTGAATTTCGTAAGATCTGTTTTGTTTGTAATGAATCCATTTTCCAGTAACCGGTAGCTGTAACCTTTTGCGGAGGCACGATTGACGTTGGCAAGATGCGCTCTGCCTACTACCTTATTTGCTCTGCCAGGGAAGAATGAACCGATGAAGTTGGCGAGTGCTGTATCATACTGATCAGGATTGTATCCTTCTTTAATGATTACGTGCCCGCCTTTTGCCGTTGATACTCCACTGTCCATGTGAAGTTCCAGAATCTGATAGCTTTTTGGAATATTTAGCGAGCTAATGCCTTTGTCGGCATACCAGTTCCGGCTTGTATCTCCAAGAGTAACATTACTTCCTCCGTATGCTACGATTCGTCTTGCAAGTGCACGGACTCTCTCTGCTTCGGTGTAACCATATCCAACAGCTCCACTGTCACCGGCTCCGTGACCGGCTATAATAAATAAATGTGCCATGATTGCTCCTTTCTGTGCGACGTCGCACATATCTATATATGGAGGACTATTACTCGTCCTCCGAATTCTTATCTTCCTTCTTATCTATATTAATCTGTTCTTCCACCTGCGATCTGATATGTTTAACCAGTGGCTGCAGGAAAGCCGGAATATTTACTCCCATGTCCTGAATATTTTCCAAAATCGAAATGATTTCATTGCAGATTAGCCACATTGCCACTACACATGCCACTAAGAATGCCACCGGAGATTTCCACCCAATTGTTGTAGATGCATACAGTAACATTTCATCTATAATTGCTCCGACAACTACCAGCAGCCACATAGATACTTTCTTAAAGATTCCCCTGATGCTCTTATACGAGTTGATATCCTCAGCTCTGTACTTGCTGGCCATAAGACCAGTCATGTAGTCAATTAGATTACATGCCACCAGCAAGATTACCGGCACTGCCAGAACCCCCAGGAGTGCCGATAAAAAGGCGAATATCGCCGTGAAAATAGCTTTAATATAATTTGCCTGTTCCATTCTCATATACCTCACTTCTTTCTTCTTATTATAAAATTGCATAAAAATAAGACCTTACGGTCTTGCTCTGATTTCCATACATTCTACACCTCTTCCCATCCATACACACCCGGCTCCCAGACGTTGTTATCCGTGGTGCTCTGCCATGTCTTGCCGTTGTGCATAACCTTGTCGCCCTTGGCATATGGATTCGTGCTGCCTGGTTGTTCCCACTCCGGAATCGTGTCAGTGTCCGGTATGAGCACCTTGGCGAACAGAGACGGTGCATCCGGTGGCGTCCATGTATCTTGGCTTGTGTGTGCGGTAAGTACCTTGTAGATAGTGCCGGAATACTCCAATCTCTTTCCGACTGCATAAGTTTTCCCAGCTTCCCATTTCTCCACAAAGTCTGGATATTCAAGAATCTGTTCATCGGTCATTCCGGCTGTCTGGTTTTCCAAGAGTTTCCGAAACTGTTTTGCCTGTTCTTCCGTCACTGTACCACCCCCATGATTATATTAAGTGCTTCTTCTGCAGACAGCTCCGGTTCTGGATAGACTGGGTCGTCCGTAAGTGTCCACGTCTGAACTATCTTGTCTCCCTCTTTCCATCCAGATTCGTAGTGCTGTCCGCTTGGTGCATCTGTCGGCATATCTGTGTACACCACAGGCTTGTAGCCCAACTCTGCGAGCTTATCTGCGGACGGGTTGTTGACCGTGTGTCCTTGCCACTGTACGGTCTTCGGTGCACTGCGCAAGAATCCGTTTTGTAATTTTGCATACATTTTTTAATCATCTCCTATCTACCATAAATTTTGATATATGTATCAGTAGTAAAATTTGATTGCCATGTCGAATTTGTAAAGGTTATTGATTCAACCGTACTCATTCCTACCGAAGAAAGATTTATTACATTTGGTGCACTCATTTTTATAGCATTATTCTGGTTTTCAGAAGTGCACATATAAAAGCTACCAAACGGATTCAGCTTTCTGCAAATTGAATGTTTTAACGCCGTTGATACATCTGTATTTTTTACATTGATTTGTACATTTGTTGGAATTCCATCAACATATATTCCACCTGCTTGCTCTACTACAAACTTTGCTTCACATATCCATTCTGTTAATCCAAGGTCTGCTATGGGAGTACCGTTCATATCCTTAGTTAGTTCTATTCTTCTAGTTGCACTCTCTAAATTGCCATCATATATCAATTGCCACTCTTTCATCTCTTCTACCTCCTGTGCCTTTGCCATCATCATTCGCCGTCTTAACATATCTCCACGGCATTCTCGGCACAGGATTTAGAATCAACTAAGCCACGTCTGTCTGTCTGTCTGTCTGTCTGTCTGTCTGTCTGTCTGTCTGTCTGTCTGTCTGTTAGGATTTTATTACTTACCATTTTTATTGCAACCTCCTATCTTGCATACAATCTAGCACTTGTTCCCTTAATCATGATATTTACTCCCCACATTGTTTTAAAAAATATTTTCCCCGTGTTCATTTCATTTGGATTTCCTCTTCCAATAAAAGCAGAACAACTTTCTGGGTTAAATACATTTATATCTCCCATTCCATGCCATAAGTTTTCTGGTGTAATTTTTTTCAAGTAAACACCAAGATACTGCGTTTTACCTTTATTATTCGCTCTAGCAAGAAGACTCCTTGAATAGCAAATACCAACACCGCTTTTATTCTCGCTGTTAATCGTCATTCCAGTTTCATCAGCTGTATTTGATACGATTGTTCCAACCAAATATAACTCTGATATTTCTTTCGGGACATCCCACTCAAAATATGCTACAGCATCGTCACCGTCAACGCTTTTTACTCCATAATCAACCCATTCTTTCACTTCATTTTCCTCCTGTCCATTCATAAGCATCATTCTCCGGCGGTTCATATCGTCACCGCCCAACTTGACAGGAGCGAATCAGCTACAGTATCATCGCCCTGACTGACTGACTGACTGACTGACTGACTGACTGACTGACTGACTGACTGACTGACTGACAAGATTGTGTTTTATTCTGTATTTCATGTCAACTACCTCCCCATAACAAAAATTTTACTTCCAACGCCAAAATATTTTGTGTAACTTCCAATGGCTATATTTTTTACACTTTCTACAACTTTAATAAATTGAAGAGCACCATTTTCTTTAGCCAATGCAAGCGGTGTCGCATTTGACGGTGATACTTGTGTGCTAGAAGCTCCCGTATTACCACTTACCATTGAAAACATTGGTATGACATATCTATCCACTATTTCAAATCTAAAAATATAACATTTATTATTGTTCCCATTTGCGTTATATGCAAGATTCTGAATGTTACCAGTTACTCGATTTTCAAAGCTACCCCATGCGTTTTCTGTGTTAATACTAATGCATCCGTTACAGGTATTCGTAATGTCTGCATCATTCGCAAAAAATATGCTCACATAAAATTCAGTACACCCTTGTGCATTGATAAGATATTGAGTAATCGAATTGTCTTCAACTGCCTTATCTAATAAGATTTTCCATTCTTTTCCCATTTCTGCCACCACGCTTCCTAACGCTCTTCTCCGTTCCATTAGCTCACACTCCAATTCTGTGATGTAAGTAATCCCTCTAAGATCGATATCTCATATACCTTGTTCGCATCGACCGAAAAGTTGCCGACATTAACTGTTGATGGATGCACTAATTCTGTAGCAGTCGAACCGCTCTTGAATACAAAGTGATATTCATTGGCTACACTTGCATCTGCTGGTTCAGCAAGGGTATAAGTTAAGCTTGCCATCTCCGGGAAGATATAGAGCTTGTTAGGCTCTAATTCGACTGTCGTGTCAGTAGAACCTTTCTCTACCCTTACAGTGCCGCTGGAACCACCAGATGCTTCTGGAATCGTAACTGTGACTGCGCCAGAACCATCGTATTCCGCTGTGACTGCACCCGCGAATGTAAGCTTATGTGGGTTTGGGAGAGTGCTTGGTACTGTTGGAATGGTAGGCTTGCCTTCCAGGTCATTGTAATTGCCAGAGAAGTCGGACTTGCTGTCCCACGATTCTTTCTCAGTATCTGTCACTGTCCGATGTGTGGTGTCGTCCTGTAGGTCGGAGAGTTTTGTTGGGACGGATACGGGGTTCTTCTGTAAGTACTCTTCTACTGCACTACTGATTTTCTCCTGTGGAACTTCCGTTACATTGTCCAGTCTAGCCAGAATCTGTTCGATAATGTCTGGATTTTTCTCCACAATCTCTTCTGTGGCTTCCAGACCTTCTAACACCGTACCTTCTGCCAGTGTAGTATTCCATTCAGCTGTAGCTCCATTCTTGGCGCATACGATGTACTTAATCTGTCCTTTGTATGCGGTCACGTTCGGACTGATCAGCCATGAAAATGTAATGTAATCCTCATCTGTCTGCACATCTTCCACCAGATATGCGGACTTCTCGCCGTTGGCATTCTGGTAATTCACATACAGGTGCATCGTAGACAGGTCGATGTTATCCCCTACGATTTTCGGACACCGGAAATGTTTTCGCTCCGTGTTGCCGTCGCTAAAAACGCCAAAAATCTTTTCCGTGTCCGGTACTGTAATAGTACGTGACTCCGGATTGACTGTAAAAATATCATTGACCGGTTCAGCTTCCGAAGCTGCTAATGCTTCTTCTAATGTCATTCCTGCCTCACCTCCACTTCATTTGTCGTAATCCTGTATCCGTCTTTCACGCCGACCAGGTATACCTTCCAACGTTTATATTCCGTGATTTCGTCCGGTACGGCACATTTGCCATTCATGATCGGGACAGGATATTCTTTTTCGTATCGGCAGAAGACGGCCGCTTTCCTGCAACCGTCCCATTCACTGTCGAAGTTGTATGCTGTTTGTAGATATCCCCGTGTTCCGGCTATGAGTCCGGAGTGATCTCCGTCCTTACTTAATTTCTGGCCGGATACACTAAATTGTAATGTGCGCATATCTATACCTCCTCGAAATACTGTCCGACCAGAGCATCTGGCGCGAAGTACAAGATAATGCTGTCTCCATCTGCCATGCCCTGCCGGTTCATCAGATATGTCTTTCCGACATAGGAATAATATTTTCCTCTGGTATACTCCATACCGGCCGTGGCTACTGTGTCGGGAACCGGAATCGGGTTGTCTTTAGTCCCTGTATTACTGTCGGATGCGATTGCCGCCCAGAGACTCGGAGCTACTCCCGGCGCCCAGTCAGACTGGCTTGTGTGAGCCTGCACACATTTGTACAGCACACCGTCTTTCTGCGCCTTATAATCCTTACTGTAAGCCACGCTGTCTCCCGACCATTCCGGGTAGATGGCCTGCACACCAAGCGCCTGCGAATCTGTAAGGTTCTGTGCCTGTATCTGCGCAACGGCGACCATAGCGCTCTGTATTTCCTTTTGGACTTCCGGAATGGATTCTTTCTTGCGCATGGCCACACCTAGAATGCCGCCTGTGTATTCGGTGATGCTGTAAAGATTTTCGTAGCCATCGTAAGTCGCTAACACGGATTCACGTTCTTTCACGACTATTTTTCTTGTAACAAGAGGATCCCGGAACTTCTTTTTCAGTTCGCTTGCTGTTGTAGATATTGTTTTTATCAGAAGCGAACCATCTGCTTGGATATCCGCCGACTGAATGATCATCTCCGAAGCATCGTTACATACTATCTTCATTTTTTTGCCCTCCTCTTAGTTCCCGTAGTTATACCCAACTACCCTGTATACCCTGTGGTGTGGTGTACTAGACGTACTCCATGCTACACCCGCAGCCGTGCTACCGAAGTTAATCTGCCGGGATGTTTCTGGCTTGCAGGTTTTTCCGGATACGTTCAGCACCGTACTCATCAACTGCATTTTTGTGCTATCATCCGCAGACAAGCGGAATGACGTCATGTCGAACAGCATTGCCCCGGATAGTACTGTCTGGCTTGTTGGAAGCTTAATGCTCTTTTGCGGTGCCTTATGTCCGGCCACGTCTGAGTTATAGAAGATTTCTATATAATCATAATTTTTTACACTATCTGACAGCGTAAACGTTCCGGTAGTGCCATCTGTGTTGTAGTACAGGAGCTTGTGTGTTATTCTTCTCGTTCCTAGCTCCTTACTTGTAGGTGCTACGGTAAGCATCTTTTCCACCTGTGTTACATTAATACCATCCAACGTTATTTTTAAGAGAGGGCAATCATCAATGAGATCTCCGTTCTGCAGATTTCCCTTTATATATTCCGGAACTGCCGGATTGGATTCTGCTGGAGTTCCCATAATCACAACCCATTCATTCTTTTCTGTATTATCTCCCGAATTTCTCGTATACCGATTAACCACAAGGTCTACCCTTTTCATTCCTTGCGTGCCATTTTCCAGTTCTACCTCGTCGTAAGTTCCGATCTTGACAGAAGACACATTGCCGTGATGATACATCATTCCGCTTCTGATTTTAAGCGAGTTATTAGACACGAGCTCTGGCTCCAGATTTTCCCCAGATGCCAAGATACAGCTATCGCTTCCTATAACTCCCTCAAGAATCTGTCGGAACTGCTGGCTTGTCACATGCGCTTTTCCTGTTCTTCCACTAACTATTTCCATTGTCGCTCTCTCCTTCCAATTCGTATTCTTTCGACACAATCCCGGATGTGACGCTGTAGATTATATTCTCCACAGGTTTCGTTCCGTACATGCCTGTCAGATAGTCTCTGCCACCAACGATGTCTCCGATGCCCACATTAATCCCAAGTTTCTCGACATCCATACCGAACGTCTTTTTACTGCACACTTCTTGCAATTTTTTTCTACTTTGGTTTTCCAACTCGTCGGTTTCTGTGGAGGTATTCTCATACACTTCCACTATCTCATCAAGTCCTTTATAGTACTGTGTCTTTTTAATCGCTCCGCTTGGCCATACGTACAGATGGAACACGTTTCTGTCCTGCATTTCTCCCTTGCCAGTTACGATAAGATGGTTCACACCATCTCTCTTATCCTCCATCGTATAATTAAGGCCAGAATCTTTCGATAACTCTATTACGTCGGAATAATCTACGATTGGCACAGCGCTAACCAAGACATATCCAGGAACACTTTGCTCTCTCTTGTGCCGTATGTCCATCCTGTATCCAACAGTTTGTAGCATTTTTGTAATTCCATCCAGTAGCGTGCAGTACCGGTCGAACTGGTAGTTGCTCACGGACACCCCAGTGTCTGCACTGGACACCACATACAGACCACCAAATTCTGGTTCGATTAGCTTTTTCAGCACTGTATTAAGCTCTCCGGATACGGTCTTGTAGTTACTTCCAGATGGAGGGCTAATAACCTTCGTGTTCATGCGCCCCCGCCATGTATAACCTTTTAATTCTACGTAATCTAGGGTAGTATCTGTTAACACAGATCCTATAATTCCGCCATACTCTGTATCTGGTACATATACCAGATTTCCATAGGTCATATCTTCTGTCCAGTTGCACCTAGCGATTTTAATCGAGAACTCCCGTTCCTTGTTGGCATCGAACGTACAATTCGCATCTAACAGCGGGTTCGTCCCTATCTCTTTTTTTCTCGTGGCTAGAATTACCATGCTGCCTCCTTCCTCTTCAGAAATACATACAGATCTATTCCGAAGTCTCCGGTCCAATTTACTGATATCAATCCGGATGGAATTTTCTCAAATACGGAGTAATCGTACCCTCGAACATCAAAGAGATTCATCGTCGTCCCATTAGACAGATATTTCACTATCGTCTGTTCCGATGTATTAAGTATCAGATATTCATTACTTTCCAACGTAGTAAGGACCTCGTAAGGATAACCATTAATCAACACTTTTGGATTAACGCATGGTCCATAAATTATCATTTCAAAATCCGATGGAATAATATGATCAATTTCAAATTCTGCCGATCCTCTTTTCTCATTCATAAAATCAAATGGAAAGTCGGTTGGAAAATCCAATCCGCTCTCTGTGACCGGTTCTATTTGTGGACAAAATCTTTTGCTTAAAGCAGTAATCCAAGATAACTCCGGTGCAAGAAAAGTCAGTTCAACTTCCGTATATACATACCCTTTCCATCCAGTCTTCTTTGTTTTGTAGATCTGACATGGCAGAAACGTATCATTCACGTATAGCCGTCCATAATTTCCTGTTTCAGAATCCACTGAAATGACTTTATACAATCTTTCCATATTCTGGATAAACTCACTTCTCTTTCCAAAAACATCTATTGTTATTGTCTTCTCATACCCGCCGTCTTTCTCTTCCCACGTACTGTCAAACCAGTCTGCCTCAACAGTACGAAAAGGTGCCTTGGTAAGCCAAAGCACCTCCCCTCTGCTATTTTTGTAATATGCTTTTACCATACCGGTACTGCTCCTTTCGGTAACGGTTCATCAATTCTCTTTGTTCCAAGATAAATCGGGCGCTTAGATAATTTATCTGCAGCTTTCATCTGGATCCTTTCTAACCGGTCATAATCAATGTCTTTTCCTCCATCGAATCCAGGATAGTTCTTCATTCTTCCCACGGTCTTGTCTACGGTTCTGGCTGATAATGCAAGATCTACGGATTTCTGTAATCCAGATACCGCTCTCTGTACTCCTACATTCATGGACTTGAGCGGAATGTTCTTTTCGAATCCAATTCCCATACCAAGAGCCATCATTTTACCTACCTGATCACGGAATACTCGGGATGGCGAATGTATTCCAAGAGCGCTCTTTGCTGCATCCAATGCGCTTTTAGCTGCACTCTTGGCTGCTTTTACAATCGCGCCTCCGGCATTTGCCAATCCACTTGCAATACCTTTTATAATATTCATTCCCACGCTTCCCCAGTTCACACTGGTAAATGCATTCTTGATCTGGCTTATCATGCTTGGAATCTTTCCGATCAGAGCTGGTATTCCTCTCACCAGACCAACAGCAAGCTTAGTTATGATCTGTACTCCGGCAGTCAGGATTTTAGGAAGATTTGTTATAATTGTCGATGCAAGCTTTCCTATGATGACCGGTGCTTTGGCTGCAACTATCGGAATCGAATTGGCAATTCCGCTTGCAAGACCTTTCATTAACTTAAGACCAGACTGTATCAGCTTTGGCAGATTGCCAGCTAAAGAACTGACCAACGTCATAATCATCCGCACTGCACAAGGAATTAACTGCGGTAATTGCGCCCCTAAACTTCCCGCTAATGTAGATATGATACTCACTCCGGCACTGACTAATGCCGGCAGATTTGCTGTAATGGCATTAAGAATTCCCATGATCAGCGTTGCGCCCTGAGCAACCAATCCTGGTAATGCTGCAGTAATGCCATTAGCAAAGTTCGTGATTACTTCCGGTCCTTTGGTCTGTGCGAGTAATAGCAACTGATCAATCTGTGTACCGAACTGACTATAGATCAATCCCATACCGGCAACGATGATTGCAGCTCCTGCGCCGATGTTGATCAGTTTAAAGAATGTTGGTGCGAATGTCGCCATTTTTGTCAAAATTGGAGTAAACGCATTCCATATTTTTCCAACATAGCCGGATATAGTTGTCCCGATTTTTCCTAATATGCCTGCTATTTGTGGAATGATTGTTGATATTGCAGTTCCAATTTTACTAATTATTCCTGCTATATGAGGAAATATTTTTGACAATGCAGGACCTATCCGCCCAAAAAGAATCCCTATTTTTTTAATAGTGTTAGCAATAACAGCGGTAATCTTTCCTCCTGGACCATTCGCCCACATTTCTGCCATAGCGCTTCCAAAATCTTTAAGATAAGGAGCTATTTTATTTCCTAAATCCCGAAAAGGAAGAAGTAATGAATCCCCCAAATTTTTAAACGTACTACCTATGCTTTTAAGCATTGCTCCCGCATTCTCTGCGCTCTTTGGAATTTTGCTAATGGATGAAATTATTCCATCTGCAATTCCGTTAAATCCTTCCGTAGCCGTTTTTACATTTTCAATCCCTTTTCCAAATATGGACAACGCCGGAGCTGATCCGGCAATTACCACTGCCATTTTTCCAAGATTCAACAGTTGATCACTGTTCATTCCCTTCAGCTCATTTGCTAATTTGGAAATACTATCAGTAAAACCTTTTACTTGTGGAACAGCGCCGCCGATTTTCCCGGCAAGTGCGCTAACAACATCCATCCCCGTTTTTCCTAATCTTGGGATGATCTGTCCTAAATTTTTAAAGATATTCTGCGCTGCAGTCCAGAATGTCTCTACAAGGTCATTTGCACTTATAACTCCAACTTCAAAGTTTTCCCAAGCTGCTTTGGCGGAATTCACAGAACCTTCAATTGTAGTCGCTGCTTCTTTCGAAGTAGTCCCAGTGATTCCCATCTGCTTTTGGACAACACTAATAGCATTTACAATATTTCCGAAGGACAAACTGCTTGCATCGACTGTAACACCAAGTTCTTTCTGGACATCAGTCATCTTTGACGCATCAGAAATGAGACGTTTCATCTCTTCCTGAGTACCGCCATACCCAAGCTTTAAGTTATCTAGCATGGTGTAATTCTGTTTCGCAAAACCCTGATAAGCGTTCTGGATGTCACGCATATTCGTGCCCATCTTATTTGCGTTATCAGACATATCCACAATAGCCCGATCTGCGTAAGATGCCGCTTTCGCAGTATCTCCTCCTAGGCTCTGCAACAATGATGCTGAAAAACTTGTCACTGTTTCCATGTAATTGTTTGCGGACATTCCCGCAGTCTTGTATGCCTTATTTGCGTTTTCTATGACTGTATTCGCACTGTCCTTGAATAGAGTCTCTACACCACCTACCTGTTGCTCCATGTTGGCAACTACGCCGAGTGACTGTTTAATAATCACACCCGCTACGGAACTTGATAATGCTGTAAAAATCCCGTTAGCTTTGCTGGCTATGCCGGCAATAGATCCAACTCCTTTACCAGCTAATCCACATAATTTATTTATGCCATCATTGAAGCCTTTTTCATTTATCTTGGTATCAAAATTTAAATAGCCGTCTGCCATACTATCATCCTTTCTGATAGCACGGCTCAACGGCTCACATGTGCTTTATATCTTTATTTTTACTTCTCTTTTACACTCCCGACAGTTAATATATACCCCTTCACATTTGGCGGTATTATCGTATATTAATAACTTCTTACCGCAATAAGGACACCGGAACCACTTTCTTTCTGTCGGGATCTTAATCATATGCTCCATCACGCAAACATTTCTCCAATCTCATAATCTGTCATTTTTCTCCGATTCTTCTTTTTCAGCGCAACTATCTCCTGTATCTTTTTAATTCTCTTACGCTCGTCCTTATCTTTAATTGTCCGGAGATCTATGCTCCGGTACATAATTCTCTGTTTGATCTCTGTCTTTTCCGGAAGGCCAGCAAACAATGTCTGGAACTCCCACCAGTGCATATACGGAATCGTCTGCAGATTAATTCCATACACCTCTCGGAATGCACTGTAAATACACTCTGCATCTTGTTCAAAAGAATACAATTGCTTCGGTGCAGATCCGGTAATACTCTCATCCTCTTCTGCGTTTTCTGTTTTCATTGCCAGAAAATCACCCAATGCATAAACTGCTGTTTCCAGATCATCCGGAATCCCATCTATGTACCACTGCAACAACAGTCGGCACTTAATTTGCCAAGGGACTTTGGCATCATCAATCAATTGTATAAAACGGATCCATTCTCTAAAATCGGTTTCAACTAAGAATCTTTCTCCATTTACTCTGACTGTTTTCGGAAATTCTTCGAATAAAATATTCATAACATTTTACCCTTTGTAATGCTGCTTCTTTTTCTTTCCCTGCTGTTTGTTGTAATAACGTCTCTGCTGTCTGTTTCCATGTTCCTGCACGTTATATCGATCATATTTTTCGAAGAACTCTTCTGTCTGAGTATTTTCACATTCTGAAAGTTTCTCTCCTGCTTCTATACATAATTTATAACTTGTTCTCCCTTGGAACATAGCTTCATGCGTTCCTTCCCCGAAAAGATAATCGAAAAAGTTAAAATAGCACTGACACTGAGCTTTAAACAATTCTGCTGTTTTCCCTGTCTTTGGAACTTTAGCTGCATCTTCCGACAGCTTCTCTTGTGCATATTCCAAGTCCGTCAAAAAATCAGCATCTGTAAAATCCACTTCCGTTTCAAAATCTCCAAATTTAAAAAGGCTCATCGGCTCACTCTCCTATCTTTACTCTGCTGTAAATGTACATGTCTGCCAGCTGTCCGTTGTTGTAGCAGTTCCCTTGATGATTTCCCCGGCTGCTTTAAAGCTTCCTTTGTAGATCAGTGCATCCGTTCCATCACCTTCCGTATCCGGAATCACGCTCCAGTCACGTTTTCTTGCTGTGCAGGTATTCGGATCTTCTGACTTAACTTCAAACAGATCCACCATTACAATGGTCACCTGTGCATCCGATCCAAGCAGTTCATCATCTGTAATCGTTGCAAGTTTTTTCTGTACTGCATCATTCGTGTATAAGTCAAACTCATAATCCATAGATGGTGCATATCCTACCACATCAGATCTTTCACTTGCTTCATCTACGTACTGCCTACTGTATTCTGTGGAATTTTTCCCATCAGACAGCGATGTGAATCCTGTCATTCTGGTGTATGTCTTTCCATCACCCGCAACATCCATAAACGCAACTCGCTTATGTCTGCCTACTAATTTCTTTTTGCTTGTATCTCCTACCATGATACAACCTCCTATCTGTATATTACTCTGCAAATCATCTGATACCGCCCCAGGTCAGCCTCTGCACTAAACAAATAGCCGGACTGCAACACGTCTACTCTGGTAGCATCGTGCCCGTCCAGCTCTGGGAGAATATCATTCATGTTGTTACTTTCGACCCACTCTTCAAAAGCCTGATAAAAGCCACTGTTGGCAATACCGGTTCTAGCATCACCGTCATACGCTTCCTTGCTCGTGAATGCGAATTGAAACTGTTTCAAGCAGGTCCCATCTGTGTATCTCTTGTAGACAGGATCCGCTCCGATCGGATCAATGGAATACTCCATTCCATTACCTAAATAATCAATATTTATCTTCCGATCATCAATATCCGGATTCAGCATTACATAATCCCGGATACTCTGAATAATCGGTTTTTTACTCTCTTGCAATCCTCTCTGCTCCTTTCAGGATTGGTTCTTTATGGCTTGCTTTCATAGTTTCAAACCATCTTGGCTTACTTTTATTTTCATAATACTGCCGGCGGGCATATGGTGCCAAGTACTCAATGGATCCAGAACCGATCACTGTTCCAAGTGTTCCTGATTTAATCAGAAATCCTGTTCGTCTTGGTGTAAGTGGATTCATATACCTCAGGCATTCTGAATCAACAAACTGTTGCGCTTTTGAAAAGCTCTCAGCCTTTCGCTGTGCAAATCCTAGTGCCCACTCTATTTTTGCCGTTACGCTTCCATTCGCATCAGCCGAAGTAAACACACTTCCACGAGGGGTTGTAATTCGAAATTCCTTTTTCTGTGCCATTTACTCACCTTCAATTCTCCAATGTGGCAACCCGCCGAACCGGTTATCTGACCAGGACAACACTTTGCAATGTCTCAACCGCACGTCTTTCAGATCAACTGGCCTTTCAATCTCCTGAGCATACTCGCCGAGTACAATCTGATCATCTGTCTGGATAGTCCAGTGTTCTTCCGGATCTTTCAGTTTTGCATACTCTTCCGGCGGAAGATACTGATCCGCATTCTCTACATCGGTAGGAATACGGATCTTATATACTTCTGCACTGTTTAGTCCGGAATCGCCAACGGATGCTTTGTGATCAACATATACATGCACATTCTCAATAATGGTTCTATGCCAGGTATCGAAACGGGTGAGTGGATCATACCTGTGGTTATAGACAGTTATCGTTGCATTCGTTAACACAACAGCATCCCACCTTTCTTGACAACCATCCTGTTGGGAGCAAGTATGTAGACGCTGCTTCATACGCTTTCTTTCTGATCAGTTCTTCAACTGTTTGCCCATCCGCTTGTTCGACAGCATATGAAACACTGTATCCATCATTGTTTTCAGATTTTACAGTACCTGCTTCTCTTTTCTTTTCACAAGATGCATACACATCCGCAACTGCACACACAGCATCTTTTACTGCCATGTTCTCAGTTGCAAATATATTTCCACGAATATACGTCAGCTTTCTAATATAGGCTTCGGCTTTGCGTTCTGCAAACGGAAATTCCTTTTCAGTAATCCCGCCTCCGTACTGATCTGCATAATATCCATAATCTACATACATAAGTTATTCCTCCCTACTCTCCCGCTTTCAAAATCGAGAACGGGCATCTCTTTGTCTTATCTTTTGCAAGTGCATTGATAGGATTTGGAACTTCCCAACCCATACGCATAACTGCACGAAGTGCAACCATATCGTTCTGCATCAGGTTGTATGCGATAGTTCCGTCTGTATTCTGTACAACACCTTCTGTAAACAGCTTGAATGTAATATCCTGTCTGATAGAAAATACAAGCTGCGAGAAATCTCCGGAGACCATCAGGGCCTTAGATTTATCCCATGCTCCATTGATCGGGAAATTCATCGGAGAACCATCCAATGCATACTGCGTAGATCCCTGCATATCTGATTTAAACAGTGGATCGCCGTTAGCATTCTTTAATCCTCGGAGCTTTGCCCTCATAGAAACATCAGCCATATGACCATTCACTAAGTATCCGCATTTTTCAACTTTGTCAAGAACGCCTTCTTCCGCCATAATCTTATCGTACAGTGGATCAGCAGAACTAAGCGTTACTACACTTCCAGCTTTTGTTGCAGTAGTTACTATATCATCTCTCCAAGTAGACGGTTTATCTACTCCGAATAATGCAGCTCCATCAATCTTTGTTCCGAATGCTTCTGTTACCCTCGGTTTCACCTCGCCCCAAATATCATAGTCTGAATCATCTAATACGGACTCTGGAATCGGTACAATTACCGCAATTTCTTCCGCAATAATAAACTTCTTATCCCATGCCTGCTTGGTCGTTTTCTTCTGTCCTGAATCACCGTTCACAAAATAAGCAATTGGCAGCATATCCAGTACTGGCATCTTGTACTGCTTACTTGTCATATTTGGCAGCTTACGTCCTCTTGAAAGAACAGCTGACTGAGCAATAACACCCTGAATGATCTCATTTGATTCCTGTACTGGAATCAAAGATTCTGCACCGCTTCGATCGATAATTTTGACATCATTCTCAAAAAGCCTTAAATTCATTCTGTTTTTATTCATCTTCTACCTCCGTTATCTTCTCGCTGCAGCACGGATACGATCATTGATGGAAGCGTTCATGTTTCCACCAGAACCTTCTGAAGAATTTCCAGAAGATGTGGAAATGCGATAAGAACCGGCATTTCCTGTAAATTTCGGATTCTCCTTCAAAAATTTGTCTGCAGCTTTTTCAAATGTTGTTTTATCATCTACAAGTTTCGATACCTTGAACATGACATAATCCAAATCTTCTGATCTAACGCCTTTACCAGATAAAGTCTTCTCATTCTCCATCTGCTGTACTTTCGCCAGCGCATCATCAAGATCTTTCTGCAATTTTGTAGCATTTGGCTGATTAGCTGCACGTTCTGCTTTGAAATTATTGATTGCCTGTGTTACCTCAGATTCTGTCATGCCCTGATTTCTGAAAAAATTGGCAAGAGCTGTCCGCTCAGACCTCTCTACTCGTGCACCTGCAATCTCTTCCAACTGTTCATAGGTATATGTTCCGGTTCCATGTGCTCCGGATGCGCTCCCAGCGGATCCCTGACCGCCGTTTCCAGTCCCAGCATTTCCACCCTGATTACCAGAGCCAGCTCCGCCGCCGTCATCAAAGAGCTGTAAATTCATTCTGTATCTCATGTTTCTACCTCCGTTTCGCCTCGACAGGCTCCCGAGCTTTTATATCGTCTTCACGTTTTGGACATAATAAAAACACCCTCTCGGATGTTTATTTCTGAAATTCTATGCAGTTGTATTCCCGGTTGACATCTGTAAGTCCCAGGAACCATGAATCTACCAGAAGTTTCCCGCCATCTGATAAATTCTCCCATCTGATTACTGTCATTCCGCTTTCCGCCATTGCTTGAACTCTGTCGTGTGTAAGATCTTGTAACGAATTGATCAAGCTGCAAGTAAGTGCCGATACTGCAGCGCATGCCCGGTCAATACCATCTGAAGCTTTTCTGCAAGCATGGCCAGATAAACGAATACTACGCTCTGTTATTTCTACATTTATCATACTTTCTCCTAAAATTACGTACAAAAATACCACCGGTCATTTTCGACTGGCGGTAACTACATGGATAATATTTCTATATCCTCCCATAATTTATTTAATGGTATGTTGTTTATTTTGTGCTTATCGAGCATCTCCTGAGCATCAGAATAAAACTCAGCTTCTCCTTCAGGACACTCACATATAAATGGTTTATCATCTCTCCATGAAATATTATATCTTTTCTCAGAGAGAGCGAGCTCAATATCCAATCCTGCCTCTATAGCTTCTGTCAACTCAGATAGATTCTCAAATTTTGCATATTTTTTGTACTCAATCATATTCTGATCACCTCTTCTCAAGAATATCCTTATTGGCAATTTCATGCCCTAATTTAAGTGGATTATCATGCTTTGCTTCACGTTTCAAATTGCCTTTTTCATCAAGATACCAGTTATGATAATGCGGTACAACCGGATGTTCTTTTGAATTTCCGTGATCCGTCATATCTATATCTAATCTTGGTCTTCCATCATTTCCATAATATCTACGTCTCTGCAAGACACCGTCTTTGTAGTTATCAAACACGCTATTCGGAGTTCCTTTATACGGGATAGAATGGACTTCTCCTATTTGTTTTTTCTTTAGTGCTTGATTCTGCCATTTTACATCTGTAAATGCTTCACTGATAGCTTTCCATTTCTCATTATCATTATATTTCATCTGGCCAAAATTAACAAGCGAACCAATAGAATCTCCCAAAACTTCTTTATACCGCTTATACTGAGCCACATCTTTGGATGCATTCTCGATCATTTCACGCTGGAACAATGCATTCTGTCGTTTGCTATTCGTTGCCACTCGACCTTTCGTGTCCAAATAAATACGCTCACGTTCTTCAGTAAGCTTCATCTTCCGGCAGAATCTGGAATACTCATTAAGCTGTCCTTGGTACTTTGCTTTATGCAACAGAATTTCATCTGGATCCGCCTTGCCTTTCTGGAGCAAGCGGACCTTTTCTCTCTGTGCTCTCATTGCTACTTCCATCTGCCGCTGTCTCTGCTTAGCCTCATACAGGGTATATTCCTTATCCCTAAATTTCTTCGGTTCACTCTCTTCCAGATTCTTGGCATCCAGCCATTCATCCGACCAGTTACGTTCGGACAATCCCGGAAAGAACGGATAATAAGTATGATAACAGTTCACGCCAAGAAGTCCCGTGACCGTTCCCAAACCGCATACTGAATATAGCTGTTGTTTTGACCAGACACGCCCCTGCCATACTGCATGAGTCGGACGTGCTCCGGCATGCCACTCCACCTCAAAATACTCGGTACCAAGCTTCTGTGCGTTGTACTCAGATATCTTTCCGGTAATCTGACTAACTGCAGTCATGACCGCTCTCCTTGCAGCCACATCCACCCGATCGGCTCTCCCTGAAGCATAATCAATCTTCCGAAGTCCGCTGTTCGTGAGCTGTGTAACTACTCGTCTCAGGACACTGTTATAATCAAATGCACCAGTTACAATATCGTAGCATGCTGCATCTAGATATCCGGAATACACCTGAGCAAGTGGTGTCAGTACCTTCCTGCCATTTCCGTAATCCAGATAGAATCCAAGAGAATTGGTTACATTCTCCAAATCTTCACAACCCTGATCAATAATTGCTTCTGTGATCTGCTTAAGTTGTTCATTCTGATCATACAGTATATATTCTGCATTGATCTGCTCATATACATCCTTATCTCGAACATATTCCTTTTCGATTACCTTGTCGTACAGCTCAAACATCTCCGGGTAGGAAGCATTAAGCGTCTTTTTGATTTCCCGTTCAATGTCCTCCGAAGAATATCCCAGAATCCGCAATCTGTTGATCTGCCAATCTGCAGTACTGGTGATCTCACCAGTTTTAACAATCCTTCGAACAATGTCTTGCATGATTCGTTCTTCCAAATCCTGATATCTGGCTGCGATCTTACCGGCCATCTTAATTTTGTAATCATCCCGCATCTTACTCCATCACCTGATTCTGTTCCGGAAGTTTAGCAGTTGCATCTTCCAATGTTTCTCCGTACCATTTGGAACGATATTCCGCATGACTCATAACACCCATGCTCACATCCTGCCGATCGCGATTGCGTTCTGTTTCCTTATCTTCAATAATCGAATCATCGAAATCAATTACAATTTCTACATCTGGATTCAGTGGCTCGTTCAATATCATTCCCAAACGAATGATAATCCGAATCAGTTGCTTTAATGCATCCTCAAGCAATATCTCATGTTTCTTAATCATACGATACATATCCGAATTTTCCGAAATAATCTCTGTTGCTGTCTTTGCTCCTGTTGCTTCGAATTGATATCGATCTGTGCCGAATCCGCATTTAAGTGAAAGGTAATTTAGATCGTCATTGATTGCCTTGCTATGTTGATCAGCACGAAGCGACATGTCGATTTCTTTCAACAGCCCCTCTCCATTGGCATCATCTTCTGGAAGCGCATAGAACACACTATCATCCGGATCAAACGCCGGAGAGCCGTCTTCATTCGTCAGCATTTCCGGTCTCACAAATATCCGCTTCCTGCCAAGTTCAAATTCATTACAATACGAATCATATTCTGTATCCAGCTTCTTGAGCGTATCAATCGCATTTGCGAATATAGCAACACCCATTGGATTATTCTGGTCCGCATTATTCGTAATATTCAAGCGATCAATAACGAATTGTGGCTCCGCCGAACCAGTTCTTATTTCTTTTGCAAGTGTTTTGAATGGTTTTAATAATTTCCATTCCTCTTCTGTCAGCTCCGTTCCCTCCTGACTTCCAGATTCGCACCGCAATACAGCATTACTGATCACGTACTCCCCATTTTCCAAACAAATAATGCTCTCTTTTGTATACTTTGGTATCAAAAGTCCCCCTTAAGTAG
>ERZ857750.689-NODE-689-length-42472-cov-5.080062_pt1 | contig 42472 bp, 55 predicted proteins | sample MGYA00519915_ERZ857750 | MGnify/ENA primary metagenome ERZ857750 (study PRJEB31778, sample SAMEA3449358) | human gut metagenome | biome: human gut; feature: human-associated habitat; material: faeces | place: United Kingdom | collected 2010/2012 ...
ACCCGTCAGTTGATGTCAAAATCTGATAATTGACTGATGCACTTTCCCCTTCGGTGATTTGGTGCTTGGCCTCGCCATGCGCCTTCGTGCCGTTCACCGTAAATTCACTGCTTCCAGCTGTGAACACGTAGGTGTCTGTTACGTCTGTACCGTTGACGTTATGGGTTTCGGTGTATGTCCCTGCCGTGATGGTGGTAAGGCCAGCATCTAACTGCTCCCACGTGCCACCGATGTAGGTGGAGGGGTTAGCGTCATTTGTGGTCTCAAGGATAGTGCCCACAGGGAACAGGGCCAACATGGCGGTCTGCATCTCGGATTTGATTTTGTCATGCATGGCATTAATAGCTTCTGTTATCTCGCCGGTGATGGTGTTGTGCATATCGTCTATGGCCTTTTTTCTCTCGCTATCCATCGTGCCCTGCTCATCGGTTTCCATTTTCCACTTCACCCCGCCATCGGTCACAGTCGTGCCGTAGGCCGTCCATTTAGGCTCTGCGTCCCCGCTAGCCCCTGCCGTGGTACAGGTGGCCTTGCATCCTGCCGGAAGGGAAGGACTGCGGACGACATCACCCACAACGTAGGCCGTGTTAGGCTGCCAAAGGCCCTTGGCAAGGTTCATGACGATGTTGTTTTGGTTCTTCATGTAGTCATGCATGTTGGCAAAGGTTGTCGGCTTTGACGTGTCGTCCCATGTGCCGTAGCCGTCATTGATAAAGTCCTTACATTTATCGATACTCAAGATTTTTCACCATCCTTCTTCTCTTCTTCTTCCTTCTTTTCCGGGAGCGGCTGGCTTCTTACGCACTTCGGATTCGTGCAAAGGCCCGTCTTTTCGTCCATCTTCCTGTGGCAAAGGAAACATCTATCCATGGTTAAACCTCCTCCCTCTTTGTCGTGTACTCACTCACAAGCGTCTCACGTTCTGCCTTTAGGTCGTTAAAATAGTCTGTGTCTCCAATGGCATTAGCTTTTGCCATCTCGGTCTCCACGTCTGAAATCTTCTGCGAATACTCACCGTCGAGGGCGGCCAGTTTCTGCTCTCTCACCTCATCTTCCGAGGGTGCCGGTCTCTCAACGAGCTGGCCCGCTTTATAAATGAGGTCATTCTGTACTGCGTTGTTCCACGTAGCTCCATCCTGCTCAATGGCTACGCCATTGGGATAATTCTTTGTGGCAAGGGCCTTGAGCTCGTCCATGGTCTCCCCGTGGATGCCGACAACGTAAGATGTCTCACGCTCCCCAGTGTCGGCGTTGTAGATGCTGACGTACTGCAAAGAGGTATCTGTACTGTCCATTGTTTACTCCTTATACTAAAATAGCTCCCATAGAAGGGAGCTGATATTTTATGAAAAATCCTAACGGTTATGGGTGCATCAAACATTTAAGCGGTTCACGGCGGAACCCGTGGGCGTTCGTAGTGACGGAGGGTGGCAAGCAGAAGGTAAAAGGTTACTTCCCTAGTAAGCTGGAAGCCCTTGCGTTTCAAGTCGACTGGAATAAGTCGCATGACAGGCACCGCCTTTCAAGAATCACATTTTCGGAGCTTTACCTACGATGGAAACCAAAGCACGTCGAATACTTTCGTGTTACAGAATCCACGGTAAAAGGCTACGAATCAGCCTATAAGCACTGTTCAAGCCTCTATGACAGGCCAGTTGAGGATATAAGGTACAAGGACCTTCAAGCCGTCATCGACGGCATGACATGCCTTTCCTACGCCAGCAAAAAGAAGGTAAGGAACCTATTGTCTCTTCTCTTTGCCTACGCAAGGAAAATGGAGTATACAAGCAGTGACTTTTCCGGCCTAATCCACATCGGCCGGAACAAGCCGGTGAATCCTCACCATGCTATCAGTCGCCGGAAAATCAATCAATTATGGAAACTGGTGGACAGTGCGCCGGACGTTGATTTAGTCCTCATACTTATTTACACCGGCCTCCGCAATGGGGAGCTTCGTGCTCTGCTCAAGACCGACATCAACCGCAAGCAGAAATATCTGCATGTCACAAAGTCAAAGACTGCGGCGGGCATCCGCACTATCCCCATCCACCACTTGATATGGCCGCTCATTGAAAAGCGGCTCGATTCAGAAGGTCCTTACCTCATCAACGTGCACGGAAAGCCGATGGACTACAGCCGCTTTGCCCGTACCTTTAAGAGGGTAATGAAGCTGGTCCACGGGGAGAAGCATATGCCTCATGATACCCGCCATACCTGTGCCACCCTGCTTGACGGTGCAGAGGTCAATGACAACGCCCGAAAGATGATACTAGGCCATGCCCGTGGTGATGTAACCAACGGCGTGTACACGCACAAGACGCTCCGGCAGCTTCGGAAAGCTATAGAGTGTCTGTGATACTAACCTGTTACTGATTGGCTGGATGGGGAGCGACAGATGCGTGATGGTGACTGGGTAAATCTTGATACTAATGTGCTACCCAGATTTGGGGGAAGTAGGGATAAATGGCGGATAGTGTTTTACCGATATCTGATAAAATCGGGGTTTAAGAGGCGTGGGCGGAATGCATTTATACAGGGTGGAGCTAGCTCCGGCCAGTCAGTCACATTCCCTTTGGCCTTTTCCACTGTCCTGTGTTGCACCTTCTCCGCTAGAAACGATCGCTCAGACCAATGGCCACCGTGGCTTACTTATCTCTCTAACACAGGAGCCTATTGTTGGGCCTCGACGGGTTGCCCAGTGTCCTATGTAGCCATAGGAGTGTAGACAGGGTGGATATAACTATGTTGGTATACGCACTGACAGATATATTCCCTTCCCAGTCGCTTATTCTAGGGTTTTAAGCATTGTAGGGACGCCCGTTGTAAATGCAGATAACAGTAGCGGTAGAGGACTTGAAAATATCAAGACTTATAACACTACTTCCTTCGTGTATTACTCTGGCTATGATATCGACAACAAGAATCTATTATGGCTTTCTGTAGGTATTTAACCACTAAAAACCAACCGCTATCCAATGTGCCCAACGGCCCGAATACCGCTGAAAAAGGTAGAAATTCCAAGCAGTATATGACCATGTTTGTGCGGCTTCTTGATCACCTTGTGACAATGTAGCCACGACGACCAAAGCCGCATTAGAAAAGGATATTGGAAATGTAACAGTGCTTCGTACTTCGTTATGTCCACCCTGTCTAATAGCCTATCGCGATAACTCGTACAGTAGACCCAGAACTACTCGTGCTCCAGCTAGTAGTATTCCCACTGATTGATGGTCCCCAGTCCATATCGCCGCTGCCTGAATAATCGCCTGATATACCCAGCAGCGCGTGAGGGAATGCTATTGCCCATGATCCAGATTTACCAGTTCCATATCCACCCTGTATAATGAGCGGAATAGTCCCGCCCAGCTTTACCCACCATGCGTTGGCGTTGGAGACATCGCCGGCAACAACACCCGCTTGGGATTCGACGTTGGCGATGTAGCTCATGATGTCTGTGCCGTTGACTAGGAGCTTGCCGCCTGAGCTCGAGAGTCGGACAGAGTAATCGGAGGTGTCGCCGCTTTTCTCATGGAAATCTACCATGCTTCCGATTTCCATGCCGCCGTCTGTACCGATAACGGGGAAACGAGTGCCGTCCCAAACGCTGTTAGCGGCGTTTGGTGTGTACGGCAGATGGTCAAGGCCTGTGCCGCCATGGGCCACTGGCAGGATACCGGTAATGCCCGGGGTGACTGATTTATCGGCCTCGTTGATGTTTACCCTCTTTTCGCTTGCAAGGTCAACCTGCACGGTCTTGCCCAGCATGGCAGGTGTCACGATTTTATCCTTGACGGTCCCTGCTGTCACCTCAGCCTGCGTTGCAAAGTCAATGGTCCGTGGGAGCATGATATAGGCCGCAGTCCCGTCGGAGATGGTAGAGCCTACGGCCCCCCACACCGGTTCTGCGTCGCCGCTGGTGCCCTCCGTGGTCACCCGTGCAATGGTGTTGGCTGGCATGTTCGGAGATAAAACCACCTGCCCCACGAGGTAGTTCGTGCCGGGCTGCCAGAGAGCCATAGACACAAGGGAGTACATTACCGCATATTGGTTTTTAAGGTACTCCTGAAACTGCTGCTCTGTGGTGCCTTTGCTGGCGTCATTAGGGTCGGGATAATCAAGCATCCCGTCCAGTGTCTGTAGTTTTTTTACATCAGTCATTTAACCCTCCAATAGTTCATTAACAAATCCCTGCCATGTGATGTCCACCGTTCCAGCCACCTGCGTTCCTGAGCTGTCCAGCAGGGCAATGACGCAGGGCGTCTTGCTTAAGACTTTAACTGTCACAGCGTCATCATCCTGCACTGCATCGATGTGGACCGCCGTGGTCTCATAAAATGGCGTGGTAATCGGGAGCTCCATCCCCTCAGCAGGCACCGCCAAATCTTCAAAGTGTTCCTGACGGTCCGGAACATCCAAGTAGGCATGGAGGCCCTTAATAATTGTTTCTTGATAAGAGTTGTTCTTTGCCTCAATCCTTATCTGGATGTCATCACCGGCCTGAGCCTCCACTTTATCAGACCACTGTTTCCAAAGGTCGGCTGCGGTGTCCCACACATTGGCGTACTTTTTTTCGGTCGCCCAAAAACCGGCATCCGCCTTATTCGCTGGCCAGAAGGAAGAGTTGAGCGCCAGCCGGTAGTAAATGACTGCCGGTCCCTCAATATCTGTGGTGAGCCAAAACTGGCCGCTCGCCGGGGCCTTGAATTGACAGCTAGCGACGTAAGACTGGAAAGAGCTGTCCCACATTTTGGCGTCCTTGGTGCTCCAAAACTTTCGGCCTTTTTCATGCCACATTTTGGTTGAGTTGACGGCGTGGAGGTAGCCATCGGATAAGACGATGCCGTTGTTTTTAACGTCGGCAAAATTGGCCTCTCCGAAGTCTTTATCAAAGAGTACATTTTCCTGTAGTAAATCCCCCATGTCCAGCAGACAGTAAGCAAAGTTTTTGGACTCATTGCCGTTAGTGTCTACAGCCTTTATCATGACGGCGTGGGTGCCCTGCCTGATGGTCTGCGTTTCGTAAGGCTGGGTAGTTATCAGCCCTTCCTGGACAGCTATGCCTGTTTCCCAGTTGAGTTCCTTCCCCTGCGTGTACTTGAGGATAAATCCGGCGCTGTCGTTCGGATCCGGATAGGTATATTTCCACCAATAGCGTCGGATAGATGAGGCCATCTTTTCAACATTCAGGACTTCCACGTCTGGCGGAAGGATCTGCACAGACTTTGGTACAAAAGGATAAGCCTGCACATCTGCAAGGCTCTGCTCCATGCCGACGAACACATTAAAGGCGGTAAATTTAAAGTAAACGGTCTTGCCAATGTAGGCATTTTTCAAGCCGGACCGCAGAAAAGCCTCATCACACCTTGCAATCTGCGTGCCTGTCGGATGATACTCAGGGTCGCTTCCAAACTGCCCACGGACAAGTCCGGACAGCTTCCAATGTCCGTTGTCCAAGAGCTCAGCGGTTTGGTAAGAGAGGGCCTCGCCGTCGATGTACATGACGGTGTCTCCGTTTTTGGCACTGGTGGCATCTACAGAGGTAAAATCCCCTTGGTTGAGAACCATCTCAAGGGACGTGTCTTCAATTTCAAGCGGCGCAGCCAAGGTGCCGTAGCGTGCCCGGTAGTCGATGGTACCCAGTTTGCGGTAATACTCATTAGTGTCAGACACCCAGACGGAGCATCCGCCCCAGTTAGGATTCTTGCCCCAGGTCCCTAGCCATACCTCATTGTCCGCATCCGTCATAAGAGCCGGAGGCTGGAAAATCATCGGTGGCTCACAGGTGCCCGGGTCAGGATTGAAATCAATGAGAGGCCTTTCGTTCTCATGCACGTTGTACTCAGCTTCATCGTACACGCCTTTTGCTCTTGAGATGGCGGTAAAGGTCAGCACGCCATTGGTACCCTCGGTTACGCTGTCAATCATAGCAGGCTGGTTTTCTATGCCCATGGCAGGGTCGTTCAGCATGACGAGGTCACCGGGCTCTAATCGGCAGAATGCCCAGTCAAGTTTAAAGGTGTACTTAACCCTTTCATACTTGTTTTTGCGGCACAGTTCTTCAGCCAGTTTTACCGCCCTTGTCTTTGTGTAGATGTAATGGGCCTTGGTAGTACTGGCCTGCCTCACGCCAAATTCCTTGATGTCGTCGTTGTCCTGATAATTAACTATCTCTTTTTCGTAGCCATTGGAGCGGTTGAGAAATTCCACGGAAATCCGGTTGTAAATTTCGGAAGAATCTTTGCGGCTGTAGGTGATGCACGCCCCGCCGCTCTGCGGGATAAAGTCATCCGGCGTGAGGTTGTAGCGGATAGTCTTGTCCGGCTTCCACTTGCCCACCGCCCTGTCTGCCCTGGGAACGATTTTGAAGCGGTCGTTAGACCAGAAGAAATATGCGTTAGTGATATTGGCTATCTCATTGACAATTTCCCTTGCGCTCTTTGCGTCGGTGCTGTCACTGGGGGTGGATATAAGAAGGTCAGCTTCTTTACAGTACTGTCTGTAATTGTCGATGCCGTCAATCTTGACACCACCCAGTCCTACTTTGTTAAGGACGTAGAGGATGTAGTCGGCAGGATTGACGTCCACGCCGTCGCCGGTGTCCAATAGCTTTCCCTTAACCTCAAAGTTAAAGTCCGGCATGGAGCCTGAATCACCTAAGTCAATCACGCCTGCCATATAGGCCAGATTTTCATAAGCGAGTGCTTTGTTAGGATGTTTGCCCTGGATATAGGCCCACGGTTTTTGGTCAGCGGTGCCGGAAAAGAGGGTAAGGCCCACGTCACCATTAGGGTACTGGTAGACATTTTTCCCTTTCCACATAGTCCCAATACCGGTAACAGGCCCCTCGCACAGGGCAAGGATGACGGCCACGGTATAGGTGTAAGTGACGGTTGTAGTCTTAGAGCGGCCACCCTTGCCCGACTTCTGAGAAGATTTATGTTCGTGGGCGGTAAAGTCATCCCAATAGATGACGTTTGGAGAGATTCGAGTAGTACCCAGAATCTCGCAGACGCTCGCTCCGTACTGGGCTGTAGAGACGGTAAAGTCCGAAATCTTATTCTCACGGATCGTCGTGTTGTGGCCCTTAAACAAGCCCATACTTTACCCCTCCCTCCTAAAGCGGTACACACCGTGCAGCCGACTTTTGCCTGTGGCAGTTAAAAACATCACATCATTGATGTCGGTCATCACTACCCCCTGCTCTACCAGAGCATGGATGATGCGCCCATCACCAGTATAAATGCCGCCATGGGACACGCAGCGACCAAATTTATATAGCAAAAAGTCCCCGGGCTGGATGTCTGACAAGGGAACTCTATCGCAATACTTTTCTACAATATTCAAAAACCATTCAGAGGAGTGGTGCAGGTGCCATTCGTTGGAGTAAGGAGCCACCTTGATGGCCCCCTTTTCCACATATCCGCTGTTTTCGAGGCAGGAGATAAGGAGCATGCCGCAGTCCACGCCTCTACCTTTTACCTTGGCCTGATTGACGTGGGGCGTCCCAAGCCATGTATAAGCTTCTGTAACAATCGGATTCATCATAACAGCACTTCCTTCAAGGGTACATAGGGCGCAATGACTGAGGCGGAATCCTCCTCGGTGCTTGAGGACACCTTGCCGCCTGAGGCGGAGTAGGTGCCCTGAGGGTAAAAGCGGCGGCGGGGAAATTCTTGAGACAGCCCCTGCACCTTACTTTTTACAGTCAGTTTCATGAGGAGCCCGCCGCAGCTCTTAACCTCAGTGATACCGGAAAACAAGTCAACGGCTCCGATAGTGTTTCCATCAGCGTCGAAAAAGCACCGGGAAAGGGCAAGCGTGGCCCTGTCCAGTGTTCCGTCATGAGCGGCGAGGAAGATAGGCTTGTCGCCTAGCTTGTCCTCGACTGTGGCGTAAATGCTTACGGTCATACTGTCCACGGAGATGACGTTGTTGATTTTGGTCTGTTCCCGCCTCAGCAGGAGGGCGTCATGGAGATAGGTATGGTCGTTATAGGTGACATCATGGTCCGCATCCGTGTAATAGTAGGCTGTTCTATCGTAAAGCGTCAGCGTATAAAGGTCGCAGACCACCATTTCCTTTTTAGTGTTGAGATAATTGGCGAGCGCATCGGTTACGGTTTTCATCTCACCACCTCCAAAGAGAGGGACACCTGGAAGATGTTGTCGAACCTCTGCTTTACCTGGAGCTTTGTTTTCGCAAATTTTACATACCAGTAATACTCATAGGACGCCGTAACTTTAGCCGTATCTGCAGGGGCATTGGTAAAGACGACGGCGCCGCGGTCGAGCTTATAAGAGGTGTCACCCTGCGCTACCCCGTCCACGTAGACATGGAGATTGTCGGCGTAGTAAACGGGCTCCTGCTGGCCGTGCATGTTGGCCACCAGCTGGTAAGAGCCGTCGGAGTTCTTAGCAAGGACCACATTCTCGCACTTATAGTTCTCCGCGTCCTTATAGTAAAAGGGCGTAAGGCTTCCCTTCACTCTGGCAAAAAAGGCAAAGAGGTCGTCCTTTTCTTCGGACGTCAAACCCGGGAATGTAATAGTAAAGGTCCAGCCGGGCAGGGTCTGATAGGTCATGGCCCGCCGCTTGCCGCTGGCGCTCTCCTGCTCATTAACGTCCCAGCTTTGGTCCGTCTCCGTTTCCCAGGACACCTTGCGAGGGTCCAGAGGAAAGAAAATTTCAGCCAATCACCACACCCCACTTTCCGTTGTAAAATCTCTATCGCCATCAAAAAGTAACTGTTTAATGCTGTCCATGCCGCCCTTCTGTAAAAATTCCATAAAGGAAGCCGCATCCAGGGCGGACACATTAAGCGTTACACTGTTGCCAACAGGTACAGCGGTGCCTTTACTACCCGAGCCATTAGCACGGACAAGGCCGCCGGTGGCAAAGTGCCCTACCCTGCCGCTGTTCACGGCATCCAGTAACGGCAGGCCGACGTTCTGCACGGCGTCAGCCGTGAGGACATACTCGCCGTTAGACAGAAAGGCGGGGATGCTGTCGGAGGTTCCAGTGCCTGGGCCCGCGATGTAGCCGCCTGTTGCGTTATGTAGGCCAAAAATACTACCAAAGGAGCTTTTGGCAGCCATAGCTTGCAGGGCCGCTGTGGCTATATAAACAGCGGCTGTAAAACTAGCCATACCCGAGGTAGCCGCCACTGTGGTGGCAGTCTCTGCGGGCTTCGTGCCGGTGTTAATAATCCCCTGAATGCCGCTGTAGGCTCCGAGGAGTTTATTGGCCGTTCCGGTTCCGCCAGAAAAGAGGCTTAAAGCTCCCGTTGCGGTATCCATGCCGGTAGTCATACGATTTATGGTGTTCTGGAAAGTAGTAATAGGATCTTCGTCTCCATTTCCATTAGAGCCGCCTCCTCCTCCGAAGAGGCCGTCACCGCCGCCTCCCAGAAGGCCACCTGCAAAGGTAAGGCCAGTAAAGAGACCGCCACCGCCTCCAGAGCCTACGTCTGAAAAGTCACCTCCCTGCTGGTCTCCTCCAAACAGGCCCGGGAAAAGGCTTGTAAGAATTTGGGAGCTCCACTTGTCCGCCAGCTGTTTGACTACAGTGTCGAGGAGGGAATCAATCATCCCCAAGAAAGCATCGCCAAAGGTCTCCTGGCCTTCCAGAATATTCGTAAAAAAATCAGAAATACTGCCCTGGAAGCTGCTCATGCTGTCAGCCATCATCTGGGATGTTGTTTTATGGGCATCTTTCCAAAGGTCATAAAACTGCTGCATTTCGGCAGTCTCGCCGTCCCAGTCCATCATCTGCTTAAAGTCGTCACTGTTGAGCTGATCCCCCAGGGCCTCGGTGTCGTGATGACTGATGGCGTAGTCCATCTGCTTAGCAAAAGAGGCCCTGTAAGCCTCTGTCCGCTTTTCGGCGGCGGCCTGTACCTGGGAGGTGTACCAATCTTCAACGGCGGCCATGGCTTCCTTGTCGTCCTTGTTCTGGGCGACTGCCTTGGTCCGTTCTTCCTTTTCCTTATTGATGGATTCAACGGTTGCATTGTACTCAGCGTCAGCCAGGCTCTTGTAATCACCTTTAAGCTCTGCCGTAGTTCTCGCCGTGTCGGTCTTGAGCTTGTTAAGGGCTTCCTGCTGCTGCTGAGTGACTTTATTCTGCAGAGCGGTCTGATACTCGGAGAGCTTATCCTGCAGAGACTTAACGGCTTCCGTCGGGAGACCTGCCGCAGCCAGCTTCTGAATTTCCTGCCCCTTAGCTTTGACGTTTTCCGCCACCTGGGCCATGCCTGCCTCGTAGGCAGTGCCGGTTTTCTCTTCAATTTCCACGGACATGGAGGTAAAGAGCTTAAGTGCCTCATCTTTGGCCTTTTGGAGTTTTTTCTGTGCTTCCTGCAGAGCCTTTCCGTTTTTGTCTACGGTCTGCGTAGACGTAGCGCCTCCGGTCAGCTTAGCAACAGAGCCATATCCGATAAAACCAAATTCCTGCTTCCACTGGTCAAGATCGTGCTGCTGCAAGCCCCCCTTGGAGTCACGAGAGATGACAGTGTTATTCCCGACGTACATACCAACATGCCCTGGGCTGGAAACGTAATCACCGGCGGAAGGGCTGTAGCCGTCGTTAGGTCCAAACCAGGCACCTTTTACGCTCTGGAACATTGCATCCAGGTTATTACCGGACGCCGTCAAATCGGACATAACGCCCGCTGCTCCGTACATGGTGGACACAAAAGAGGCGCAGGAATTTTCCATATCGTTCGTAAGGTCCGGATTGAGCCACTGGCTCCCGGGAGCGGCGTTGTAGGCGTCAAGCGCCTTCTGGGCCGCAATCTCGCCAAGAGGCACCTCAACGGTATAGGTCTTTGGCACTTCCACTTTAGGAGTGGAAGTGCCTCCCCCGCCGCCCGCCTTAGCGGCCGCGGTATTATCATCCACCGACTTGGAAAGCCCTTCAAGTTGGGCCTTGAGATCATCAAGCTGTTTATTGGCCTCGGGAGACAATTCAGTTTTCTCAAGGTCAGGCTGCATGTACTGACGATTATTCAGTTCAGCCACAAGAGAAGAGTTCTGGTCCACATCCTCATAACTGAACGGATTCTCGAAGTCAGAAGCGTCTGTATTGACCACTCGCTTCTTCCACACGCCGTCAATCTGTTTGTAGGCCTCTCCGTCAATGTTTATGACATGGTCGTTGAGCTCTTTTTCCGCTTTTTGCTTTTTGTATTCCACCAGGCAGCCCAGGGCGTAGATGATGGCAGAGGCAACGCCCAGCCAGCCACCGGCAAGAGCCCATGCGGCGCTTGTCAGCTTTTTCATGGTGGTTAGCCCGGTGGAGCCCATGGTAGTCATCTTGACGCCGGTGTTGATGGCCGCGCCTCCCACGCTGCCCACTGCGGCGCCGGACACAACGGCGGCTTTGCTCACGCTGTTAAGTGCTCCGGTCTGCACGGCGGCGGAAGTGGTGGCGGCGCTGTTAATCTCGGCGTAGGTCTTGGTCATCTCAGCCCTGATAACAGCGGCGGCCTTGGCCGTCTCTGCCTGCCTCTGCCGGACATAGTTGGCGTAGAGGCGGGTTTTCTCAGCCTCCGTAACCTCCATGGTCTGCAGAGACTTGAGATAGGCCTTTTCCTCCTGCAGGGCGGCGTTTTCGATAAGTCGGATGCGCTTGTTAATCTGCGCCTCCTGGGCTCTGGTGATAGCGTCGGTAGCGGTAGATGCGGCGCCGGTGCCTGCCGCGCCCATGAGGCCGCCCAGTGCGGCAACAGAAGCCCGAAGAGCGGTCACAGTCTTATAGGCTGCAATAAAGCCCACCAATGCCTTGGTGCAGTCTATAACCTCTTCCTTGTTGGTGGCAAGGTACTGGGCAATGGACGCGAGGCCAGAGGTCAGAGGCGGGATTATCTGCTCAATGAGGGGAGCCAGGGCGGCGCCGGTAGCAGTCCCCAAAGTGGAGGCCTGCATCTTAAGGACATCAATTTCCTTCTTGGTGCGGTCCATCTCTTCTGGGTCAAGCCCTACGCTCTGCACCTTTGCGGCGTTCTGAGCGGCCTCAGTGTACTCCCTGAGCACGCCGGTGAGCGCAATGCCCCGGGCGCCCAGAGTTTCCATGAGATACTCCTGGCCGTAGCCTACAGAAGTTGCGGCCTTGTAACCTTCGGACAGCGCTTTAAGCTGCTCATTGACTGGTAATAGTTTACCATTAGCATCCTGCAGAGAGACTCCCACGGCGTCAAGCATGGCCTGCGCTTTTTCGGCGGAGGCTCCACCGGCGGACAGTGTCTTGTCAAGCCTCATAATGGCCGCGCTGGCAGTCTGTACATCACCGCCAGCAAGGGACACAGTCTTGGAAAACATGGACGCCTGGGCCGCAGAAATGCCCATGGTCTCGGAGAGATCTTTGACGCGGGCGCCTGCCTCCACGGCGCCGGAAATCAACTGAATAAATCCAAAACCGGCACCGGCGGCAGCGGTAAACTTGCCAAAGTTGGAAAGCAGCTTTTCCATGGATCCCGCCGTGCCATCCACGGCGCCCTGGAAAGTCTTTAGAGGATTAGCATCAAATGTACTGTTGATGTCCGACTTCGCTTTATTCAGTTCACTCCTGAGGCCGGAGCTGTCGGCGCCCAGTTTAACAAGCAAATCAGCGATTGTGGCCATGATGATGCTCCTCCGTTATTCCGAATTCACGCTTTAGTTCTTCCCGGTCTTTCAACAACTGCGCCCTCTTCTGTTCCGGGGAAACGTAAAGGGGCTCTAAAATCTTGTCAATGCTCAGAGGTTCCTTACAATAGGGGGATAAGAGCCAGACGATGTAGTAAGCGATGCGCTGGTCCTTCTTCTTAAGCGCCAGCCGACGTCCTTCCAGGTAGGTGTAAAATTCGCCCGGCTGGAGGTCCTCAAATTCAGCAGGCTTGAGGCCTTCGGCGTAGGCGATTTTTTCGGCTTGTTCAAGCCAGTCGGCGAAAGACGTTATTTTTTGAGAAACAGGTCCAGAAAGTGCAGCATCTCTTCCTCCTCCTTCCGGCCCCCCTGTGTAAAAAGGCCCGAAGCGACGATGGCCCTAAGGATGTAGCCATTGAGGTCGTCAATGGAACCCGAGTTTTCGCAGTATCGGTCAATAAAATCATAATAATCTGTATCCTTCGGCATGTTCTGCAAGCCTGCCTTTAATCCCGCAAGGGTAAAGTCAAGGTTGAGAGTGCTGTAGGCGGCTGCCGAGTTTCGCAGCATGGAGCCCATAATTAGCATAATAGAGCGCCCATGATTAAGGCGCTCCATTTCTGCCAGGGCCTTCGTGTTAAACATAAGGGAGTACTCTTTCTCCCCCATCTTAAACGTGATGGCCTTCTTCATTTAGTTACCTCCTTTAAGGTTCGGGTGTAGCGGCTGCCTGATAAGCGCTCAGTTCGCCGTCGCCAGTGAGGGTAGCGGTAATGGTTGCGGCATCGGTAGCGGCGTTGCCTTCATCAAATTCAGTAACATAACACCAGCCCGTTCTAAACTTGCCATCCGGGCGTGCAAGTTTAACCTGAATCTTAATGCCCTTGCGGTAAGCGTAGTCCAGGATGTCCTGCCCGTTGTCATCCAGAACCTGGAGGGCGGAGAAGCTGATGGTCCATTTACGAGTGCCTGCGAGCTGGGAAGCCCAGCCGCCGGAAGTCTTGTTAGTTGCATCGATAGTATCGGCGGAATTTTTAGTATTTGCTTCCTTCTGCGCGCCAACCAAGGTCCACACAGGCGTTGCGGCAGTGCCGGACGGTCCGTTTACATAAAGAAGGACGTCCTTGCCTGCAAAAGCCTGTGTAAGACTAGGGTCAGTCGGCAGAGTTTTAAGCTGTTCTTCAGTAAGTGCCATTTCTTTTTACTCCTTTTGCTCAATCAAAAAATTAAAAACTACTTTACCGTGATAAGCGGTTATGCCGTTTTCGTATGCCTCCCCTTCGATAGAGGAGTCTATGAGGTCAACGGCTAAAACGTTAAAATCAGACATTTCCGGACGGCGTATGGTTAAGAGATGGACCAGGTCATCCATGATTTCGTTGCACTCTCGCTTGCCAGCCTCGGTGGACCACACGTCCATTTCCTGCGTGATGAGGTGGATAGACTGAACCTTGTTGATAAGGTCAGGCTTGTCCTCCTGCTTCCCGAGCCAGATGTAAGGAAATTCCTCTTGGCCCGTAGGTATAAAATCATGCACCGGCACGGGGTCGCCGGAATCTGTTTCAATAGCCCCGTTGATGAGGTTGTAAAGCCCTTTTTGCAGGGCGTTAAGGGGGAGTCTGTAAATAATCATGCCCTTGTCACCGCCTCTCGAACCTTGGCCTCAAACCTTGGCCGCTCGGCATCCATAGCCGGTTTCATGAAAGGCCTTGCCTTTCTGGCCGGGATGTTGGCCCGGGTAAAAAAGTAACCCGAGCCCCCGGGATGGAGGGCCTTCTTTTTAACCGGCATAAGGACGGGGACCGGCCCGGCGCCGTTTTCCACCAAGTGAGCCGTTGGCTCTTTGGTGTAGACGACGCCGACGGTGTTGGTTGGGGTGTCCTCGAAGCGCATCCGGATAGACTTTTTTAGAGCCCCGGTGCGCACGGGCACCCTTTGAACAGCGCCTGCAAAGACGCTCTCCGTGCTGTCTTTTACAATCTTGCGGATGCTGTCGCTTGTCCTCTTGTCGTAAGAGTCAAGCTGTCTCAGGCAGTTAAAGACTGCCTGGGAAATATCCGCTTTGACGATAAAAGTCGCTTTCCTAGCCACGATGCACCACCGCCTTGCAGGTCATTGTAACCTCGCCGGCCACGGAGTAGTCCAGATTTAAAATCTCATAGGTCTGATTTTTGTAGATTACGGTGCAGGACTCATCAAGTCCTGCCAAGGTCTTGATGGTAATGCCTTGAGTGACTCCCGAGATGGGACCGCCGCCGGCATTGCCCGCCCAAAACTTGGCGGGATGAATCATAGCCCAGACGGTCGCCAGTAAGGCAGGCTTCCCTTTGCGGTAGCCGCCCTGGCCGTCAGAGACTTTGGCCGTCTTATACACCTGGATGCGCTTGTTGCGCTCCCCTACCCTTGTCGTTTTCATCACTGGCCTCCTGCCTGCTGTTTAGCTCTGATCTGAGCGACTAGCGCCATGACCGCCATGCCTTCAATTTCGGAGCCGGAAAACAGCAGGTCCGGGTTGGTCAGCTGCCGGGAGGTCAGAGTGACGAGGAGATTAACAAAGAGAGGGTCGTCATAGTCTGCTTTGCACCCGGCGTTGGTTAAGTAAGTTTCCGCGCCTTTTGCATAAAGCATGGCGTTTGCAATTTCCTCTTCGCTGTCGAGGTGTAAGAGTCTCGACAGCTCATCTTGGCTAATCATCCAGTCATCCCTCCTTTAGACTTATGTACCGGTGCCGGAAGCGACTGTGGTGCCTTTTTTGACTCTTAAAAAGCCCTTAAAAGCTACAACGTTGCCGCCTGCATAGATGCGGGATTTGTAGGAGATCATGTCCTGCTTAAACTTGAAATCGGTGGATTTCTGCACGTCAAGCGGGGAAAATGCCACCAGTTTGTAGCTTTTAACGTCGCCATAAGCCATGCAGTAAGCACCTGCAGAAGTCTTGCTGTTAGAAACAGCGGAGCAAGCGGAGTTAATGAAGAACGGTACGGAGTTAATAGTACCGAAGCCTCCGCGGTTTACGATGTTGTAGAAAGGCTTGCCGTCAGCAGAGCGGACAGAAGCGAAAGCTTTGAGGTCTTCTTTGGAAAGAATCAGGGCCGCCTGAGATTCCACAGATTCATCGCCGCCGTAGGAGAACACAATGTCATCCAGGGTGGTGTTGCCAATAGCGGAAACAGTAATGTCAGATTCGGCGGGGATAGCGTCGCACTTAATGGAGAAGATACCGGTCAGATGGCCCGCGGTGCCGTCGCCCAGCATGATTTCTTTTGCCAATTTCTTTCTGGTGGATTTGGTCACACTGCCTTCGACAAAGGCGGCATAGTCAGCGGCTGGCAGTTTTTCCACTTCGTCCGTGATTTCGGAGTAACCGGTAATTTTAGATTTGGTGATTTCTGCATAGCCAAAAGCAGCATCGGTGTCAGCCAGTTCCGCGCCTTCTGCGGTGTAATTGCCTTCCGGGGAATCTTTAGCGTAGGGCTGTTTAAAAGATTCGCCGCCCTGCAGTTCCATATAGTCGACAGCATCGAGCAGGGAGGAAACCTGCTGGAAGGTGTCGTTAATGGTGGCGGAATCAAGATGCGGCAGAATGATGCTGCCGGTGGCAACAGTAAGGGAGCGGCCTTCTTTGAGGTCCCTGCCGCGCTGTTCCATCTGTTCCGCGGTGCGGCTCTGGCGGCCTTCTGCGGTTACAGTAAAGCCGGCGCCTGGTTTAAAGGACCTGTTTTCCGGCGCCTGATTCTGTGCTTCGTGTTCGGCGTGTTCATTGACTGCCTGGGTGCGGGTATCCGGTTCTGCAGTCTGTGTGGGAGCCGGCGCCTGTGCGTTTTCAGCGGTGCGCTGTACTTCTGCGGTGCGGGCTTCATCCACAAGGCCCTTCATAAATTCAATGCCGGCGGACAGGTCCTTAATCTGGCCCTGCAGGCTTCTGAGTTCGTTCACGTCCTGGCTCGCTTCGGATTTCTTCACCAGAGCGGCACGGGCATTTTTCTTTGCTTCGATTTCTTCGAGCAGTTTCTTGATGTTCATGTTTTTAACCTCCTAAAATACGATTCTGGATTTTAAGCATTTCGATTTCGTTAGCAGTCTCCACTGCCTTTCGCTCTTCCTCCCGCTTGCTCTCCAGCAGCTGGCGGGCATTATCCAATGCCTCTTTATCGGACCGAGCCGAAATATCGGTATCCTCATAGGCCGGGAAGGTCACAGCAGACACTTCGTAGACCTTAGAGATTTTATTGATAGTACGTTTAGGATGGTCCTCATCAGACCAATCCCAGGTATCCTCAGCGACTACAAAACAAAAGGACATGCCGTCCACATCGCCCCGGGAGATGGCGGAGTAAAGGGCCGCCGCCTCCGGATTATTTCTGGTGTCCAGTTTGGCATCAATTAAAAGGCCCTGGTCATCAATGGACAAGGTCATGGTACTGGAGCCGTTATTGCGACGGCTTCTTGCCAGCGGCACCTTATCAAAGTCATGGTTGGTGAGGAGCGGCACGTCAGTTAAATCGCATCCTTCAAAGGCGCCGCGTTCAATGGTTTCATCAAACCAGTCTCCAATAGAGGTGGTCTGCCCAAACACGGCGGCATGACCTTTGACTTCACGGATGCCGTCATCCTCCACGCCGTCAGCCCTGTTTTCAATGGCCATGATGTCGGGAATGTTAAAGCGGCGCTCGACTTTACCGCACATGCTCCGCTGGTTCTTCTTATTCTTCTTTCCCATCAGTTTCTCCTTTCTTTGACTTACCTAAGTCACCGGATTTTGACATGCTGGCCTGGTAACTGTTGGCCAGCGTGGAATCCACATAGTTGAGGGACCTGAAACGACGATTCCCATCAGGCACCGGCTCCATGCCAAACATTTCGCGGGCCTCGTTGACGGAGACCATTTCAATCCTTGTGCCAAGGTCAATAAACTTGATTTTCTGTTCGTTCGTAAGGAAAGCCGCCCGGTTGCAATAGGTCTTGAGCCAGTGACCAAGGTCGAGTTCTCTCTGACTAAAAAGGCAGGCGCTCATGGCCTGCTCGAATTCGACTTGAAAATCCTCTATGCACGTCTGGAAAAAGGCGTCATACTGTTCAGGCGTATAATCGCCGGAAAGCACCGCCGTGGAAATGCCGTAGCGCTCCTGGATGACGCCTTTCAAAAACTTGAAAATAGCATCATCAATATGGGCCTGCTGCATGTTAACAGGCGTAAATTCGCCCGGAAGGTCTGTGGCCACAATACCCAGCTGGGAGGATTTGATGTGGTCCTCAAAGTCATCCCGCATCTGTTGCAGAGTGTCTCGGTCCACGATGGTCTTGGCATGGTAGATGCCGGTTATCTTAAGACTTGCCTCCAGGCTCTTTGGCACAGTATCGAGCATGGAGCCCAGGGCGCCCACGCTCTTCTGCAGGTCCCTCACGTCAGGCCAGCCAAAGTCACTCCCGCCGCCAATGATGAGGTTCTTGCCGCGCCTCCACTTAAGATGCACAAGGTCTCGATAAGGGAGAATGTCATAGCCGCCAGAGCGCCAGCGGAATTTAATCTCCCAAATGTCTCCTGCATCATCGGTACCTATTTCAATCTCCGTAGGATTGAGCGGCCACAAAGCTTTAAAGTACTTCGTATTGTTCCCATGGCTGTCGGTTATCCAATCAAACTCAGGATAGATAAAGCAGTTGCAGTCCTTCATGCGCAGCCACGTGCAGGCCCGAAGGAAGTCGCTCGTGGTCTGCAGGGGATTAGGCTTTGCCCTAAAGAGCCTTGTCAGTTCATCGTTCTGACGCTTGACGGAGTCATCTCCGAGCACCACGGACATAACGGACATCTTGCCAATCTCTCTCGCCACCCTGTCGATGCAATTATTGACGTAATCACTGGCATAGATGTCCTGGCCTCCATAGGAGGTGACAGCGGTGCTGTCATTCAAGAGGCTCACCAGCATGCTCTGCTTGGTTGCGGCGCCGAATATTTTTTTCAGATAATTAAACAGCACTTTGTCCTCCTTGAGTTGCCAAATAATCTGTCTTGTACCGCAGGTAAGCGGCGACTGCTATGATGTACCCCAATGTTCCGTCGATGCGGTTTTTACTCTGTCCAAACTTTTTAACAGGCATCATCTGACCGATGTTATTGAGCCGGATGGCGGTGTTGGTAAGGCACCACCGGTCAACTGGGTTGTTGTTGTAGTTAATCATGCGCTCTTTAAGATAGCTCTCAAGCACTGACATAGGACCGGAAAGGCTGTTGAAGTCCATCCCTATTCTCTCCAGCACATCAGCGCCGAATAACTCGACAATACCTTTTTTAAAGTCCTGGGAGTGCCAGTTATCGTAGCCGATTTTAAAGGGCACGAGATGATAGTTGACATAGAGATTTTTAAACCAATCCACCACCATGGAATCATCTACTTCGGCGCCCGGGCAGATGGTAACAAAGCCTTGCTTTGCCCATTCGTTATAGTCCTTCTTTTCAGGGTTGAGGCCGTTATCCTCCAGGATGGCGTTGGCCTTGATTTCCGGAATGAAGTACATGGCCAGGCTTTTGAGCAAGCGGGTAGTGGGATCCACGAAGAGCGCCCTGGCGCAGCAGAGGTCCGTGGTCTCAGCAAGGTCCACGCCGCCCAGGTAGTACTGTCCTTTAAGGTCTGCAAGGTCAAAGGTCTCGGGATTATTGATGGCCGCCATATCAAGCCACGCAGCGGCGCTGTTCTGTTTGATGTTAAAATCCTTCGCAAGGACAAAGGATTTTGTAGCGGCGTTGTTCCTCGCTTCATTAACCATCTGACGAAGGAAGGTCCATTTCTTGATGACGCCCAGGCCCGGATTCGATTTGTACCAAGATTGCTCGTCCTGCCACAACTCTTCCTCGCTGTCCTGTTGGTAGAGAAAAATCAGCCAGCGGGAGCGGTGGGATTCATCCATCAGCACCTGCTGTGCTTCTTCCATCTCTTCATCGAGGTAGCCGTTATCAGTAAATCCTTCGGTGGTGATTTCAATGTAGAGAGGCTCGTCCTGCGTGGATAGCGCCTGCCGGATTGGCATTACCAGGGTGTTGTCCTTCATTTCGTGTACTTCATCCACGCAGCCTACCTTGATGTTCTTACCTTCCTTGGCGCTTGTACGCGCGGAAAGTTTCTTGATACTGCCCTTGTTCTGGAAAGAAAATTTACCCTTTGCATGTTTTCTTGCCTTGTTCCCCCAGAAGAGGCCTTTAAGATTTCGATGGGTGCACCGGGCAATCTTGGGACTTGCCTCTCTCATGGCGTCGGTAGCGTCAAAGAGGATACTGGCCTGGTCATAGTCATTGGAGCCGAAAAGGATATTGGTCCCCATTTCGCCGCACACCCACTCGGCAAGAGAGATGGCGGAAATAAGCGGTGACTTGCCGTTCTTTCTGCCGATGCAGAGCAGGAGGCGTTGAAAGAGTCTGACAGGCTTCTTCAATTCCTCATCGTAGATTTTGAAAGAATACAGCGCTTCAATAATCGCCTTCTGCCAGATAGTCAGGATAAAAGGCTTTCCGGCAAAAGGCGCCTGGGCGTGCTTGCATTCCCGTTGGATAAAGTTGATGCGCTTGTTGGAGTCTGTGAAGTCCTTTATAACTTCATCGTCCTGCAGGAGCTCCAATAGTTTCTGCATCTGCAGCTTAATCAGAGCGCCGACGATGTACTTCCCTGACTGGATGCCCGCCCAGTAACGAGTTATCCAGCAATCATCCTTACTCGTAATCGTCGAGTCCGGAATCATCGTCGTCATCCTTTTTACCAAGGACCTTCGCCAGCTTGAAACAGATGTTTGCATAATTGGCCCTTACCTTGGGAAGGACCTTGCTCACCGGGGTTTCCTTCTGCAGTGCCGGGTTCTGCGGGTTCATCTTGACAAGGCCACTTTTTTTAACCTCTAGGTGTAATGTGTTTAATTCCACTCGAAGGCGGGCGGCTTCCCAAAACATTCCATCCAGCAGGGCCAGCATATTGGCGTCGCAGTCGGCAAAGAGATTCTTGAGCCGGTTGTACTCAGCTTCTTCTGGGTCGATTGTCGGCGCAATCGACGTGCAGTCTTTATCAGTCTTTTTCATCGTCGGCCCTCCTTTCGGGGTCTGGTTAATTTTTAAGGGAAAAAAGTCGAATTTTCGGTTTTAATCGAAAACATCTGTCCCGCCCGGTATTGATTCTGGGGAAAAATTTTTTCGATGGCGGGGGGTGGTTTAATTTATTTTTGATAAGTTTCAAACCATTTAACAATATATTTTTTCCATTCATCAGCGAAGATGCCTCGAGCTCCCGCCGCCGCTAAACATTCGTCCATGCTTGCCTCGGCCATGACAGCGGTGCCCCCCGTCTGCTTAAGGATGGCCTCCCGCATCCCCCGCAGAGGAAAGCCGCCTACAATGTAGGCGTCATGCCAGCCGCCGTATCTTGTCTTGACTTGGTTGAGGAGGTCATGGTAGATGGCAAGGACGTTGCTTCGGAGGCAGTCCGGCTTGTCGTAGAGGTCAAGCCCTGAGACTGCCCGGTAAAGCATGTCCATGTCGATTATCAAATCACCGCGAGTACTCATCTGGTTTACAAGCGTCGACTTGCCGGAACATGGTGGCCCATAAATCAGAAAGACTTGTCGCTCATGTTTGTGGCCGAACCTCTCATGCTCAGCGTTGTGGCAGTCAAAGCAGATGAGCTCCACGTTATCTGGATTGAGTGCTACCTCAGGGTTGTGCACATTATCCTTTGTCAAAGGGATTATATGGTGGCCGATGAGCTCTGCGGTATTGAACGTCATGTCCTTACCGCATCGCTCGCACTTAGGCCCACGCTTGATAATCAGCTGCCACCTCAGGTCCTTCCACTCTTTCGAGTTATAGAACCGGGCCGCCCAAGCCTCAGCCATTAGTAGTCACCCCATTCAACCGGCTTCCTGTGTTTCAGCCAGAAGATGGCCGCCGTTGCGTTGGACGGTATCCATTTCTTTACCACTTTGGTCTCCACAGACTTCATGGGCTCCCCATCCCCGTCAAGCAGGGGCTCTCCTTTAGACGTCTTCGCCTCCCGGGTAAAGGTAGTCACTTCATCCACGTAGTAGCCTCTCGCAGATTTATACACAGCGTTTTCAACTCGCCTGTCCGCGACTTCCTTCCCCATCCGCAGGGCTTCCGCAATTTCAGGATGCTCCTTCTTCCAGGTGTAAAAGGTCTGCTGGCAGACTCCCAGGTGGTCCTTGTCTCTAATCTGGGCGTCGGACAGGCCGTCCAGGGCCCATCCTTTAATCTTGTCCAGACCTTCGGGCGATACCCATTTGGTCCATTTGGCTTCCATGTCCTCCGCCTCCTCTCAGGCAAAACAAAAGCGCCGCCCCATTAGGGACCGCGCTCTTGCATAGTTCTTTTATTTTATTATATCACATAGTGCAAGATGCAAACTCAGTAAGATTATGTAAAGTCATGTAAAGTCAGAAAGAAAATGATTGCTTTCTTCCTCGGCCTCCAGATAGTCCAGTGTTTTCCGGCGGCGGTAGTCAAGCGTCTGCCTGGTAAGCCCATAGGCTTCGGACAACTTTACCCAGTCCAGCCCGTCATAATAACGGGCCAGAAGCAGAAGCCTGTCCTTCTCTTCGGGAAGCCTGGAGATAATGCCCTTAATAGCCTGCTGGCTTTCCGTCAATCGTTCGGTGTGCTCCTGAAGTTTGGCGTCGATGTCCTTAAGTCCGTCCTCTAGATTGATGATGACATCGGACAGGTCACGGCTCTCACCGCCGCAAATCTTGACCTTGTCATAGCTCACACCTTTGAGACCGGTGCAGAGGTCAATCCTTCCTTTGCGCATAACGCCCAGGACGCTGATGGACTCCCTTTCGTAGATGACCGTGCTGCGGAGATACTCAAGCCGACGTTCCACCGGTGGCAGCTTCCTATTTTCTTCTAACATGTTTGGCCCCCTCTTCGGTGATGCTGGTGTAGCAGACTCCCGTCTTCCTGTCGGCAATAATCAAGTCATTCATCAACTGGTACCCCGCCTTCTTTACCAAGAAGCGAACGGTGGCGATAACTCTAAAGGCTGTCATGGCGCGGTTCTCTCTTGCCGCCTCCTTCTGCTCTTTCTGATATTTGGCAAGCACCTGTTCATAGGTCGGGTCGCTGTGGTAATGCACATTGCGATGCAGTCCTTCTTTCGGCATCAGTCCCTCCTATTCCACGCCTTCACGGCGTCAGTTACGTCAAGATACTTCCGGCCTTCTGAGGCAATGCACCTCGGGTCCTTGCAGGCCACGGAGTAGAGTGCTTCGCCACGTCCTCGGTAGATGATGATTCCCGCATCGCCGCCGCAAAACGGACAACGTTCAAGTTTTGCTTTCTTTACTGTCTCATCGACTTCCTTCTGCTTGTAATAGGCAATCGCTTCTTCGGCATAAGATGGCGTCATGGTCTCACCTCTTCCTCGGGTCAATAGGCACGCCATGAAGGACGTCCACGGACCACTTCATGTACTGCAGAGCTTTTTCCATGTCCTTGAGTTCCGTGCCTTTAAAGCGGGAACGAAGGATATACTTTAGGGCGTTGCCCTTGCAGAAGCCGTAGAGCTCCTTGGCGTCAAAGTACATCTGCATAACTTCGATTGGCTCCTTCTCCGCAGTCTGGTAGTGCTTCTGGTCAACGGCGGCGCCGGTGTCCTGCTTCTTAAAAACCATAGGGCTCTTAGGAATTTCACTTTCTTGGATTTCATGTAAATCAGCAGGCTTCACGCCAAAGTCCTCACATGTTAAAGGCCTTTCACACTGAACGCTCTTTTTATGCTTCAAAAGATTTCTAGCATATTCCTTTGCTCTGGCCCGAAGGTCTTTAACATCACAGAACATATCATTATCCACAATCCATTCAATTTGTTTAAAGGTGCTTTCCTCTACATCAATAGGAAGCCCATCGGGCAAGGCAGACATGGCCTGCCCTAAATAATCTGCTTTACTCATTGCTGATTTTTCAGGGATCATAATCATTTCCTCCATTCCCAAGTGCTGTCAATCAAGCAGGAAATCCAGCCACGGTCAAGCAATGCGGCCAGCACTTTCATCTGGCTCATCGTCAGCTTCATGGCGTTTTCCTTGTCATAAGATACAAAGCCGTTGTACCAGACAAGAATAAAATTTGTAAAACCTTTCTTCCTCAGCCATTCGGCGCAGTCCATATGGCTGGGGCTAGCTAGGAAGATGAGGCCGTTATCGGTCACCACGATTTCGCAGTAGTTGATAAAGTGCTCCTTGTTGGCCTTTACCATCTTTAAAAATTCGTCCAGAGTAAAAGCTATATGCCGGTATCTTTCGTAAGGATTCATATCAGTACCATCCTTCGATTTCTACACCGGCCTCGTCCTTGAGGCACTTAGCCAATTCCTGCAGGGTGATGTAGCCTTCCTCATAGCACTTGTACTGTTCCAGGCAGAGGTCAACGAATCTCCCCACTCTTCCTTCTTTTTTCATCAGAAGGCCATATTTGTCGTGAATGACCATGGACGGAAGGGCAAGCATTAGGTAGAATGCAAATTTGCACCCTTTCTCCGTGGCTTCCTCTTTCATACAGTCAATGTCCGACTGCTTGAGGGAGACCATGGGGTCCTTCTTCTTGATGCCTAAACGGCGTCTTTCCTGTCGGTTCATTTTAGTCCTCCTTTCCTGGAATCTTATCCACTGACAGATAACTGAGCGACCGCCGCAAAGATTTAAATTCCTCAAATTCCTTCCGGCTGAATTCAGCGGTCACAGGGAAGCGCTCAAAGTAAAGGGAAAGCTTGTACTGCGGCGCTTTATCAAAGCGGTTGATGTAATAAAGGGCTCTCTGCGTGCACTCGGAAATCTCGCGGTACTTGGCTCTTAAATAGTCGTTTTCGGCGTTGATGTCGTGCACGCGATCGATACTGCATAGGCTGATGGCAACCGCACCGGCTACGAAGCCCATAAAAATAAGGATGATAGCGGTGATGTAACTCATTTTTGAACCTCCTTTACAAGCATCTTGACGGCGTCCATCATGGCATCCTGGCCCATGCGTTTTGCCTTAAGGGCCGCCATGACGTGGGTGTCCAGTGTTCCCTCAGCCACAAGATGATGGATAACAACGGGCTCCTTCTGCCCCTGCCTCTGGAGTCTTGCGTTTGCCTGCTGATACTGCTCCAGGCTCCACGTCAGACCAAACCACACGATGACGTGACCGCCTGCCTGTAGGTTGAGGCCATAACCGGCGCTTGCAGGATGTGCCAGAAGCATGGAAATCTTTCCTTCGTTCCAGGCTCTCACATCGTCGGAGCTTTTGAGCTGCCTGGCCTTGGGAAACTTCTTGAGGATCCTTGCAAGGTCGCTCCGGTAGGAATAGAAAACCAATATCGGATTACCCTCGTTGGTGCTCACGATGTCGGCCAGGGCATCCAGTTTGGCATTATGAACCTCAATCATCCGGCCGTCGTTGTCATAGATGGCGCCGTTGGCCAGCTGGAGAAGCTTGTTACTGACAGCGGCGGCGGATAAGGCGGTAATCTCCTCGCCCTGCATTTCTATGATGTACTCTTTGGCCATGGCGCGGTAGGCGTCCATGCTGGCCTTGTCCAGCTTGACAGGGATAGTCACCGGCGGCAGGACGTCGGGCATGTTTTTGTAGTCCTCGCTCTTGAGAGAAATGCAGATGTCGGAAATCTTGTCATAGATTTCTTTTTCCGCCGCCGGATTCCTTACCTTCCAGCTGTAGACGATATCCTGATTCCGCTTGTCCGGCAGGAAATAGTTTGACCGGAAAGACGTAAGGCTTTTACCCAGACGCTTACCGCCATCCAGTAAGTACAGCTGCGCCCAAAGGTCCATGAGGCCGTTAGGCCTCGGGGTTCCGGTCAGAAGGACTATCTTCTTGAAGCATCCCCTTACTCGCCTGATGGCCCGCCACCTCTTTGTCTTGGAGTCCTTGAATGACGTGCTTTCGTCAAGAATCAGCATGTCGAAGGGCGGCTTGTAATGCGTCTGCTCCATAAGCCAAACCACGTTTTCGCGGTTGATAACGTAGATGTCGGCCTTTTTGTAAAGCGCCCTCAGCCGCTCCGTCTTGCTCCCCAGAATGGTGGAGAAGCGGAGGCAGTGAAACTGGTCCCACTTCTGGGCCTCATCCTGCCATGTAGCCTCGGCCACGGTCTTTGGCGCCACAATCAGGACGCTCCCGATTTCGAAGCGGTTGTACATTTCCTCCAGGATGGCGGCCAGGGAAATGGATGTCTTCCCAAGGCCTCAACCCATGCCCAGAAATACACCGGTACCTGGATTTTCTACAATGTGTCTGACCACTGCTTTTTGGTACGAATGTAAGTTGAGCATCATAAGGCATCGCCTCCCTTCTGTCTGCAGAGCCTACGGACAAGTGCCTTTGCCGTGTCCTTGTTGTCTACGACAGCTACCCGGTGCCCCTGATAATAAAGGTAAAGCAGGATAAAGCGTTGCACCGGCCTGGGCTTTCCTCCGGGTCTTTTGAGTTCCACGAAGCAGGTCACACCTCCAGGGAGAATGATAATCCTGTCCGGCACGCCTGCTGATGCGGGAGAAACAAACTTGAAGGCCTTGCCGTGGTTCTTTCTGACTTCTTTCACCAGATACTTTTCAATGTCTCGTTCATTTTGCATAAAATCTCACCTTTTGCCCTCCTGCGAGTGCTTGCCTCGTTGGCAGAGTGTAAACAGGTAAACAGATTTTTCGAGGTTTATATAGATATAGCGATTTAGGGGCCTATTTTTTCCTTAGGCCCCTAATTCCCCTATTTCATATATCTCATATATAAATCTGTTTACACTGTTTACATATACAGAATATATAGATAGATACGGGGAAAAATCTGTAAACAGAAGGTGTAAACGAAATTTTAAGTTCGTTTACAGAAAAATATTCTATAAGTACCCTCTGTTTACATGAGACCTATTTCGGACTACTCTGTTTACACTTTTCAGGCGAAATCAGGGTGCTATAAAAATTAGATTCACAGTATAAATATACATCCACTGGCACGCCGTCAAATTCTATTCCGGCATCCATGGAGAATATGGCAATATACCTTTTCCACGCCGCTCCCACATCGGGCCTGTGCGCCTGATACCATTCCTGCAGCCTCAGAATTATCACGAAGATTTCGTCCCAGGTCCTCAGGTTGAGAATCCGGGCAGAAAATGTTCGCACTCCTTCGGTCTGTAAGATGTTTAGGTAGGCGTTCTGGATGCCACTCCCATTGGCGTAGTTCATGACACAGAACCGGAGGCCCCGAGGCCCGAAGACCACGATGTTTCCATTATCCTGGGTGTAATCCCAGTCCTCATTCTGCAGGGCCTTTAAGAAGGCCCCCTTTCCACGTAATTTCATGTCAATCACTTCCTTAAAAAGCTTCTCTGGATTCCATAAGGTCCAAACCTATGCGTCGGCCCCAGCTGCCATCCCAAGATATTAATCAGGATGGCACTGAGTTCCCGGCTGTCTTTATTAGTAAATCGGGATTTATCCTGGCCGAAGGCCTCGCACCAGATTTCCAATGTACAGACGTACTCCCGTTCTTTATAAGGGGCATCCTTGGGCCTTTCTTCGTACTTTGCAAAATATTCCTGCCTGTTAAAAATGTCGGTCTTGTCCCATCCCATCGGAAGTTCTTTGCTGAGGTAGTCCTCAATCATTCCGGCCTTTTCGCTTCCTTCCGTAAGGTCCGACTGAATCTTACGGGCTTCCTTCTCTGCCTCAGGCGTCAGAAGCAGGCTGTGAAAATCCATATTTCTGTCAAACTGGCGCAGAAGTTCCTGCTTTTTCGCCTCGTCAAAAGTGGCAGGGTTGATATTCCTTTCTCCGCAGTACACAAAGAAGGCCTCGAAGGACTCCATCGCCCAGGTGGCTCTAACCTCTGCCCAGATGAGGCCCCTCTTTGCTTTGAGCTCCTCCATCTTTTCTACGGTGGTCATTACCACGTTGTCGGGCGCATATTCTTCGCCCTTTCCTACGCCGCACATGACCGGCCAGAATCGGCGGCCTCCGGTGCGGTCTTTAAGAAAGATAGTGTCATTCGTAGTGCCTGCAAAGACGCACTGCCTTGGAAATTCCTGTGTGCGCCGACCGTAGGCCATGCGGAATTTATCAGAAGGCCGGCTGAGGAAAGCTTTGATTTGGTCATTGTCTGCCTTGTTTGAGGCCTGCATTTCGGAGAGCTCTACAATGCTTGTTCCCTGGATCTGCTCCATGGGGTCCTTACCGGAAAAGCTGGCGATGCTGTCGTTGAACCAGTCGCCGCCCAGAATCTTTAGAAACGAGCTCTTGCCTATCCCCTGAGGGCCGCTGAGGACAAGGCACTGGTCAAATTTGCAGCCAGGCGAGTAGACTCGAGCCACCGCGGCCTTAAAGAAAATTCTTGTAACCTCCCGAACAAAGGGAGTGTCCTTTGCTCCCAGATAGTCCACTAGAAGTGTAGGCACTCGCTCCACGCCGTCCCATGTGAGGCTCTCGAGGTAGTCCCTTACGGGGTGGAAACGGTTGTCCATCATCACCTCCGTCAACACGTCATCCACCAGCGCCCGCTTGTCTATCTTGTAGTGCTTGCTGAGGTAGTTACGAAGGCAGGCGTCGTCGGTGTCGGACCAGATGGGCGCACCATCGACTTTGCGCCAGGGGACGTCACCCTTAAGCAGGTAACGATGGGAAAAGAGGTCGAGCCCGAAGCGGTCCTTGAGAAGCGGGTCATTCGTCATAATTAGCTTGAGGTTGTCCACGCTCTGGGCGATGTGAAGATTGTTCCCCTTTCCTTCCATTTTGAGGTTATCGGTCCATGAGGTGTCCAGGTCCTTTTCATCCACGCCTGAGTCTTTAAACATCCCCCGGATTTCCGCCGTTTTTTCGCTGTTGTACTCCTTCATGGTGGCTTTGTCTTTTTTCGCAAAGTCCATCATGGCGAGGTAAGACGGCAGGCGGTTGAACGGGGTGTCCGGTTTGACGTTGAGGTCGAGGCCCCTAAACTTGTGGATTCTGAGGAAGTCAAAGGCGTTATGCTCTTCTCCTCCTGCGGGGTCCGTGGAGTGGTGGGACATTGCGAAACGTCCCTCCTCGTAGATGACAAGGCCCCCAGAGGTGGAGCCTTTGGCGTAGGTCCAGCGGTTCTCATCATTCGTGGGGATGTATACATCCGGAAGGAAAGTAGTAATCACATCCTGGATAGTGTAGGCCCTGCAGAACGCTCCTATTAACCCGGGCTTTTCCCGCGGGTCCTCCGCTTTGGATGCCGTCCTTTTAATGGCGGCTTCCTTTGGATGGAGCGGCCAGGAGGCTATGTCGTGCCAGTCATCGTACTCACCCAGAATCTTGTCGGCGTCCATGATGGGCCCGTCGTTGTACTTAAAGACGTAGACGCCGTCAACTGGCGTGGAAGGAAAGTGCATGAGGCGCTCAGGCTCGAAGGTTGTCGGGTCCATGGCGTCCATGCCGATTCTTTCCGCCGCCTTCCTGGCAATGGCCTGGTACTCATCCGGCGTTACCGGACGGCTAAGGGGCATGATGATGCGGAGGCGTGGTCTTTCCGGCGTATGGCTGTGGGTGGAGTAAAAACACCATGCGCCGTTACCGAGTTTAGCAGGCAGGGCATCGGGAAAGTCCTTCGTGCCGCTGTCGGCGTCGAGCGTTAAGAGCTGCCGGTACATCACATTGGTCTTGAGGCGCCGGCCGTCTTTGAGCCTTCCGCCTACGAATCCGCCCACATCCTTTTTTGCGTCCTTTTGGGGCTTTGAGAATTGGTGGTACTCTGCCACGGTCTCCCCGGTCCTTGCGGTCTTAGAGAGCCGCTCCGCCATCTGGCTCCATGTGACTTCTCGCTGCCGCCACACCTTGGCAAAGCGGTGCGGCGCCGTGGAGATAGTCACCTTGATATCGTTTTTGAGCTTAATTGACATTTGCAGCTGTCACCTCCTCCATGTCCAATGTAGTGACGGCAAACCTTTTGCGGCGTGCCCAGTTTTTGATGATTGTGAGCATCTCGGGGTCTTCTCCCACAATCCTGTTGCATGGGAGCTTTGCCTGCACGATGGCCTTTTGCCTTGGATTGACTTCGATGCATACCTTTGCCTGCCCTTTGACGAAGTAGGCAAGCACCACCGCCTTGCAGTCCTTATGGGTTCCCGCGCAGTTATGGAAGAGCGAGCCCCACGGGAAGCCCCGGGAGCCAAAGAAACTGAAAAAACTGAATCCGCATCGGGTGTGCAGCGTCAGGACGGGCTCCCGTCCCCTGCCGTCAGGGTCCGGGAGGTGCTCGCCACTGGTGTCTGCGGGAAAGCGGATTACATCATAGAGCTCCTTAGCGTGCAAAGTTGCTAAAGTTTTCATGATGCCACCTCACTTTCTTAGAAAAGGTCGTCCAGGCTGTTATCATTGGCAGGCTCTTCGGCCTTGGTTTCCTGCGGTTTCGGTTCTTCTTTCGGAGGTTCTTTTACCTCTTTCGCCTTTGGTGTTTCTGCCGGTTTTTCAAGCGGCGCATCAAAGAGCGTGGGCGCCGGTTCTTCCTTCGGCTTCTCCTCAGTCTTGGGTTCTGCCTTCTTCCTGGGCGCTCCCTTGCGCTTCGGGGTTTCTACCGGCGCATCCTCTGCAGTTTCTTCTGCTGGCTCGCCGTTCTGAGCGGCCTGCCATTCGAGAGCTGCCATGATGATGTGGGAGGCGTCGGCGCAGTCCTGACAGTACTTGATGGCCTTAATGACCGCCACCTGCTTTTCTTCGGATGCGCCTTCCTCCGCCAGATGTTTTTTATACTTTTCCAGAACATTTACAGCCTGCCGGCCCATGTCGGCCTGCGAAATGAACATGCCTTTTGAGATTGCCATAATTAATCTCCTACCTTTTTGACTTTGCAAAATTCCGCCCAGTTAAAGACGGGGTGCTTCTGTGTGGCCATGTCGTACATCATGGTTTTGATGAGTGTTACCGCTTCCCCTTCGGTGATGTCCTTGTTTCGGAAGGGGATTGTAAAGTACTGCGGAGCCTCTCCTTTGACATGGATTTCAAACTGCTGCTTGTAAGGGCCGAAGTCAAAGGTGATGCTGATAATGTCATCGACGTTAACGAGTTTGAGTTCTCTGTCGGTGTTCGTAAAAAGGAAATACCTGTTCATTTCTGAGGCCTCCCGTTGATGAATACGGAAATATCGTCATCCGGATTGGCGCCAAACTTGGCGCCGTTTTCCATGCTGATGAGAGCATCCTCATTGGCTTTCGCGTTGGTGATGATTTCTTCCAGTAATTTCTTCTGCCGGGTAAGTTCGGCCCCCGGCCGGGCCACCTCCTGCATGGATTTCAGAAGGTTTTCCGACTTCCGCAGTGTCTGCCGGTTGTCGCGGTAGATGCCGTGGATGTTGGTTACAACTTTATTCCATTTCATAAATCTATCTCCTATCTGTTAGTCACCCAGATGAGCTTGCTTTTCGCCCTGGTGGCGGCTGTGTACCGCCACTCGGAGCGGAAATTGGGGTTTTGCCTGTCGTCCCAGGAGTCGTCAATCACGACGATAAAAGGATACTCGGAGCCCTGGGCGGCGTGAGCTGTTATGACGTAGGCATAATCAAACTTGTCCCAGTGCAGATGCCTGAATAAGGTATCCCGTGCAAAGGCGGGTTCAAAGTCAAACACCGGTCGCCCCTTAGGCAGGGCTCTAACGTTCCTGGCGTAGCCGGTCATGCCGTTTACAAGGCTGAGTACTCCTATGTCCTCCGAGACGGTCTGCCGCTTCCAGTCGTTTTCCTTCCGGATTATCTTCTCCCCCTCGCGGAGGAGTCCTTCGTACCTGTTAGCTCTGCGGGCCTGCCTGTTGAGGATTTCCCTGTTGCGGTTGGTGGCGCAGATCATCTGGCTTGAGCAGGTAAGGAGCCTTGCAAAGTGTTTGACAAACTGTCCGTAGTTCAATACCTGGACGTTGTTATCCGACTTGAAGTCCTTTGCCCTGGGCGTCCATCCCTGCCTGAGCTTTTGCGCAAAGAGAGGGATGCTGTTTCCCTCGGCCTGCCTCATGATCTCATCAAGCGTCACATCGGGGTCCTTTAACAGATTTGAAAACCTGTCTCCTACTGGAGGAAGCTGCCCGGTGTCGCCTATGGCAAGGACCGGAATGTGGAAGCTGAGAAGGTCAGCCGCCACTTCGGAGCCTACCATGGACGCTTCATCTACGATGATAAGTGAATACGGCAGGGATTCTTTCAGGTACTTCACGAATTTCTTTCGATTGGTGACCGGGTCGACTTCCACCTCATAGCTGTAGATGGCTGAGTGGATGGTCTGTCCGGGCATGCCCTTCTGCCTCATGACACAAGCGGCTTTGCCGGTGTAGGCGCAGAAGAGGATTCTATCCTCTTCCTGCTCCAAGGTGTGTGCGATGGTAGTTGCCACCGTCGTCTTGCCGGTACCAGCATAGCCAGCAAGTTTGAAGATGGGCTCGTTCTGCTTTCGGTACCAGTTGGCGGCCATGTCTACGGCTGCCTGCTGTTTTGCATTAAGTTCCATAGTGTCCGCCTCCTAGTCCTTCATGTAGTAATAACCTTCAAATCCATCACTGTTCTTGATGAGCCCATCTTCCCAGGGCTCGTTCATGCACATCAGCCTTTTGACTTCCTCCAGGCTCCCTTCTCCTTCCGGCCGCTCCATGATGACTTCGTCGTGGACGTGCATCAGGATTTTGTAGCCTGCATTCTTCAGGCGGAGCATGGCGGCGGCGAGACTGTCACGGGCGCAGGCCTGTGTGATGTTTTCCACAAGCTTGCCGCCGTAGGTCTCGAGCCTCCCCCATTTTCGGGTGGTCTGTTCCAGCCCCTCATAGGTGAGGGCGTCTCGGTCAAACCGGTTTCGCTCAATGATTGGATGAAGGTAGATAAGAAGTCTCCCCGAAGGGAGCTTTACCAAAAGGCGGTCATCCCTGCATTGGAAGCCGATACTCGGGCTCCCGGGGAGGAACCAGGGCCGTGGATGCTCCTCCTTGAATCCCATGTTGAGCTGAGCCACGCGGCGCCTGTTGGCAAGAGCGCCTATGATAAGGTGTTTTTTGTCGTCCAGGCCTGCGTTGTGGATGAGGTCCTTGTAGCGGCCCATAGTCTCTGGCCTTACGTGGGAAAGCCTCTCCACTACTACCGCGAGCTTCGGGTCGGCGTCCAAGGTCCATGGCCTGTAGCCGTTTTTGGCGCCTCGGAGCTGTAGGACCGCATTAAATGCGCAGGCCTCTACGTTGGCCCAGAGCTGTGGGATGTGGGGGCTTGAGGCCCTCCACTTTTTGACAATGTCTTGCAGTTCGTCGTCTTTGAGCCCCATCCGGTCGGCGCCCATGGCCTTCAAGGCTCCGATGGAGCCCTGGTACCCAAGGGCGAGCTCTGCAATCTTGCCTTTTGCCCGGAGATGTCCGTTAATTCCGTGTTTTTCAACCGGCACCTTGAACATAGAGGAGGCACTGGCGCAATAGATGTCGCCGTTTTTAGCAAAGACTTCCCGCCGCCATTCTTCATGGCTCAGCCAGGAGATGACTCTAGCCTCGATGGCCGAGAAATCTTGCACAAGGAATCGGCTCCCATCCGCCGGAATAATAGCGGTCCTTACTAACTGGGAGAGCGTGTCCGGTACGTTTTCAAAGCAGAGCTCGAGGCCGTCCAGGTCATTGGCAAGGACAAGGTTTCGGGCGCTGTCCAGCTCTTCGGACTCCATATTGTTTCGGGGTAGGTTATGCAGCTGGACAATGCGTCCGGCCCATCTCCCTGTCCGCATGGCCCCGTAAAACTGGAACATCCCGTGCACCCTGCCGTCTGACGTGACCGCCTCCTGCATGGCCTTGTACTTTTGCACGGAGGTCTTTCCGAGCAGCTGACGGATGCGTAGAACCCGGGCTGTTGTCTCGTCTAAGGGCGTAGCTAGTAAATCAGCTATGTCCTGTTTGGCAAGGCCCCTGAGGGGCCTTTTGAGCCGTTTTTCAACCCAGCCTTTAAGCTGGATGACGCTGTTAGGATTAGGGAGTCCGGTAAGCCGCCGGGCTTCTTCCGTGAGCCTTGCTTTGTACTCGGAGCTCATGGAGATGGCATTATTAACCAGCGTCTGATTGATGCGGGCGCCGTTGCCATTAATCCCTTGGTCAAGCAGCCAGTACTTGTGCTCAGTCTCGGAGGGTTTGTAGCGGAGGAGCTTGTGCCTGATGGCCCGCTCCACCACCACATCCTGGCGGTTGTACTCGATATAGGTCGCCCACTTGTCCGGTGCGTCCTTTGGGTAATTGCGAGCCCCGCCGCCGTTGATGAGGCTTGGCTTGCAGGGCTTTGAAAAATAATTGATGAGCGCTTTGCCCCGTGCATCCTTTTGCTTGTCCTCTCCCAGCTTGAGGATCTGCGCCACATTGGCGAGCCCTGTCGGCAAAGAGTTGTACAGCGCAAGGATGCTTGAGCACTCCCAGCACTCGGTGGGCATGCCGGGGAAGTATTTCTTGAAACAGGTCATCTCGAAGTTGGCGTTGAACGCCGTCTTGAGAATCCTGTCGTCGTATAAGGCATCGATAAACCACTGGGGAAACTGCCCCCCTGTCTTAGTGAGGTCCAGCACCTCCACGGGCTCGTCGTCGAAAGCAAACCCGCAGAGAAGGATTTCAAAGTCGGGCGCGTCTACGTATTTGTAGACGCCGTACTTGATGTCGTTGCTGCTGAACGTCTCCAAGTCAATCCCCAGTGTTGCCACGGGGGCCATGGCTTACTCCCCGCTGTTTAAGGCGTCATTGAGCATTTTGGAGGCCTTAAATTTAGCCGCTTTGTGCGCCGGAACATTGACACTGGTGCCATTGGGGAGTCGCTTCACCATTTCCGGCTTTTCGACTTCTGTAAAGCTGCCCAAACCTACAATGGATACCCTGTTGCCTTTTGCAAGGTCCTTCCGCATGTAATCCACGAAGTTGGAGATGACTAAAGAGATAGCCTTTTTTGACAGCTTCTTTTCAAGCTGGTCATTATAGATTTTGCTGATAATTTCATTAGTAGTCATAATGCTATCCTCCCGATGCTTACTAGATTTTTAATGTAATTTGCAGATAGTCCTCTGTGTGAATGATTTCCGCTACTTCTGTCTGCAGAAGCTTTTCAACGCGTACATAGGGGAGCTGTGTTAAAGGCCCCTTGAAAATGGAGCTGCCGCGCGAAAGGTAGTAAGTAATGTTGATCTCCGGATTGTCTTTTAAGACAAGGAGAAGGTCCTGCAGTTTCATTTTTTACCTCCTTAGAAAAGGTCATCATCAGCGGCAGTGTTGTCCGTGGAGCCGTCAGAGAATCCATCGTCAAAGTCGGAAGCGGAAACGCTGACGCCGCCCAGGGCTTCACCGTCCTTCCACTTCTGAATAGCCACCAGTCCAACGCCGATGCCGAAGTTGCCGGAATGGCTGTAGCCATAAAACTGGAGGATTGCCCGGACATAACATCCGGAGAACACTTCGGCTTTGTCCAGAATCTCATTCCCGTGGCGGTCGAAGATTTTTGGCGGATTGGTTTCCTGCGCTTTGCAGTTGATAAAGAGGCTGTTTGCATAGGCCTCATCCTGTGGCCTGTCTTCGTCCCCATCTCTGAGCGGGATGCGGAGACCTTTGCTGTGGGCCTTAGACGGGCCGCCCAGCTTCTGAATGACCTTAGGGTCCTGCAGGAGCGCCTTAATCTTGGATTTGATGGCTCCGATTGTCTTATCATCGTCCTTGCCGATGATGAGGGAAGCAGAGTAGACGGGCTTGCCTCCGTTCATGGGCGCTTTTGGCTCCCAGATGTTGGCATAAGACAATCTAACTACACCGGTTAAAATTTCGTTATCTCTTAACATAATTATTCTTCTCCTTTTTCAAATACATTTTTTAATCTATCGGGGTCAGTCTCCAGTGCGGGCCGTTTATCGGACTCGGGCACCAGGGCGGGGCTCCGTTTGCCGGTCTCTACGATGCCATCAAGCAGTGTGTCCAGCTTCTTGGCGCCGCAGAGCTTTTTGAGCTCCGTCAAAGTCTGGAGAGTCTGCGGCTTATAAATCTCCTCAGGCTTGTAACCCGCTTCCAGAAGCCGTCCTGCGGCTACGTCGGGGTTGGTAATCTTTCTGACGGAGCGGCCTGCCACCAGTTTAAGGCCTAGAAGTTTCCTGCCGTCCAGTGCCTGCATGAGGGCGTAGGTCTCAATGTCCTCGAGCCAGCCTTTGATGCGTTTAGCTTTGAGAACGATGTCGGCCACTTCATCCGGCTGAAGCTCTGCGGGCGGCTTGAATGCTTCCTTGAGGGGCTCCGTCATGTAGTCAGCGTAGGCCCTGCAGACAGTTCGGCACCGGCAGAAGCGGCAATGGTCACCGGCCACCAGCGAGCCTTTGCCCTCGAAGGCAAGGAGCGCTCTCTGGTGGACTACCCTCCCCCACACTTTGAGGCCCTCCACGGAGCGCTCCTCAGAGGACACGTTGCCAATGCGCGGCTGGATAATGGTCATACGGACCTTGTCAAAGCCCCAGAACATCTCCTGCGCCTCGATGGCGCCCAGGGCGTAAAGTCTCATCTGGCTGTTGCCTTTGGCAGAGACTTCCACGCCTTTGCCGTATTTAAGGTCACACACCTCCAGAATCTTGTCGGAGATGATAAGGCAGTCCCCCGTCCCGAAGCCCCGGGGTACGTACTTGGAAAAATCAAGGTGCTGCTCAATTAAGAGGCGCGCATCCGGGCTGGCCTGCCTTGCCTCGGTGTACTTTTCCACCACCGTGTCCACATAAGATTGGATGGCTTCCCGCATCTCCGAATTGTCGGAGACTACCTCAGGGCGGCCGCCGGCCCTGAAATCCTTTAGCGTTTTTTCCGCGAGCGCATGGGCCTCTGTTCCCTCAGCGGCGTAGGGGGATGACTTGTCCGGAAACTTGAGCTCCCATCTGGCAGACGGAGAGCACTTAAGCCACCGGGCGGATGCGCTGGCGGACAGTACTGCATGGCTCCCCATTAGGCGCTTACCAGAGCTTTAAATTCCGGCAGGTCAGCTTCCGGGATGTCGGAGACCTTCTTGTAGCCTTTATCAGTGAGCCACTGTTTGATGCGGGCCTTGCCGTCCGGTACCCTCTGGCAATAGGCTGCGCACATGGTGCGCAGGTCCGCCGGTGAGGTTTTCTTTTCTTCTGCCGGTTTCGGTGCGGGCGCCGGTGTCGGTTTCATGTCGGCTTCTGCAGGTTTCGGTTCTTCTTTCTTTGCCGCCTGCTTTTCAATCTTTGCTTTGGCTTCCTTCTTTACTGTGTCAATCACCACTTCGGCTACAGCCTTTGCAGCAGCAGGGGTGAGGTTCTGTTTCGGTGCTTCCAGTTCTAGAAAGTCAGAGACTTCCAGCAGGACTTCTCCTGGGGTTCCGTTAAATTTGATTTCCATAGTTTTTTTTTCTTCCTTTCTTTCGGAAAAAATGAGATAATAAAAATGAGGTTCATTTCGGGGGAAGTGAATCCTTGGCCTGCTTTTTAGCGGGCCTTTTTGCTTGCATAATCCTTTCCGGCGGTACATCGAGCGCCCAGGCTATCTTGAGGAAAAGGTTAGCCGATGGGTGGACACGACCGGTAAAGATGGCGCTGATGCTGGCCTGTGAAGCCCTGCAGCGGAGAGCCAGGTCCTTGTGCGACATCCCTTTAGCGTCCAAGAGCCCTTTAGCGTTCAAGAGCCTTTGTAGAGCTTTGGCGTCGATGGGCTGCATGTTGCGGTAACGCTCGACGTAGGGTATATGTTTGCCGCCGGTAAGATCCTCGTGGAGGACGTGTAGAGCATCAGCAATTCTGTGGGAAGTAATGTCCGCGCAGGGCGCGCCCATGTTCCAGATGATTTCCATCAGCCGGTTGTAGGTGATGCCGGTCGCTTTGGCAAAGTCTCTGTCCGTCCAGCCCAGCTTGCAGAGCCTACGTTGGACTAAATCACTGTTAATCATTTTCATCACCTCCTTTCATAGATTTTTCCTTTTGGCTTCTTTAATGGGGCAGTCTCGGGGCGTGGTCGCCGGGATTTTCCCGTCCGGTCTCATGCGGACGTAATGCATCGCCGCGCAGGTGTAAAGGGGATGTCCGTTTTCCATGGCATATTCGCCGGAACCTCCAATGCTTTTGGATTTGCGGCAAAACAGGCAATTCCGGCACCGGAGGAGCTTCATTTCCGGGAGCTTCGGACAGAGCCCAATGACACCTCCATCATCCAATGGCAGGCGCTGGTGCTTTTCTACCATGGGGCAGGCCTCGACGAATGGGCAGTGCGTGCAGTCAGTCTTGGTTTCCATTTTCTTCACCTCCCTTCTCGTTCCTGCAGAACGATTTCCAGCCCCAGAGCGTGACAATGCCCCGTCGTCATAATTCCCTTGCCTTTTTAACCCTAATCACCAGCTCAGTACCAGGCTGAAGGTTTCCCGGATCCGTGATTTTGTTGTCATACATGACCTGCCATGTAAGACGGCTCATATCCTCCTTATTGGTGGCAATTTCTCCGACGATTCCCCAAAGGGTATCGCCTGCCTCCACAGTCTTGCGATATTCCACAAGCTGTGTTGTGGTAGTGTCACGGTAGTATCCGAAGCCTACGGCACCGGCGGCAAGGGCGGCGCAGAGGATGCAGCCTATGCGCGTCCATCTGATGCGTTTAATCAAGGGCTTCATGATTTTTCCTCCTCATCCGGGTTTCCACCCAGGGCGACGTTGATAAGACTTAGGGAAGATTCGTAGGCGTCGGCCTTGCTGTGGTAAAACATTTTGACAAGGTCGCTTTCGTTATCATCGCTTCCGGCGGCGTAGGCGCTCTCCAGAAGGTCCTGGAGCTCATTGCGGAGAGCGCTAAGTTTTTCAGCGTCGAGTTCTGATTTCATTTACTCCGAGCTCCTTTCCGGCGTTGCAGACTATGTCCGCCGCTTCCTCCCGGCTCATTACTCCCAGGAGAACAATGGTATTAAAAATGGTGTCCCGTTCATTGCGGAGGTCGATGAGGTAGAGTTCTTTGCTCTTCCAGTCCTCCATCTCCACGTCATCCAATGCATCGCTCTCATCGTAAAAGCGATGTTCATACTCTCTGATGGCTTGACCAATCCGGACATTCTTCCTTTCAGATTCGTAAAGGAGCTCTTCGGCTTTCTCTTTCAGTTCTTTGTCATTCATAACTGAGGTTCCTCCCTGTCTTTTCATACTTTTGAATCAGCGCATCCAGTGTTTCCGGCCGGAAACGATACTGGGCTCCTAATCTGACCGCTTTGATGATCCCCTTCTTGCGGAGTTCCCGAAGGGTCCGCGTTGAAATGGAGAGGTATCGGGCTGCTTCTTTAGTTGTCAGAAGACCTTTTTCTTTCATTGCGGGCCTCCATCTCATTGAGATTTCTCAACTTTACGGGTAAAAAAATACTGATAAAAGTCGGCGGGCTGGATGCCCAGTTTGTCGGCCATGGCAAAGATTTCATACTGGGAAAATTCGGATTTATTTCCCAGTTTTAGGGAAAATGTAGACCGGTTCATGCCGATAATATCGGCGAAGCTGGATTCAGAGCCGTACTGACCGCGGATAGCTCCTCGGAGTAGACCATAATCGTATTCCATTGTTATCACCTCCTCGTTGTATTATCTCAACTATAGCACCGTTGTTGGATTTTTGCAACAATTTTTTTGATTTTCGCAACATTTTTTTGGATCTTCGCAACACACAAGAGTATAATATAGTAAAGAGCAGTGTTATTCGCTTTATAAGGAGGAAAATATTATGACTGAAATACAGGGCAAGCAATTTGCTGCTAGACTACAGCAAGCCATGAACGACTTGGAAATGTCACTCACTGATTTGGCGCGGCAGTCTAAAGTAGATAAATCTGCAATTTCTAGATATTTAAGAGGGAGCTATCTGCCTAAGCAAGTTAATCTTTCACGCCTTGCCGACGCTTTGCATGTTGATGAAGGCTGGCTCATGACCGGTGTAAAGCAGAAAGTTAATAAATATGGTCCTACCCTCCCGGCTGGTTGGCATCCCTTTATTCCTGAATCTATATCCGCCGGAAGGCTTGAGAAGGTGGAAGCTAATACTTCGCTTCCCTATATTTCCGTTCCTGATGTCTGCCTTGGCAAGTATGCAAAGGACAGAGATTTATATTTCATGACCGTAAATGGCGAGTCAATGAACCGAGTTATCCCAAACCACTCGCTTATCGCTGTTAAGTCCCCCATTGACAAAGAAAGTCTGAACAATGGCGATATTGTGGTGGCCTCCAGTAACGGCTCTTATACCGTCAAGAGATTTATCAACGATAAAACTAATGGGCGCATTATTCTCAGGCCCGATTCCACAGATATAGTTTTCTCTGATTTGATTTTCACTGATGAGGAGGTGCAGGATTTAAGAATCTTTGGGAAAGTAGTTATTTATTCCGTTGTTCTTTAAGGAGGTAAAGATTATGAAAAAGATTCTTCTGTTTTTATCGGCAGTGCTCTTGGCTCTGCTGGCTCCTGCCTATGCGAGGGCGGAGGCCCCTGCTGTTACGTCAAAGCCAACAATGCTCACTATGTTTGGCGGAGCGGGCATTGTCATGGGAATAACGCATGAGGAAGACGTCGCTAAACTGCATCAGGCGGCGGCTAGTTTTATGACTTACTCCGGATGCGAGCGCCTGGGTGAGGAGATTGATGGCCCCTATCGTAACTATATTGCAGACAACCCCATCCAGTCGGAGCCGTCCGCCGCATGGCTGCAGGGGCTTGGAAAAGCTGTAGGCGCGGATTATGTGACGCTGGTTTGGTCGGAGCTCAGCGGTTTTAAAGCCCCCGGCTACTTTCACACCTCGGTAAAGGCAATCAACACGACAACAATCCGGATCATCAGGACATCCGATGGATCCACGCTACTTAATGCGGAGGCAAGGAGGGCCGGTAAGATTGAGGCAGAGGCTCTCCAGTGCGCCCTTGCCACCCTTGAAAACGCTAAACATGTAGAAAAAGAAAATCATATCATTTTTGTTAAAAAGTAATTTTTGCAATTTAAAAGCCGGTGCTTAATCGCGACTTAAGCACCGGCGAGGGAGGATAACGCCTTTGCATCCCCGGGGAAAGAGAGAGCTCAGGGGATGCTGGGGATGACCTTATCCATCTCCATTATAGCACGAAGGAGCTGAGTTTATGGCTACTTTTGTTAAGCGTGGAAAGAAATGGTTTTTCATCGTCTCCTACTACGGCTCTGACGGCGGGAGGCATCGCCACGAAGAGTACGGCGGCATGACCAAAGAGGAGGCGGAGAGGACCTTCAGGGCCCACATCCGCCAGAAGGATGAGACAGGCCGCTACGTCAAGCCGCCGGACATCACTGTGGGAGACTTCCTGGCCGAATGGCTTGAGAAGCAGGTCAAAGTTAACAGCAAGCCCGCCACCTACAATCTGTACAAGGGCCTTACCGCTAATCACATCAATCCTGCCTTTGGCGCAAGGCGTCTCCGTGACATCCGCACCCGGGAGCTGCAAGATTGGCTCATAGGCCTCAAGGATAAAGGATCTGCAAAGTCTACGGTCAAGGTCCTCCTCTCCATCCTGCGGAGCTCCTTTAAGTGGGCGGTAGCTAACAGGGAGTACTTAACAGTCAATCCGGCCGCTAACGTCTCCCTCCCCCGTTTTGACGAGGCGCCCACGTCGCCGGGGGTCTTTACACCTGACGAGATAGAGGATCTTTTTGATTTTTACTGCGAGGGTAGCAAACTTTACATCCCCATCCGGATTGCATACTATACAGGCATGCGCATAGGAGAGGTGCTGGCGCTCAAGTGGTCCGACATTGACCTTTTTGGTCGCTCCATCTCCGTGAGCAAGACGCTGTACAATGGCCAGCATAACTCCCCAAAGACAAAAGGGAGCTACAGGCAGGTGAGCTTCGGTCAAAAGCTGATGACAGACCTTATTAAGCAAAAACACTGGCAGGAGGCCAATGCAGAGGCCTGGGGCGCCTACTACACCCCCTCCCCATACGTCTGCACCCGGGAGGATGGGAGCCAGATGACTGCCAACGACATCCGGGCCTTCGAGAAGTACTGCAAGGCACACTTCGGTGGCCATTCCTTCCACACTTTCCGGCACACCCACGCCACGCGGCTCCTGGCGTCCGGCCAGTTTACCCTTGAGTACGTAGCAAAGCGACTGGGACACTCAAGCCTTGCCACGACGGCCAACATCTACTACAACGTCACAAAGGACGAGGCGAGGCAGGCGGCGGACAAGATGGAGGATATACTTTAGTTCTTCGGGAGACTTTTACACAAAAGTCTCCCTTTTTAGCATACTTTTTGTAAAAAGTATCCTTTTAAAACGATTCTTAATTAAAATCGAAAAATGGTAGGCAGTCAATTTCTCTGCCTACCATTTGGACTACAAAGAGCCGATTTAGCTAGATTTTATCGGCATACTTTTTTAACATTAAATTATCGGAACCTACAAATTCTCCCTAAAACAGCCAGGTCTCTCTCGTAATGCTTTTACCCCTCTCATATGTTCTTTTTGGTATTGTATTACTGAAAACTGGCTGAGGATCTATTTCCTCTATTTGGATACTACAAATACAACAACCAATTCTATTTTTTATAATGACTCCAAATTAAATAATCACCTGTATCTATCAGCTGATCATTTAATTTGGAGTCTTATTGATTTGAATCCCGGGAATGTCCATGCAGGTCATGAACGAATCTCCCGCTGTATATCTGTACTGCACAACCCCTCTGTATTTCTATTCTTTATATTTAGAAATAGCTTTTCGATTTTTAAATATCTTTTGAATATGATATGTGATAGCATATAATAATAATATGCATTTTAGGTAGTGTCAACTCTTATGTGTAAACTTTTATAGTGTAGACTGAAAGATTAATCC